>Ga0209061_1001377_pt1 | contig 41118 bp, 35 predicted proteins | sample Coa_R1_10_FD_187157 | JGI IMG/M metagenome (GOLD analysis project Ga0209061, IMG submission 187157) | Surface soil microbial communities from Centralia Pennsylvania, which are recovering from an underground coalmine fire - Coalmine... | ecosystem: Environmental > Terrestrial > Soil >... | reverse complement strand
AATTATAATCGAACTCCGAATACCGATTCGTCAGCAGCTCACCGTAAACCCACCGATACGGATTTGCCGCCGGCCTCGTTCTGTTCAACGAGCATCTCTGGCCTCTTCTTTGGGAATGCGAGACGGTCGCTGCCTGGATGTGATTCTACGATTTCAGGAATGCCAACGACATATAATATCGACGAGACAAAGGGGGATCGTAACCATGCAACCAAGACGGCTATTTCTGAAAAGGACAGTAGCCCTCGGAGCGGCTTTGCTCTCCTCATCTCCGCTGGCGGCAGAGGCACCAGATTTGAAGAAAAAAGCGATCTCTATTATACTTGATACCGACATTGGCACCGACGTGGATGACGCCTTCGCGCTGGCGCTCATTCTGGCCAGTCCTGAATTGGACCTGCGCGGCGTCACCACAGTCGGCACGGATCCCCGGACCCGCGCCCTTATCGTATGTCGGTTCCTTGCAGCGGCCGGCCGAAGCGATATCCCCGTGGCGGCGGGCGCGCCGCCGCAGCCGGCCGAGGAGATCAAAAAACAGGGACGCTATGCCAACCCGGGCGACGATCGCCAGCCACGCACACCTCAACCCGTGAAAGAAACCGCCGTCGAGTTTCTGTATCAGCAGCTCAGGGCGCGACGGGGTGAATTTACTTTGCTCACCCTCGGCCCGTTGACGAACATCGCCCGGCTGCTGCGTGAGCATCCCGATTGCAAACCATGGATTCGCCGCATTGTCATGATGGCCGGCTCGGTGCGCGTCGGCTACAAGGGCAAAGCGCCGCCGGAGGCGGAATGGAATGTCCGTTGTGATATTCCGGCGGCGCAGGCCGTGTTTGCCTCCGGGGTCCCGTTGGTTGTCGCCCCGCTCGATGCCACCACGATGCTGAAACTGGAAGAACCATTGCGGCGACGCTTGTTTCAGGCGGCGACGCCGGTGACGGAGCAGGTGCGGATGCTCTACGAATTGTGGGGCGAGCGCACGCCAACGTTGTACGATCCGGTGGCAGTTGCCTTGTGTTTCGACGAAAGGTTCTGCACGATGGAAGATATGCGGCTAGAAGTGGACGCCCAGGGGTGTACAGGTATTGTCAAAGGCGCGGCGAACGCGCGAGTGGCCACAGCGATCCGCGACGACGATTTCCTCCAGTGGTACGTGGATCGCGTGGTAAAATAAATACATCATGGCGAAATTTTCCTATCAACCGATCGTCCTTATCGCCGATGATGAGCCGGCCATTCGTACCAACCTGCGCTTGCTGTTGGAATCGGAGGGCTATCAGGTTCGCGAGGCAGCCGACGGCGAACAGGCCGCACGTTTGTTGCAAGATCCCGATGTGGCTCTGTGTTTGCTCGATTTGAAGATGCCCGGGCGCAACGGCATGGAGGTGTTGCGTGGTCATGCCGACCGCCTGGAGGAAACGCCAATCATCGTCCTGACCGCTTACGGCGGTAGCGCCGCTGCTATCGAGGCCATGAAGCTCGGCGCCTACGACTACCTTACCAAGCCGTTCGATTTCGATGAAGTATTGTTCTCCATTCGCCGCGCCCTGAAGCAGCGCGCCCTGGTGACGCAAGTGCAATCGCTGTCGCATCGTCCCAGTGAGGATGAGGAAGAACTGGTGGGCCGCTCTCCCGCCATGCTGCACGTGTTCAAAACCATTGGCCGGGTTGCACCGACGCATGAGCCGGTGCTGATCGTCGGCGAAAGCGGTACCGGCAAAGAGTTGGTCGCCAATGCCATCCATAAAAATTCCCCTCGCGCCGGCCAGCCGTTCATCAAGGTCAACAGCGCCGCGTTGAGTCCGGCCCTCCTGGAAAGCGAATTATTCGGACATGAAAAGGGCGCTTTTACCGGTGCTGTGGCCCGACGCATCGGCCGATTCGAGCACGCTCATGGCGGCACGTTGTTTCTTGATGAGATCGGCGACCTGGACATCGATTTGCAGGCCAAGCTGCTGCGTGTCTTGCAAACCGGTCAGTTCGAGCGCGTCGGCGGCGAGGAGACATTGCAAGTTGATGTCCGTATCCTGGCTGCTACCAATCGCGATTTGCCGGCGCGCATCGCCGAGGGCCGTTTCCGTGAAGATCTGTTTTATCGCCTCAATGTGGTGACGATCGAACTGCCGCCCTTGCGGCAACGGCGCGATGACATCCCGCTTTTGGCCGAACACATTCTCGGCAAGTTAGCCCGCAAGTATGCTTGGCCCAACCTTGCCCTATCGCCGCAAGCCTTGACGCATCTGAGCGCTCGCGATTGGCCCGGCAACGTCCGCGAATTGCAGAATGTACTGGCGCGGGCCGCCATCCTGGCGCGCGGCCGCATCATCAGCGTCGAGGACATACAAGCTCTGCCGTCGCCTGCCAGTCCCGCAAATGAGGCCGCATCGGGATCACTGCTGCTACGCGACATCCTCGCCGAGACGGAGCAGCGTGTCATCCGTCAGGCGCTCGAACAGGAGAAATGGAATCGCACACGCGCCGCGCGTTTGCTCGGTATCAGCCGCCGACAACTGTTCGACAAGATTCGGCAGTATGGATTGCAGGAATCGAGCTAGCCTTGATTCTCACGGGGTGTGCGCACTCGGAGCGGGCGCGGTCTCTTCCTGAATAGAACCAACAGGTATCTCCAAAATCCGGCAAGGGGGGCGATCGGGCCAATGACGCCTCAACAATGGCAGCGAGACATTGTAAACCGGGATGCCGCCACTAGTCTTGGCTTCCGGCGTGCCACGATGGGCATGGCCGTGGAACACGGCCGTTACGCCGTAGCGCTCAAGCGGCTCGGCCAAGCGGCCGCAGCCCAGAAAGGCGTAAATCTCTGGCGGCTCGCCTTCGACCGTGGCCTGGATTGGAGCATAGTGCAGCAAGGCGATGCGCTGCCTCATGCGCAGCCGGGCCAATGCTGCCTCCAGTTTCATCGTCTCCTTCATCGCCTCCTGCACGAAACGCTTGATAATCTCCTCGCCCCAGGCGCCGAGGGTGGCTCGGCCGAAGCCACCGGCAAAGCCCTTCACCCCGGCGAAGCCGATGCCCTTGATCTCACAAGCGTCGCCGTCCAGCACGCGTACCCCCGCATCGAGCAGGATTTTCCGGACTTCATCCTGCTTGCTGGATTCATAATCGTGATTGCCGAGCACAGCCACAATGGGCACTTTGACAGCGTTCAACTCGCGGACGAGGATATGGGCCTCCTCCGGCGAACCGAAGTCCGTCAGATCGCCACACAGAAGCAAAATATCCGCTCCCTCGACCATGCGCACTACCAACGGCGACAACTGCCCCATCGAGGTCTTCGCGCAGTGCAGGTCGGCCGCCGCTGCGATACGCACCACCGCATCCGATTGGACGGCCTCGTCTCGCTTTGTCATGCTCGTCTCCTTGCTGCCGCAGTGTTGTGAAACACGAAGTTGCAACTTCCGTGCCTCCGGCACCTGATTTGCCCTTATTTTTTCGGAGAGAGAAACACCTGATGGGGCCGCATTCGGGGAACAACATGCCTGCTATACCAAATGTTTTCGATGGGTTGGAACTGCGCACCACAAACTTTTATCTTGATGCCTTGGCCGCGCTCTCGGAGGCGAAAGTCCCTTATCTTTTCGGTGGCGCTTACGCCTTTGCTTACTATACAGGCATCTCCCGACACACCAAGGATCTTGACCTGTTCGTGAGGCCGGCCGATGCCCCCCGCGCCCTGGAGGTGCTGGAGAGGGCCGGCTATCGCACGGAGATGACTTTTTCGCATTGGCTGGGCAAGGCGTTCTGCGGCGAAGATTTCGTCGATGTGATCTTCTCCTCCGGCAATGGTCTATGCACGGTGGATGATGAATGGTTCGCGCACGCCGTTATCCTGGAGCCAAGCGGCACGCTCTTGTGCCCCGCCGAAGAGTTAATCTGGCAAAAAGCCTTCATCATGGAGCGCGAGCGCTTCGATGGCGCCGACGTCAATCACCTGCTCCACGCTTGCGGTCCATCGCTCGACTGGGACCGTCTGTTGCGTCGCTTCGGTCCATACGGACATCTGCTGCTCGTTCATTTAATCTTGTTCTGTTTTGCCTACCCCACCGAGCACCATCGTATTCCTCGCCGCGTTGTCGAGATGCTGTTAGAGCGCTGGCGAGACGAGATAAACGGCGGTGCAGCCGAGGAGAAGGTTTGCCGGGGGACGCTGTTATCGCGCATGCAGTATTTGAGCGATACCGAACGGTGGGGCTATGCCGATGCGCGTTTGCAGCCGCGCGGCTGCATGACCGCCGAGCAAATCACTCACTGGACGGCGGCCGGCAGATGAGAAAAAATGCGGAACCACCGATTAAAGACCGAAGGAACCGCCAAGGCGCCAGGCGGCTGGTATTTCGGTAGTTCTCTTGATTTTTTCTGTTTTTTCTTTCCTTTCTTGGCGCCTTGAGCGGTTCCTTTGATTTTTATTCGTGTTATCCGTGTTAAACACGGTTTTCAGGTATGCACCGCATCGAAGAGGACGAGGGAGTGCGGGCCGAAAAAGAGGACAGGCAGCCATGCCGCCAGCGCCGGATTGAGATATTCATTATCGCCGAGCATCTTGCAAGCGTAGCAAGCCGCGAAAAAAACGCCACACAGCACCAGACACAGGCCGGAGCTGATGATGACATTGCGGTTCTGATCGCGCAGGATCACCGATAAGCCCAGGAGCACCAACACCATGCCCAGGATGGGCCGCGTCAGCCGGGAGTGGAACAGCACCGCCATCGATGCCAGACGCGTCGATTCGGGACGTTGCAACTCCTCATAAAGCTGCGGTGTCGAGGCCATGATGAACCAGTTGGGATTGCGCGTCACGGCGTCGAAATCGACATCGCGCGTGTGCAGAAAATAGCGGCCAATGTCGCGCGGTTCGAGAATGCCAGGGATGGGTGGCACTTCCAACGGCCAGGCGCTGACCAGTTCCCAGCCGCCTTGGCGTGGGCCGGAACCAGGGAAGTAACGGGCCTCCTTGGCCGACAGATGAAACAGTTGGCCCCCCTGGGGATCCAGAATAGTGGCGCAAAAGCCGCTGACGGTGCGGTTCTGCCGCACGGCCCGATCGCCAGTGATGTGGATGCCATTGGAGTCATACGCCGAGCGCACCGGCACGCTTTTCTCGCCGTCCGGATCGTCTTTGTCCAACGCCAATTTGTCGGCAATGCGCGGAATAATCAATTCCTGATTGATGACTGTCATGCTGAGCATGAAAAACGCGCAGAGCAACACCGGCAGAACAATGCGCCGCGTCGAGACACCGGCCGACAGCAACGGCACCTGTTCATTATTGCGCTGCATCCACGCCACGGTGAACATGGCCGCCAATAAAACAATTGCCTCGCATAGCCGGTCGAAAATTTTCGCTACTTGATAGGCATAATAGGTGACGATGCGCAACAATGACGCCCACAATCCCTGGTTGTGTTGGGTGAAATCATCGAGATTGGTGAACAGATCCACGACGACATACAGGCTGAGCAGGCTGGCCAGGCAAACGAAGTACGATTTGAAATAGCCACGAATCATCTGCCGGTCGATGAGCTTGACGATCATGGTTTGGTATCCATCTAGGGGCTAGCAGACTTTTCCCTCCCCCCTTGTGGGGGAGGGTTGGGGTGGGGGACACCACTCCTTGGCTCCCTTGTCTTGACACCTCCTGCCTCAGCCCTCCCCCACGAGGAGAGAGGAGGTTTGGTCCGCTAGCTCTGGGGGGCCGGGGTCAGGGATCAGGCGTCAGAGCGGCAGTCTTTCTGTTCCCGGTCTTCTGGTCCCTGGGCCGATACGTCAACACGTACTGTTTAACGTAATCGTTGGCGGAAGTGCAGACCCAGGGGCCGAAGCCTTGGGCCTTCATGTCAAGAAACGCCTGCTCCGGCGTCCAACCCTGGTACTCCATGCGATAAATGGCCGTCAAAATGCCGGTACGATGCAAGCCAGCGTGACAATGAATCAATACCGGATAATTCGACTCATCATCAAGGATATTCAATAATTGATCGATAACGGGCGGACGCTGCTCGGGTATGAGATGGCGCGGCAACAGTGTCGGCATCAAGTGGACATAGCGCACGCCCAGGAGCCGGCACAGTTCGCTCTCCTTGATGGTCTGCCGGTCCCAGAAGCCCAGAGCGATGTCCGGATCGGGAAATTCGTCCTGCACGTTGATGATGGTGCGTAAGCCGTAACGTTCGACAGCATCCGCAAAGCCTTCCGCCGTCATTTGACCGCTGCGATAAACACGTCCCGGCTCGACGATGCGCAGCCGCTTGTAAGTGTCGTAGACGCAGCGGAAATAAACAATCGGAGCGATAACGATAACGACGATCAAGGCTGCTGCCACCGACCAGCGAACCACGCCTGCCATGTCTCGCTCTCCTTGTCCCTCTCCCTGCCCTTGCCGGCGCGGCGGGTCATCCGAGCCGGAAGCGTAAGCGACGGAAGGACTGTTGGTCGCTTACGCTTCCGGCTCGGATAGCCCTACGGGTCAGCGTGCCCTCATACCCGACTCGTTGCTCAGGGTCAAGGGCATTCCATTCAGACGGGTGGGCTTCTTGATTTTGGCGAGCGGGGTTGCGTTTAGCGCCCCAAGCAAGCTTTCTCACTCCCTCCCCCTGGTGGGAAGGGAAAAGACCGCTCGCACATAAGCCTTTCTGCACGCCCAAATTCGAGAGGGACACTCCATTCAGACCTTGACGGGTTCCCGTAGCATCCAACCGGCATCTTGGTTACGATGAGCAGAATGCGGGCCCTTGTGCGTCCCGGAGCGGCCGGGCGGCCCATCCAATACCAGGGTCCAAGCGGAGAGCGAACCATGCGAACATTGCCGACCAAATTGTCCGGAATGATAACAGCGCTGGCCGTGCTGGCATGTCTGACGGCGGCGCGGATTCAGGCTGAAGAGCGCGATACCAATCTGCGGCAGCAGGCGCTGAAGCTCAACGAAATCACTGGCACGGAGGCCCGGCTTGGCGAGCAGGAGAAGTTGCTCAAAGACAAGGCGGCCGCCAAAAAACTCGTGGCCGAAGCCGCCCGCATGGCCGCCGAAAAGCCGCAGCCATTCACCTATAATGCCACGCTCATCCTGGGTACGGTCGCCCTCGGTGTCAAGGACTACCGTGCGGCCGAAACGTTCTATCGGCTGCATCTGGACCAGGCCAAGCAGCTGCGCAGCGCCAAGGGACTCATGGCCGCTTACCGAGGCTTGGTTGCCTCTGCCTTTGCCAAACACAAGTATGCCCAGGCGGAAAGATTGTGTGCCGAAGCCAGCCAAAACGAAATCATTCTGGCTGCCTTCCAGAGCTTGGTGGGAAGCGGGAAGGACAAGAACGAAGAACTGGATGAGCTTAAGGGTTTCATCTCCACAATGCTGGAGCTACAGATCGATGCCATTGCCCGACAGGGCGACGCGGATCGGGCCATCAAGATGGTCGATCGCATTCTCGGCGAACAAGCCGACAGCTGGGCGGGGCTGGACCTCAAGGGTCGCGTCTTCCGCCTTACCGGGAAAAATGAAGAGGCGCTCAAGGCGTACGAAGATGAGATTCAGCGCTTAAAAGAAGATAACGATCTTAAAAAGAAGAAAAAAGAGGAATACATTGATAATGCTCGCTACGCCCAGAGCGGCGTGTATATCGAGTTAGACCAGGTCGATAAGGCTGTCGAGACGCTTAAGGAATTATTGGCCAAGCATCCCGACAATCCGACCTATAACAACGATCTTGGCTACGTCTGGGCCGATCACGACATGAATCTGGCCGAAGCGGAGAAGCTGATTCGCAAGGCGCTCGAAGAGGATCGCAAGCAGCGGCTCAAGGAAGGGCAAAAGAAAAATCCCAAACTGAAACCGGAAGAGATCAAGGAGCCAGGCGCCTACCTCGATAGCCTCGGCTGGGTGCTGTACAAGCAGAAGAAATATGTCGAGGCCCGACGCTATCTCCGGCAAGCCGTAGAAAACATGATCGAGCAGGACGAACCCGAATCAATCGAGATCTACGATCATTTGGGCGATGTGCTCTTGGCGCTGGGACAAAAAGCCGAGGCCGTGGCTGCCTGGAAAAAAGGCATACAAGCCGCCGGCAACAGCAAACGCGAGCAGAAACGTAAGGAAGAAGTGCAAAAGAAGATCAAGGCCAACGAGTAGAGGAGGAAGGAACGCACCACAGAGTCACAGAGAGCGCAGAGAAAAAACACAGAAAAAAAGATAAGAGACAAAAAGACCGAAGAGAGCGAATAGGATGGATCGATATCTTGCGTAATTCTTGCTCTATTTTTTCTTTTCTCTGTACTCTTCGGTGACTCTGTGATGAGTTCTTTTGGAGATTGCTTCGATGACTGCACTCCCTCTTGCCAATCGGCTGGCTGAGTATGGCTGCCAGCTGCGCTTCGAGCAGCTGCCGGTCCAGACGGTTCACGAGGTCAAGCGTCGCTTTCTCGATTCGCTGGGTACGGCGGCCGGCGCCATGAGTGCCGATGCCTACAGCATTGCCCGTAAATGCGCCCTGCGCGTGCGTGGCGAGCCGGGAGCGGGACTGTTTGGCGGCGGTCAAAGCAGCGTCGAATGGGCTACCTTCGTCAACGGCTTGCTCATCCGCTATCTCGATTATAATGACACCTACTTGTCTCTGGAGCCGGCCCATCCCAGTGATAACTTGGCAGCGGTGTTGGCCGTCGGCGACATGGTGAAGGCCGGAGGCCCTGCCCTTATCACGGCGGCGGTGCTGGCCTACGAGATCCAGTGCCGGCTGTGCGACGCTGCCAGTCTGCGCAAGCACGGCTTCGATCACGTCACCTACGGCGCTCTGTCTTCTTGTGCCGCTGCTTGCAAACTCCTTGAACTCGATACGGTTAAAACGACGCACGCGCTGGGACTGGCCGGCGTTTGCAACGTCGCTCTGCGACAGACCCGCGCCGGCGAACTGAGCATGTGGAAAGGCTGCGCTTTCGCCAATGCGGCCCGCAACGGCGTCTTTGCGGCGCTGCTTGCCGCTGAAGGCATGACCGGCCCCGCCCCGATCTTCGAGGGCGAAGTCGGCATCATGAAACTGCTAACAGGACCTTTCGAGTTGCACGAACTCGGCGACGGGGCGGGGCGGCCGTTCATGATTAACCAAACGTACATCAAATTCTGGCCAGCCGAATATCATTCGCAGAGTAGCATCGATGCCGCTTTGCAACTCCGCGCGGACATTGACGATCCGCAAAAGATTCAAAGTATCGACATTCATACCTTCAACGCGGCTGTGGATATTATTGGCAAAGATCCGGAAAAATGGCGGCCGCAAACACGCGAGACGGCCGATCACAGTCTGCCCTACTGCACCGCTGCCGCCCTCATGGACGGTGAAGTCACCGAAGCGCAGTTCGCGCCGTCGCGCTTCCGTGATCCGGCCCTGCTCGCCCTCGTCGCCAAGGTCAAGGTGCATCGAGATGCTGCCCTCAACGAGCGTTACCCGCGCGGCATTCCCAGCCGGTTGACCGTGACGTTGAGCGATGGCCGAAAATTGGTGCGTGAAGTAGAGTTTCCGCGCGGCCATGCGCAGAATCCGATGAGCGATGCCGAAGTCGAACACAAGTTCCGCACCCTGGTCGAGCCGCGCTATGGCAAGGAGCGCGCCGATCGCATCCTGGCGGCCTGTTGGGGGTTGGACAAACTCAAGGAAGCTGGCGAACTGGTTCGCTTGTTGGATTGATTTTTATCGATTCGCAGAACACCACATCAGGCACGCTAATTGCGTTGTCCCGGCAGCGCTGGTAGCGGCGTCCAATGATACGGCCCCGGCACCTGCCAAACTTGGAGTGTCGCCTTGTCGCGGCCGCGCCGCACGTCTTCGGTGTGAATGATCTTCGCGCCCCGATTGTGTAACGTGTTCTCGACGGCCTTTTGCAAAGATACCAGGCGGGCATGGCGATTTTTCGACTCTTCCAAAACGACATAGAAACAGCTTGGGTTGCTTACCGGCAGGTCGCGGCGGCCCTCGACGAAAACACGTCCGGCGTAGTAATAGGCCCAGCAGTATGGATCTTCAATGAAATCACCCGGAGGAGTGTTCTTGGCCAGCCAGCGGCCCAGGGAGCGGAAGCCGGTACGTTCGGCGTGTAGCCGGGCCAGCGTACGCGGCAACGGAGCAAGGACCAACAGCAGCAGCAAGGCCAGCGTCCAGGTCCGTCCGTCTGTCCAGCGGCGTCCGGCCAATGCCGGCCACAGTCGTGCCGCTCCCAGGGCCAGTTTGTCGCCGATCACGAGAACACCAGCGACGGCCCAATAAGTGCCACACAAGATGAGAAGAAGTAAATGGCGATCGGATAAGTAGCCCATCTTCTCGGCCATGAGATAGAGCAAGATACCTAAAGCCGAGCAAACCAGCAGACTCACCCATACGCCGGGCACAAGCTGGAAACGATCGCGCCGCCACCATAAGCCTAACAAGGCCGGCAGCCATACCACGTAAAAAAAACCTTTGCCCGCTTCAAGGAGAAATGCCTTGAGCGCCCACCAATAGCGGGAGGGCATTCGGTAGTGCTGCAATTCGCGCAGGTCCGTGATATTGCTCGCCAGTTTATCAAAGGTGCGATCGCCCGGCCCAAACCAGGCGGCCACCAGCACGGAGCTGACGCCCGTAGTTTTCCATCGAAGTGAGGGGCATAAGCCCTCTGAACGAATCTCCGGAGGCTTATGCCCCCCGTTCAGTTTGTCCGGCGGCGGAGGCGGACGCAAGCGCTTCTCCCAATCCGCGTTAGGCCGCTGTTGATTTATCAGAAGATTGGGCGTGTTTTTCACGGTCAGGCCGCCGATGAGGAGCATGTACGGCGTCACGACGGCCAACGCCGTCACCGACAAGACCAGGCCGTGAAGCAGCACTTGCCGCCACGGTTGCCGCCAATGCCGGTTTTGCTGTATTCCCAAAAGGACCAGCCCGGTGGCGGCGACGATAAGCGCTCCCTCCGGGCGCGTCCAATACGCCAGTCCACCCGCCAATCCTGTCAGTGCAAACAGCCATGCCCGGCGCTTCCGCAAAGCGAGGGCTGCCAGCCACAGGCTGGTGCAAGCAAACAGCAGAAAGAGTGTGTCCGACAGGCCGTCGCTCATGACTTTGCCGCTGGCGGGCAGGCACTGAAACAGCAGACACGCCCAGAAGGCGATACGGCGATCGAACATCTCGCAGCCGAGGTAGAACATGGGCACAAGCAGCAGTATGCTGGCCAAGGCGCTGACCAGCTGAGCGCTAATCTGCCAGGCGCGCGGCAAATCGTCCGGGAGGAAATGACGCACCAGCCGCGACATGGCGAGGACGGCGAACGGATAGCCTGGATGTTGCGGCGAAGACGCCATCACTTGCCGCCAGGAACCGTGCTCCAGCTGCCAGGCGATGCGAACGTAGCTGATGCTGTCGCGCGAGGCCACTTCCGTATGCGTCAGTTGCCAGGTACGCACAGCCACGACCAGCACGACCAGGATGGCCAGGTTTTTCCAGGCAGAATGCGGAAGACGGAAGGCGGAATAAGAAATCGCTTCAAAACGGACCCGGAGCGCCAGCGAGGGGGCAAAGCGCCCGTCGCCAGCACTCCGGGCCCGTTTTGGATTTTCCTTCTGGATTCTGCATTCTGCATTCTGCATTGGACTGGCGTCTCCGCTTGTGAGGGATGTAGGCAATGTTTCCGCCATCCTCCGTGCGTTGCCGGCCAAGGAGCGGGACGATGGTAGTTATTTTGTTCAGAGGCGTCAAGACAGGCCGAGGCATTGAGGTGTTCCTCTTGATTTTGGTGTGTAGGAGGGCTTACGTGCCAGGGGGAGGGAGTGGAAAAAACCTCCGCGGGAGCTGACGCACCTTCGCTCGCCAAAATCCAGAGAGATACTCGTATCCCTTGCTTGCGGGGCGGGCTGGTAAGCGGGAGATGGACGCTTTAGAATAGAGGTGTACCATTTCACTAATATAGATGCCGCGGACCAGAGTTGCTTCGCGTGAGAGGAGTATTCCGGCCGCCGAGAGATTGGGGCAGGCCAATAGACGAAATTCGACGTGATCTGCACCGAGGACGATCATGCTCAGCGAAGCCACCCGCTCTTGCGACGCGCCGTGTCCCTCGCCAGAACGGCCCTGTGTGTTGCTTATCGATGATGATGCCGACGCAGCCCGCACTGTTTCCAATATTCTTCGCCAGGAACGCTATGAGGTCGCTACAGCGCGCAGCGCCGATGAAGCCTTGTCCGCCCTGGATCAGCGTTCCTACGATGTCATACTGCTAGAACTGACCCTCGCCGAGGCTGATGGCCTGGCCTTGTTGGCCGAGGTTCGCAAGCGTGCGCCAACGGCGCGCTGCATCGTCTTGACCGGCTATGCTTCGCTGGAGTCAGCCGTGGCTGCTCTACGCCGCGGCGCTTACGACTACCTCATCAAACCTTGTGTCATCGAAGATCTCAAGCAGACCATCAACCAGGCCATCGAGCAGCGCCGCCTGAGTCTGCTGGCGGCCCAGCGCGAACAGCAGCTCGAGGAATTGAATGAACAACTGGAGCAGCGCATCCTGGCACGTACCAGCGAGTTGATGCAGGCCAATCAGCGTCTGGCCGAGGCCAACGCCGCCAAGGACCGCTTCTTGGCTACGCTGTCGCACGAACTACGCACCCCGTTGACGCCCTTACGGGCCGGCATTGACCTGCTCCGGGCGCGGCTGCCAGGCGGTGAATGGCAGTCGATCCTCGACGCCATGAGCCGCAATCTGGCCCAGGAAGCCCGCCTCATCGACGATCTGCTCGACATCGCCCGTATCAGTGCTGGCAAGCTCTCTTTGGAAAAACGGGCTGTCAACTTGACCGAATGCCTGCGCAATGCCGTAGAGATGATCGAGCCGCGCGCCGCTGCCAAGGAGCAGATGCTCAGCCTGGAGCTGCGCGATACGTTCCCGCCTCTACTCGCCGATCCGGTGCGCTTGCAACAAGTAATCGCCAACTTGCTGGATAACGCCGTCAAATTCACGCCCCGCAAAGGACGCATTCGCTTGACGGCCTGGTTGGCGGATCAGCAGGTCTTCCTCGAAGTCGTGGATAGCGGCCCAGGCATCCAGCCGGCCCATCTGCCGCGCATCTTCGAGCCATTCTGGCAAGCAGACTTATCGTCGCGGCGACAGTACGGCGGCACCGGCCTGGGTTTGGCCATCGCTCGGGAGATCGCTTTGCTGCACGACGGCGAGTTGTGGGCCGACAACGTCGATTCCTCCCCTTTATCCCCCCCAGAGCAGAAGGGGGATAAAAAGGGGGGCGCACGCTTCACATTCCGCTTTCCCATCGTGCCCGCTGAGGTGCCCTCCTCGACTCCGGAAGCCGCACACGCACCCGCTCCGTTGCGCATCCTTCTGGTCGATGATTCGCTGGACACCATCCAGGTGTTGAGCTGGCTGCTGGCTTCCAAGGGACTGCGGGTCCGCGAGGCCGCCAGCGTTGCCGAGGCGCTGAGTGCAGCTCGTGCTGAGCCGCCCGATGTCATCATCACCGATATCGGTATGCCGGAACAGGACGGCTACGATCTGCTGCGCCTGATCCGTGCCGACGAGCGGCTACGCCATCTGCCTGTCATTGCCGCCACCGGCTATGTCAGCAGCCACGAGCAAGAAAAAATGGCCCAGGCCGGCTTCTCTGCCACTCTGTCCAAACCTTTCGATTTGAGCGAACTCCTCTCTGTCGTCGGGTCTGTAGTCAAAAATTGAGCCACAGATTGTTATTCCGGGTTCTTTGGGGTTCCATTGTTCGGCTTACTGAAGCAGCGGAAGCACGAAGGCACGAAGAAATCCCGGCTGATAAGAGCCGTAATGTCCGCCCTTGTGTCCGGTCCACGATAAGCTCGGATTCCATGGATATTGGCGTAACTTGGCATAGAGGACTTCGTCTTCGGGAGCGGTGAGGGTCGGTTGGAAGCCGATTTTGCCGGCCGCTCCTGTCAGCCAACAGCGATCGGTGGTCCCGGCCAACAGGGTTCCCAATCCAAGGCAGCACCAATCGCGGCTGCTGATGAAAGCGTCGATGCCCTGGCAGGAGCTGCGCAGCGCGCCCCGCAGGTCGCGCTTGGCCGAGACAGCGGGAGCTAGCAATACGATGCGTTCCACGGTGTTGGGCGGCAGTTGCTCCGCGGCAATCAACACCACGCCGCAGCCGGCGCTGTGTCCCACCAGATAGATCCGTTGATCGGGCGCTTCTTGGCGGCAGCTTAACACCAGGTCGGCCAATTTTCGGCCAGCCCGTTGCAGATGTGTGGAATGTATCTGATCGGAGACCACCCGCAGGTAGCCGTGTGTCCAGCGAAAGCTATGTACTTCCAGGGGCATCTGCGCTTCAGCGATGGTTTGCCGCATGGTCCGCGACGCCGCCTCGAACCCGCCTGCCCCATCAATAACAAACACGATGCCCGGCGGCGCCGGCTTTGCCAGTCCGCCACATAAGCAAAGGACATCCCTTGCTGGCCCTGCGGGCTGGTAAAGCGAACCTGGACCCACCCCAGCGCAGCCGGATAGCCAGAGAAGAACTACCGGAACCCAGCACAGGCGAGTCCATCCCGTCATGCTGATCTCTTCCCTCCAGCCCGGGCAGACCATGCAGGAGCGGTTTCGGCCAGACGAGGCGGCCGCTTTCACTAAAGCCGGTCCCCTTTTTCGCCTAAGGTCCGCCTCGCTGCGGCACAGGCGCTATTCTCCGCCGGGTCGTTGTTCGCTTTCCTAAATTGCGTAAAATGAACCTATTGCAGGTCGAAAGTGTAAAGGGGGGATCGCTATGAAACGTGCGCTCGTTTGCTTGCCCCTTTGTTTGCTGTGTACGTCGGATTATTCGAGCGTGGCCGCGCTGCCAGGAGGTACTTTCCTCGATGTTGCCGATAGCGGCAATCCGCTGCCGAGCGAGGCGGAGATGGAGCGTTTGGCCAAGAGCGATCCCATCGCCTTTCTCCGAGAGTGCCTTCGCCGCTACGATCGAGAAGTGCGGGGGTACACGGCGACGCTACGCAAACAGGAACGCATCGGGGGGCATCTTCAGCGCAGCGAAGTGATCGACGTGGCTTTTCGGGAGAAACCCTTTAGTGTGCTGTTGCGCTGGAAGGAGGGAGCACGGCGAGCGGCGGCAGTGTTGTACGTCAAGGGCGAAAACCGCGATCAATTGTTGGTACGTCCGGCCGGCATCTTGTCCGTGGCGGGGATCGTGGTGCGCGATCCCAACGGTGAGGAGGCCAAACAGTCGGGTCGTTATCCGCTCACCGAATTCGGCATCAAAATCGGCATGCAGCGCGCCCTCGCTTCATGGGAGAAAGCCAAGAAGGCCAATGCTTTCCACGTAGACTATCTGGGCATCAAGAAGATCAAAGAGCTTGGCGATCGGCCTTGTTGGGTGCTCAGGCGGACGCGCTATGCCGCACCAACGGAGGAAGGCGTTACCGAGTCAACTTTCTTCTTCGATAAAGAGAACTGGCTCCAGGTTGGCAGCCTTCTTAAAGGCGAGGAAGGCAAGCTGATCGGCGAGTATTTTTTCCGCGACATCAAGATCAATCCCGAATTCCCGAACGATACGTTCAGCCGCGAGGCATTAAAGCGCTAAGAGCTATCGGACAAAAACCTCCTCCCTCACGAGAGGGCTGGGGTAGGGGGTGAGAGCGTCCTGCCCCACCGAACCCTCCCCCCTTGTGGGGGAGGGAAAAGTCCGCTAATCCTAAGGGGCCCGCGAGCCGGAAGTGTCTCGGCCACTTCCGGCTCGTTGGGTTTGCCCGTCAGCGCCTCGGTAGCTGCGGTGCTCCGCCGGGGGGTCGGGGTTTGCCAGATTCGGCAGGAGGCAGCCGGCCGTCGCCGATCGCTTGCTCCACTTCACGCCGGGCGGCTTCGCGACGGTCCTGCGGCATGGCCGCATTGAAGTTTTTCAACTTCGGCAAATCAAGTCGAAACAGGCCCAGGGCGAGCCGCGAAAGCCACCAGCGCGCCAGTTCCGCCAGCGCCACCTTATCGCTCGCCAAGTCGCGGGCCAGGGCCATGTAAAACTTGGGGCTGAAGATTTCCTCATCGGTCGGTTCGCGCAGGAGATCCAGGATGCGTTTGGATTCCTCAGCGGTGTAGCCCAATTCGGAGGGCAGCAATCCCTTTCCAGTCTGGGGATCGAAAAGTCTTTCCCTTTGGCCTTTGCCGTGATCGAGCCAGCGCCAGAGGGCGAAAATAGCTGTATCCCGATCTGGGGCGTAGATAGCGTCGGCTTTGCCGAGAACATCGAGCAAAGCCTTGACTTCGTCCAGGGCAGCGAGACAGTAGAGAGCCAACTGATGTTCGGCAAAGTGTGTGTTTCCCATCGTGCTCAGCGCTTCTTGGAGGGCGCTCTCAGGGAGTTTGTCCACGGTCATCCGGTCGCGGAGGGTTTTCAAGGCCAGCTCCATGTCTCGGGCTTGCGGCGTATCGACGGTCGGCCTCTTGGGGAACAGCACGCGGTTAGCCACTTCCAAATCTTGCTTACTTAAATAAGGACGTTCATAAGCAGAAGGATGGAGACTGATCCAGAAGAATTGCGCCCGTCCCGGCTCGGAAGACAGGTCCGGATAGCGCTCATGTTCGAGGGCGATGCCCGCCTCGCCTTTGAGCAGGAACAATTTCAGCGCCGACAGCGGCTCGCCCGTGCCGGGGAAGTGCGTCTTAAAGAGATCGACAAGGACTTCCGCATTGGGATAGAGCGTTACATCCCAGACCTTGTTCTCGAAACGCAAACGCACGGTTAATCCGTGTGAATCGTTGGCTTTGTGATTGGAGATATAGAGCCGGCCGCGCTGGAGAGTCAGATCGGCATTGGTGCCCTGGGGCTTGTGCAGCACGAGGGCACACTCTTGGAGATGGTCCATCAAGGCTGCATCGTTCCTTTCTTGGCCGGCTTGATCTTTTACCAAGAGCAGCGGCGTGAACTCGCGGACGTGGCCGCGTAACAACAGATGGAGGCCACAATCCAGCCGCACTTCGCTGGCATAACCCGGCAAGCTCATGAGCGGATCGCCGGTAGACACGGACGAATTCGGCTTGAGTCGGACCCAGCCATCTTTCTCTTTGCGCTGCACCAGCAAGCTCGGCAAGGAGAAGTCGGAGACGCGGTATTGACCGATCACGACGCGTTCATTACTCGGCGGCGTCTCTCGAGCGGACGCCGGCGCTTTCTCCAGCTTTCCCGTAGAGGGGGCGGTGTCCGTTTTTGCTTCGGCTGGCGCTCCGCCAGGAGGACTCGAGGGCACGACTTGCGGAGTCTTGGCTGGCGGCGTGGCTTGTTTTGGGTCCGGCGGAGGGGGAGGGGAGGGCTGCGGCGGTGTTGGCGACGGCGCCGCGGGCTGCCCCGCAGGTGTGTTTTTATTCTCAGGAGGCACCGCCTTCCTCTCGTCGTTGCGCTCCGGCTGGGGGCGCGTCGCCACTTCGGTACTCGACTTCTGGTTCTGGACGACGGGACCTGATGGCCCAGGCTGTTCCCGGATTAATTGCCACAAAGCGATGCCAACGATGGCAAAGAGAAGGACGGCGGCCAGCGGCAAGGCCCAGCGCAGCCAGCTGCCGCGACGATAAAACGGCAGCCCAAGCAGGAACATCTCATCCGCGTCGGCGTCCTCTGAAGAACTGGGTGCAGAAGCATGGGAGCCCGTTGCTTTACGGAAGGGGATGGCTTCACGGCCCCGTACCAGGGCATACATCCGTTCCTTGGCTTTGGGCGGTACCACGGCCGGCTCGCCCAGGACCAAGGTGAGAATCTGATGGCACGATGCAACCTCGGCCAAATGCACGTCCGACTCCAGGCACAGCTTTTCTACCTCGGCAACTTGTTCGGGGGGCAACACATTATCAAGGTACTCTGCCACCGTGTTTGGGTCGAAGGCATTGGGGCCCGTGGCAGGCGGCGTGGTGATGCGCCGCCGCCGCGTCACTTGCTTGATGCGGGCAATCAATTCTTGGGCCGTCTCGCTCTCGGCCACCTTTTGGCCGATCGTCTTAATCTCCAAGGGTTCAAGGGTGTCGTCCAGATAAGCCAGCAAAGTTCGCAAGGTCAAGCGCACGATGCATCTCCTTCACGAGCGAGCCATATTGTCTCTCACTTTAAATAGTGGCGGCGGCAGACGATTTTCGTTCACTTTTTTTCCTTGGCGAACGGCCGGCGTTGGCCGGCTGGTAGGGGCTTACCCGTCGGCCGTTCGCTCACTTCCCCAAGCTGCTCTTGCCTCGAGCACCCGGAAGGGGTATGAGGAGCCTCTACCTACCGAAGCACGGAGGATCTCATGCCACGTCGAGCGTCCGTACTGTTGGCCCTGAGTGTGCCGATGGTTCTACTTCTAGGGACGGCGCCGGTTCGCGCAGAATTGGAATGTTTGCAGTCCGTAGTGGACAAAGGCGAGGTGCGGAGCGGATTGCCTTTGGCGCAGCGCTTCCTTTTCTGCAATCGTGGCCCGGGGCCGGTTGAGATCACAGACGTTCGCCCCAGTTGCGGCTGTCTCGCCCCGAAGCTGGACAAGCGGGTCTTGCAAGCGGGGGAAACCGGCGAGCTGTTGCTCGAAGTCAACACCTTGACACAACCGGCCGGGCTGCACAGCTGGCGCATCACACTCCGCTACCAATGCGGCGAAGCCGAGCAAGAGTTGTCCTTGTACATCCGGGCACGGCTCGTCACCGAAATCACGGTAGAGCCGCCTTCCCTGGCCATTTACACAGATACAGCAATCCGTCACAAAATCACGTTGATCGATCGCCGCACCGAACCGTTGATCGTCCGGGCCGTCCCGACTTCCTCGCCCTATGTCCGCACGCATCTCGGCGAGCTACGCCGCGATGATGCTGGCCATTGGCACCGCACGATTCAGGTGGAAGTATTGGCCGACTGTCCCGAAGGCACGCACACCGAGACGCTGCGCATCTGTACCTCCGATCCCCTCTATTCCGAGTTGAAAGTGCCGTTCACCATTGTTAAGCATGCCCGTCATCGGGTGAGCGCTACCCCGGCATCGGTGGTGCTGTCTCAACCAGCCAATCAACCGTTGCCGGCCCGCATCGTACTTTTGAGCGCAGCCGAAGAGGGCGAAGTCCACATCGACCACGTCGAGTCCGATCATCCGGCCATCGATTGTCGTTGGGCGCCAGGACCGGGCCATCAGGCAACGCTCAAGATCCGCGTCGATCGCCAGCAAATTCCCGGCGACCGCCTGCGCGCCGCCGTCCACGTCCACCTAAGCCAGCCGGCAGCAGAAACCATCACCATCCCCGTCAGCTGCTTGTTGCATTGATCCGCTGATGGTCCTTACTTCGCTTCCTTCGGCGACGGTGCGGCTGGTGCATCTTTCCAGGCGAGTTGGCAAAATTCATAATAGCGCTGTGCCCAAATCCGGCCGAGTTCGCGCGCCTTCTCCGGCCGCTTGGCGGCGAGGTTGTGGGATTCGCCGCGGTCGGTCTTCAGATCGTAGAGTTCCCACGAATCTCTATCACCCGCAGTGACGAGTTTCCAGTCGCCGACGCGGACAGCGCGATTGCCTTCGTGGCACCACCACAGGCAATCGTGGGCAACCGAGTTGTCATTGGTGAAGACCGGCGCCAGGCTCTTGCCAGGCGGAGGTGGGACAGGCTGGCCCTTCCAGGTTGTTGGCAGTTTACCGCCGATAAGTTCCAGCAGGGTTGGCACGATGTCAATGAGGTGTCCCGGATTATGGCGGAGTTCGCCGCGGGCAGCGATGCCCTTGGGCCAATGGATAATCAACGGTGTGGAGATGCCGCCCTCATGGACCCAGGTTTTGTGCCGCCGCAGCGGTGTGTTGGCCGTGCTCGACCAGCCGGGGCCAAGACAAAGATGAGTAGCCGCTGAGCCGGGCGCTGCTTTCGGATCGTGGCCGTCATCGCGCACCATCATCTCCGCGCTGGCACCGTTGTCGGAAAGAACGAGGATCAAGGTGTTGTCCAGGGCACCCATGACGCGCAACTGCTGGAGGATGCGGCCCACCTCACGGTCAAGACGGTCGATCATGGCGGCGTGGATGGCCATCTTAACTGACTGAAACGTTTGCTGTTCCTGGGTCAATTCACGCCACGACAGCGGCCGACTGATTTCGTGAGGTCCGAATTGCTTGAGTGCCTCTGGGAAGTGATAAGGCGGTCCCACGTTGCGCTCCAGAGCGGGCAAATCATGGTTGACAATTCCCATCTTTTTCATCCGCTGCCAACGTTCGCGGCGAATTTCGTCCCAGCCGCGGCGATAGGTAGCGCCATAGCGGGCGATGTCCTCCGGCAAGGCTTGCAGTGGGAAATGCGGAGCGTTGAAGGCGACATAATGAAAAAATGGCTTGTCGGCGAAGTGCTCCGCATGGTCCTTCAGGAATTCGATGGCATAATCAGCGATAGCGACGGTGGAATAATAGCCCGAATCCGTCTGCACCGGCGGCAATTTGCGATCATCCTTGAAATGAACACGCGGGCGGAAGTAGCGGCCCAGATCTTGCAGCAGATACGAATGATCGAAACCGTTGTCCAAAGGCCGGCCGTCGAGGTGCCATTTACCGGAGTGATAGCTGCGATAGCCGAGCGCCCGGAGCAGTTCTGGCAGGAGCGGCGCCCAGGCCGGCCGCACCCCTTTGCTGCCGCTGGCCACGCCCGGCACGACATCACGGCGCACCTGCTGAGCGTAGTAGCCTGTCAGCAAGGCGGCACGCGACGGCCAGCAACGGGCGGTGTTGTAAAACTGTGTGAAGCGCAGGCCGTTGCGGGCCAATTCGTCGAGATTCGGAGTCTGAATCTCTCCGCCGTAGCAACCGAGGTCGGAGAAGCCCATGTCATCGGCAAGGATGATGAGAATGTTCGGCTTCCGGGCCGGTTCGCCCGCCAAGCCAGACCGTCCGGACGCATTCAGGCCGAACAGAATCAGTGGAAGCAGCAACCACGCACGCTGAGTTGTGCAATTCATGGTAACCTACTCTTCATTGGCAAATGACAACACCTATTGTTACTGCAATTGCTCCTCAGAGACCAGAGGGAAGAAACATGGACACGGCTGCCCTGCATCCCTGCATCTACGTCATCGCGTTCCTGTTTGCCTTGAACAATCCTTCTCGCTATCTCTATCCTCAATTATTACTGTCGATTCCTGTTCTCTGAGGACATGATGCGTTTCATCTGCTATTGCTTTTCCGCCTTGCTGTTCGGCCTCGTTGCCGTGGTTGCACGCTCTGAAAATAAGTCGGATCCCAATGTCGCTTCGACGCCGCATCGCACGCCGGAGGAGGAACGAAAGCTCTTCCGTCTGCCGCCCGGCTTCGAGATTCAGCTGGTTGCCGCCGAGCCAGACATTCATAAGCCGCTCAACCTTGCCTTCGACGACCACGGTCGGCTTTGGGTCACGGACACCGTTGAATATCCCTTTCCGCCGCCTCCCGGCCAGAAAGCACGCGACAGCGTGAAAATCCTCGACGATTTTGCTCCCGATGGCCGAGCGCGGAAAATCACCACGTTTGCCGATGACCTCGTTATCCCCATCGGTGTATTGCCGCTCTCTTCTTCCTCCTCTCCTCATGGGGACGGGAAAAGGGGGCCGCAGGACGCTCTGGTATTCAGCATCCCGTCGATTTATCGGCTGCGCGACAGCAAAGGCAACGGACATGCCGATAGCCGCGAAGTGCTGTACACCGAATACGGCCGGCGCGATACCCACGGTTTGACGGGGTCGTTTACCTGGGGCTTTGACGGCTGGATTTACGCTGTCCACGGCTTCTCCAACGACTCGACCGTCAAGGCCAAGGATGGCAGCGCGATCACCATGAACTCTGGCAACACCTACCGCATCCGGCCCGATGGCAGCCGCATCGAATATTTCACACATGGTCAAGTGAATCCTTATGGATTATCCTTCGATCCGCTCGGCAATCTCTATTCGGCCGACTGCCATACGCAGCCGATCTATCAGCTGCTGCGTGGCGCCTGGTATCCGAGCTTCGGCAAAGGACACGACGGACTCGGATTCGGCCCGGAGATGTACACCGGCTACACCGAATCGACGGCGGTGGCCGGCATCGCCTACTACGCCGCCGATCATTATCCGCCGGCCTGGCGCGACAGCGCCTATGTCGGCGATGTCGTCAGCCGGCGCGTCAATCAATTCGCTATCGAATGGCACGGCTCCAGTCCGAAAGCAACTCTCAAGCGATTCCTTGAGTCTGAGGATCCGTGGTTTCGCCCTGTCCACATTCAGTTGGGGCCAGACGGAGCGCTGTATATAGCCGATTTTTATAATCGTATAATCGGCCATTACGAGGTGCCACTGACGCATCCCGGACGCGATCGCACCAGCGGCCGCATCTGGCGCATTGTCTACCGGGGTAACGACTCTCGCGGTACTCCAGCACCTCGGAAAGATTGGACGATGGCGAGTGTGGCTGAGCTTATTGAAGATCTGGCTCATCCGAATTTGACCGTGCGCATGCATGCCATGAACCAGCTCGTTGAGCGCGGCGGTCAAGATGGCCGGCAAGCCGTGTCCGATCTCCTGGCCTCCGCCAAGGCAAACAACTGGCAATGGATTCATGGCCTGTGGGTGCTGGAGCGTCTCGGCTCGCTGGGAGATGAACTGCTGTTGGCAGCAGCTCAACACAAGGACCGAGGCGTGCGCGTTCATGTCCAGCGTGTTTTGAGTGAGCGGGCCAAGCTGACGCCCGTGCAGCACAATCTTGCCTTGGCCGCCTTGAAAGACGCCGATGCCCATGTCCAACGCGCCGCTGCCGATGCGCTCGGCCGGCATCCAGATGCGGCGAAAAACCTGCGCATGTTGCTCGATCTGCGTCATGCTGTGCCGAAGGACGACACGCATTTGCTGCACGTCGTCCGCATGGCCCTGCGCGATCAGTTGCGGTCAGCGGATGCCTGGCCGCAACTGGCCGGCGAGGCATGGAAGGAGCGGGACAGACGAGCCATCGCCGACGTGGCGCTCGGAGTGCCCAGTGTCGAAGCCGCCGCCTATCTGATGGCGTATCTGCAACGTCACGACGAACCGGGCGACATGCAAACGCGCTCGGTGCATCACATCGCCCGCTATGGCAGCGAAGCGATGACGAAGCAATTGCTGGATTTCATACGCGGCAGCCAGCCTGCAGTGCCCGCAAGGAGAAACCTCAGCCAACAGCTTGCTCTTTTCCACGCCCTTCAGCGCGGCACTCAGGAGCGCGGCGCCCCGCTGACCGAGCCGGTTCGTGCCTGGGCCAGCGATCTGACGCATCGGCTGCTCGCCTCGAAGAATGATCGCGACGTGGAATCCGGGATCAGGCTGGTGGGCGAACTGCGGCTGATGGATCAGCAGAAACGGCTGGTGGAAATAGCCGGCCAACGCCGTGCGCCGGAAGGCCAGCGCCGGGCAGCTCTGGAAGCGCTGCTGAAGCTCGATGCGCGGCGTCATGCCGCCGTGCTGGCCGGCGTTCTCGCTGATGCCGAAGCGCCCGTCACCCTGCGCGAACAGAGTGCCAACCTGCTGGCCCAGGCGAACCTGCCCCAAACGCAAGCGGCCCTGCTCACCATCCTGCCGACGGCGCCGGCACGCTTGCAGACGACTATTGCCTTCGGACTGGCAGCCAGTCCTACCGGCGCCGACAAACTGCTCGACGCCGTCCAGGCCGGCAAGGCGTCAGCCCGTCTGCTTCAGAATCCTTTCGTCCGCGCGCGCCTAAATGCGGCACACCTGCCGCGCTTGGCCGAACGCATCGATGAGTTGACCGCCGGCTTGCCTGCGGCCGGTGCAGACATGCAAGCCCTTCTGGACCGCCGCCGCACCGCCTTCCTCAAGGTGATGCGTTCCCACGCCGAGCGTGGGCATGAGGAAAACGTGCGTCTGGGCGCTCAGATTTTTGCCAAGAATTGCGCCAATTGCCATCAGGTCAATGGTCAAGGACCTCGCATTGGACCGCAGCTCGACGGCATTGGCGCCCGCGGACTCGATCGCCTGCTTGAAGATATTCTCGATCCGAACCGCAACGTCGATCAGGCATTCCGCCAGACCACGCTGATTTTGAAAAAGGGGCAGGTGCTGTCTGGTTTATTGCTCAAGGAGGAAGGCGAAATTCTGGTATTGGCCGATGCGCAGGGCAAGGAAATACGCGTGGCAAAGGACGAGGTGGAAGAGCGTAACACATCGCAGGTTTCGCCGATGCCGGGCAATTTCGCCGAGCAGATTTCGGAAGATGATTTCAACAATCTGTTGGCGTATTTGCTGACGCTGCAAAGCAAACCGGACAAATCGGGCGGAAAGTAGCGGCAGTCTCCCAACCAGTCCGCCGTGTCCGTTCGCGTCGAAAACCGCACTGGCGTTGAACAACCTCTGGCCCAGGAAGAGGGTGCCAGATAAGCCGAAGGCAAAGGCGCCCCCTGCCCGGCACCAGGGCAATCCACTCGACAAGCAGCAACCAGGAGCTTGGTTAGCTACAGCTTTCTATTTCTTACTCCGCAGGAGCGGGCGGCGTCGGCGTTGGCTCGCTGCGGCGGATGGGGCTGGCCTGGGCCGCGTGTGCTCGGCCTTCGACAGGGGGCTTCGTTAGCAACAACGGATCGGGGACCGGCTTTTGCTGCACAGCCGTTTTGGTGCAACCGAGGAACGCACCACCGAAGAGAAGGGTGAACCAACCGACGTATCGGAATTTCCGCGCCATGTCTCGCTCCCCGCATGAATCTTTTCTGAAGAGGTGTCTGACGAGGCAATTCTACCCTAGCTTCTATCTTTCGGTGGGGATCGGCGTAGGCAAAGAGAAAATTTTACCCGTCTGCGGGGCCGGCAAAGAATGTCCTTGCTGGCACTGCGGGCTGGTAAAGGAGGGCTAATTATGCCGGTAGTTCATGTCTTCACAGAGGCGCTCCAGTGCTTCGCGGGCATGGTGGGCCACATCGGGATCTTCGGCATCGACAAGGCGGTCGAGATCGGGCCACAACAACGTCAGGTTCTCGGTGGAGATCGTCTGAATGGTGTCGTGAACGCGCTGCGGATCTTCGCTGGTCAGTGTCTGGCGAAACCAGGCCAACGCTTGCCGTTCGCCCAGGCGCGCCAGGGCAGCGCGGGCGGCTTGGCGGACATCCGCGTTGGGATCGCGGCGGGCATCTTGAAGTGTCCGCAACACATCCGGGCGTCGCAACGGCTCCCACCAGCCGAGACTGCCCACAGCGCTGAGACGAATCGTGGGGTCCCAATCGCGGGCGGCCAAGAGCAGGAACGCTTCGGTCTGGGGCGAGGGATGGCCGCGCAGCGTGCGCAGGATGGCGCCATAAGGCAACGTGGCGGGGATAGAGGGACGGCGCGGCGGCGCGGCCCGGCGGCGGTACTGAGCGCGGCGGACCATCGGCACATTCTGAAGCACCCATTCACGCAGCAACGGTGCAATGCGCGGATGCGACGACCAAGTTAACACCTCCAGGGCCAACTCGGCATGAGGATAGTGCGGCTGGGCCAAAAGCGGTAGGACCGCCTCTCCAGCCTCGGCCCGCAGATCCAAGAGCGCCTGCAAAATATCGCGCTGTTCTTCCACGGGGGCATCAGGTAAGCGCTGGCACAATAGCGCTGGCGCTTCTTGGAGGAAATCGGTCAAGGTCGGCTCCAGCGCCGTCAGCCGCGACATTTGCCAGCTAAATGCTTCTTGCTCGGCAGGCTCGCTGCTCAGCATCGACTCGGCATTCGGCGCTCTCCGCAGCAGCCGCAGCGTCTCGGCATAGATGCGTACGGCCAAGGGATCGATCCGCTCGGTGCGATTGTCCCACAGCGTTTCGATCAGCTCGCCGACGCGGGCCTCGGCGACGACGTTGGGCGGCACCCCGAAACGCAGCCCTTCCAGGGCGCGATGCAACACGCGCAGGGCCGAACGGCCCAGCGGTGTCTCAAACTGACGCAGATAGCCGGAAAAACCGAGAAAACAGATGGTCTCTGCGGCGAAGAATTGTCCCAGCGGTGGATCGCTGGCGGCCTCGGCGCAGCGGAGCAAATGCGGCAGGCTCTGCACCCGGCCCAGGGCGCGCAAGCCGTTGGCCAAATCGATCCAGTACCAGGCTTGTTCAATCTGATCGTCGCTCAGCCGGCGCTGCAATTGGCGTTCGAGGATGCGTCCGGCGTCATCGGTGCCCAATTCGGTCAAAGCGCGGACCTGCACAACGTACTGCATTCCAGGGCGCAGGCTGGACTCGACGGCGGCCACTTCGCCACGCTCCAGTAAATCGCGGAAACGTGCCTTGGTTGATTCGATCGCTGACTCGCTAAGCTGGCCGCCCTGGAAGAGATCGATGTGTTGCCGGCTGATCGGCGACAGCTCGTCGCGCAGCGCCTGTTCTTGGCGCCGGCGTACCCAGAGCAGAGCCGCCGCCAGCAGCAAAGGCAGCAACACGATTACGAGCGTCACAAACTGCATGGCATCCGCCTGTCCACCGGGCGAGCGGGGGCTATTAAGTCCTGGTTCGGTCTTGATCACCGGGGGTATAACAACCCCTGCCCGCCGACCGTATCGGTGTTTTCACTCACCGCGCACGTGTCCCTCTCCGTAGACAATATACTTGTAGCTGGTCAGCTCCAGCAGTCCGCAAGGGCCGCGGGCGTGGAACTTATCGGTGCTGATGCCGATCTCCGCCCCCAACCCCATCTCCTGGCCATCGTGAAAACGCGTGCTGGCATTGACCATTACTGCTGCTGAATCAACCGCTGCCGTGAAACGCCGAGCCGCGCTCAGGTCGTTGGTGATGATGGCATCGGTATGGCCGGACCCATGCCGATTAATATGGGCGACGGCTGCGTCGAGATCGGCCACTATTTTTATGGATAGCACAAGATCGAGAAATTCGGTATCAAAATCTTCTGCCCGCGCCGGGATGGCCTCCGGAACCAAGCGACAGGTCTGCGGACAACCGCGAAGCTCGACGCCCCGCTGCCGCAGCACTGCCGCTGCCCGTGGCAGAAACGCTGCCGCGATCGGCTCTTCGACGAGCAGACATTCCATGGCATTGCAAACGCCGGGGCGCTGGCACTTGGCGTTGAGCACGATGCGCTCGGCGCGGTCGAAGTCAGCCGATTTTTCGACGAAAACATGGCAGATGCCCTTGTAGTGCTTGAGCACGGGCATTCGCGCCTCCTCGGCGACGCGGCGAATCAACGCTTCGCCGCCGCGCGGAATCACCAGATCGATGAGATCGTTCATCTTCAGCAAATGGCCGACGGCAGCGCGGTCCGGCGTTTCGACCAGTTGCACGGCGTCTTCGGGCAGATCGCATTGCCGAAGACTGTACGTGAGAAGGCGATGCAAAGCGCGGTTGGTGTGCATGGCCTCACGGCCGCCGCGCAGAATGATGGCATTGCCGCTCTTAATACTCAGGGCCGCCGCATCCACGGTGACGTTGGGCCGCGATTCGTAAATGAACAGCAACACGCCCAGAGGCACACCGACCTTGTGGACCTCTAGTCCGTTGGGGCGAACGCTGCTGCTGCGGACCTGGCCCACCGGATCGGGCAGGGCGGCCACTTCCCGTATCCCCCTGATGACCTCGTGCAACCGCTGCGGCGTCAAACGGAGGCGGTCGATCTGGGCGGCACTCAGCCCAAACTCTCCGGCAGCGGCCAAGTCCTTCTCGTTGGCGGCCAAAACTTCCTGTGCGTCTCCCAGGTGTGCCGCCGCCATTAACAGAGCGTCGTTCTTGCGTTTGCCACTGGCCGTAGCTAACAGCCGAGAAGCGGTGCGAGCACGGCGGGCCAGATCCAGGCAATAAGCGGATAATTCGGATGAAGTAGGTGATGCAGACATGGTGGCTCTCTCATGGTGCGGGGATAGGGCTGTCGGGCGGTGTCAGTTGGAAGGACACGCCGCGCGGCGGTTCCTGCGCCAGCTCAAAGTCCTTCGGTAATTGTATCTGAATCGGCTGATGGTAGCTGCCCGGCGCCGAACAATGTCCTTGAATCAAGTCGACAAAGGCATAAACTTTCGGCGGTTCGTTGCGGGCCGGGCCGCGTACGCGCAGACTGATGCGGCCGGCGCCTTCGGCGAGGAATGTCGGCCGTAATGGAAAATTCGCCGGACACAGAAAATGGACCGGTACTTCCGGCAGTTCGTAGACTTTATCGAAGCTGCGCGCGTACAGCCAAATCAACAGCGCCAGCCCCAAGGCGACGACCAGCGAAAGTATGCGATCGAACATCGGCACCTCTTAAGACCTCTAACCAAGGAACCGCCAAGGCGCCAAGAACGCCAAGCACAGAACAAGAGAAACAGAAAAAATCAAGAGAACTACCGAAATACCAGCCGCCTGGCGCCTTGGCAGTTCCGTTTGAGAGCGCCTCTAAGCCGCTAGCGACGACCTCTCGTCCGCGCCGGCTGCCGACTGCTTCGATCCCGTATCGCTTCGGCTCAGCAAGTCAGCCAGACGCTGCGACAGCTCCGCACGCGGCACCGGTTCAAGCCGGCCGCCGATGGCCAGCGAAATCCGGCCTGTCTCCTCGCTGACCACCAACAGGACCGCATCGGTTTCCTCGCTCATGCACAAAGCAGAGCGATGGCGCATCCCCATGTGTGTTCCGGTGTTCTCCGGAGGTTGACCAAGCGGCAACTGGCAAGCCGCTGCAGCGATGCGATCGCCGCGCAGGATCACGGCCCCATCGTGCAGCGGGCTGCGTTTACTGAAAATCGCCCGCAACAGATTGGCCGATACTTCGCTATCAATGGCCTCGCCTGTTTCCACGTACATGGTCAAAGCTGTCTCCCGCTCGATGACAATGAGAGCGCCGATGTTGTCACACGACATGGACTCGGCGGCGTTGGCCAAGCGGTCGGCGATCGAATCCCTGGGCGTGTGTATGAAACGGGGCAGCAAGCGATAGCGGCCCAACAGCATCAGACCACGCCGCAACTCCGGCTGGAAGATGACCAGGAGACCCAGCAACGCCGTCGTCACCAGATAATCAAGGACGCGGCCAAGGACGGCCAAATCGAAACGGGCAACGATGACGTGGGTGATAAGAAACAAGCTGATGACAACCAGGCCTAAGCCGCGGACGATGCCGGCGCCGCGCGTCTTGCCGAGAAAGCGCAGAATCAGATAGATAAGCGCCGCAAGGATGGCGATTTCCACCACATCGCGCGTTCCTGCCAATTCATAAAGCTGGGCCAGGCGTTCCTTCAACGGTTATTTCTCCATTCCCTGGTGAGCGAAAGCGGTTAAGCTCCCGGTATTTGCACCGGGACGTTTACACGCCTCGCTCGCCGCGTTCACGTAGTGCATTCACTACCACCACGGCGTCCCGCGTTTCGGCGACATCGTGGACCCGCAAGATCTGGGCGCTGCCGTGTACCAGGGCGTAACAAGCGGCGGCCAGCGAACTGGCCAGACGCTGGTGTAGTGGACGATTCAACAGCTTGCCGAGAAAACCCTTACGCGACACACCCAGGCACACCGGCCGGCCTAGCCGTTGCAACTCCTCCAGATGGGCCAACAGCTGCAGATTGTGCTCCCGCGTCTTGCCGAAGCCGATGCCCGGATCGAGCACCACCTGCGACGCTGCTATACCCAGATCGCGGCATGCCTGCAACCGCGCCTCCAGAAAATTGATCACCTCGGCAACGACATCGTCGTAATGCGGTGCAATCTGCATGGTGGCCGGCGTGCCCTGCATATGCATGAGGATGACACCGGCGCCATAGCTCCGCACCACTTCGGGCATAGCCGGATCGCCCCGCAATGCCGTGATGTCGTTGATGACGTGCGCCCCTGCCTGGAGGGCTTGCCGCGCTACTTCTGCCTTGGTGGTATCTACGGAAAGAGGCGTCGAAGTAAGAGCGGCAAGCCGGCGGACCACGGGAATCACACGCGCCAATTCTTCCTCCAGCGGAACCGGCTGAGAACCAGGGCGGGTCGATTCGCCGCCGATGTCAAGCAGGTCGGCGCCCTGTTCGACCAGGTTCAGTCCGTGAGCAACGGCAGCGTCGGCATCGAGAAACTGTCCACCGTCGGAGAAGCTGTCCGGCGTGACATTGACTATGCCCAAGATCAAGGGCGGAGCGCCGGGCGTGAGGGTACGGTCGCGCAGCTGCCAAAACGGAGGCGCAGACATGATTTCACCATGCCACTTCCATCATGTTGACGATCTGCTGGGCCATATTCAGACAATTCCACTGCTGGGCCGTCGCCAGTGATTCGCCGATTTCGGGACGATAGTAGGCGACGGAGCGTACCAAGACAGAGCCGAACAGTCCGGCCATGGGCAAGGAACCGAGCGGCGGACTGCCTGGGGGACCGGGGGCGTTGGTCTGTCCCATCGTGGGATTACCGGTATTCGGCGGCGGTGCGGTGTCCGCCATCGTCGCCTGGGCACCGACCGGCGAAGTTGCCGCAGCGCTGAGAGGCTGTGTTAACAGGCTGCCCGGTGTTAGGGCGGCCTGGTTGAGCGGATCTTGCATGCCGGGCAGCAGACCGGCCGGCGGTGGCGGCTCCAGATTGCGCGGTGCCGGCCACGATAACAATTGGCCGGTGCGCAGGTCTCTCCAGCGTACTGCACAGGTCATCGTCGTTTCTACCTCGCGGATTTCGTTGAGTTGATTGTAGTTCAGCGACATTTGGATGAAACTGAGGATCGAGCCATCCAACTCGGTATCGGCATCGCCGGAACAGACTTTATAGGGCGTGTCGGCTTCGATACGATGCACGATTTCTTCAGTTAATTGCATCTCCAGTCCCGGCACCGGAACCGCCGCCCAGAAGGTAGGATCTTTGAAGATCTTGACGCGGATGGTCTTGTAGCGACGATCGAAATTGGGAGCCGTGGCGTAGCCGAAGATCACGGGTTTGCCATCGTTCCAGCTAAAGAGCTGGCTAAAATCGCATGCCGGCACAGCCAACCCTGCGCCGGCCAGGGTCAGCAACATCGACCGGCGCGTCCATAATTTCGGCTTCATGTTTCTCCCCTTTTGTGCATCGCTCTGGAGGGGGGCTTACACCCCCCGGCTCGGTTGTTGTCAGTTCCCGCCGACACCAGGCGGCAACGGAGCTGGCGCTTCCGGCACTTTTCGCGGCATCGGCGCCGGTTCCGGGTTGCTCGGTGCCAACGGCGGCAGCGGGACCGGCTCCGGACCATGGACCACGCGCCGCGGCGGTGGCAGAAGCTCGCTCGGCCTGCCGTCGCTGGCTTGCGGCGGCGGTCCCAATTTGTCGCGCTGTTCCTGCGCCATCTTGGCGTAAATCTCCATCATCCGCCTGGTGGCGCGCTCTGCCGCATCTGTACCCGGATAACGACGGCGGACAATCTCGTAATAGAAGTAAGCCGAGCCGGGATGGCCGGTGCGGCGGAAAAACTCAGCCATCTGATAATCCTTCTCGGCCTGATGGGCAGTGATGCAGGCCAACAGTTTCATCAAGCTCTGTTTCTTCTCCTCGGTCACATCCGGCATGCGCAGGGCTTCATCGACCAGCTTGCGGGCGTCGGCGACGCGACGGCCATCGTACAGCTCGCCGCCGGTGCTCATCAGCTTGGCCTTGATGGCCAGCTCGATGGCATACGGCGCATAGGGACTTTCCGGGAATGTTTTGGTTAGCTGACTGAACTGTTGATCAGCCTCGACATAATCTTCATTGAACCAGGCAATGTAGCCGCACAGATAGAGCGCCTTGTCGGCGTAGGGGCCGCCCCTGCCCTCGTAGATAGATACGTCCTTGAGGCGTTCGACGGCCCGGCCTTCGCGATCAAGGAACGGCTTGCGTTTGTCGAAGCTGATGAAGCGTGGCCAAACGATCCAGCGTTTGCCCTCGCGCCGCTCCTGACTTTCGCGGACTTGCTCCCAGGTGTCTTGTAGCCAATAGGTGGCGATCTCGTAAATGTGTTGCGTGGCCAGATCTTTGTATGGATTGATCGTGTGATTGCGGAGCAGATTGGCATAGGTGTCGGCGGCCTTGGGGAGGTTGCCCTGCAAGCGCAGACACTCGGCTTCGTAATAGAGCGCCTCCTGAACGGCGAAGGCGGGATTTTTGTCGTTGTTGGCGATGTGGTGATAGAGCTTCTGAGCCTTGGCGTAGTCTTCACGGCGGAAGTATTCGCGGGCGCCGGCCAACTCAGCCTCGACGCTTTTTTCTCTGGGCTTCGGCTCGGCGCTCAAGGCACCGTTGCGCAGCACGAAGCTCTCCACCGGCGGCGGCGGCGTGGGCGGCGGTTTGATCGGATTGAGTTGATCCCAGGTGCAGCCGCAAAGGAGGCAGCAAGCGTAAAAGAGAAGCAAGTTTAGCTGCGAGCTAAAGGCGAGTGCGCAAGCCGGCCGCATTCGCTTTCGACTCGCGGCTAAACGAAGCTCTCGTTTTTGCGCGTGCTTGCTCATCAGCTTCCCAGGTAAGACAGCAAGCGAGGCCGCCGGCCCAGCAAGCAAGTCAAATACTGCCCCAGCAGTTGCCGCACTTCCGCCCGCACCTCTGCACTCCAGGGACGGCGCCAGGCGTCACCGGGCGCGGCCAGCTCTTGCAATGTCCGCCAAGTTGACGGCGCCAGTGGCCGGCTGTCGCGCTGACTGCCCCGGCAACGGCGGCACAACACACCGTTACCCAGAGCGCTGAACGCCAACTCCGCCTCGACAACCGATCCGCCACAGCCGGCACAGTGATCGAGGACAGGGCTATACCCCAGTTCGCGCAGCAATACCATCTCAAATCGCGCCACCCGGGGGCCGCACTCGGGGCCGCCCAGCGTTTGCAGCGTCTCCAACGCCTCATCGAACAGTAGCGGGTGCGGATCGTAGTCTCGCGTTCCTTCCATGAGTAGCTCGGCAACATAGTAGGCAGCGTAAAGGGCGGTAAGGTCCGTCCGCAGCCGGGGAAATCGCTGGATGACTTGTGCCTCCGTCAACAGGTCCAGACTGTCCGATGATTTGCGGAGGAAGACGATACGGCATAACGTCAGTAAGTCAAGAGCATTCTCGAAGTTGGACTTGAGCCGTCTACCCCCTTTGGCCAAAACGCGTACTTTGCCGAACTCGCGTGTCCAAAGCGTGGCGATACGGCTGCTCTCACTCCAATCGGTGGTCCGCAGCACCAGAGCGGTGGCTTTCTCGGTGAGCATGGATCTCCCAAAAAAGAAATGCCAAGACACCAAGGACGCCAAGAAAGAAAAGAGAAAAAAGAGTCAAAAATTCATATAACACACCAACGATTCTATCCATTTTTGTTTTTTGTGTTTTTCTCTGTTTTCTCTTGGCGTCCTTGGTGTCTTGGCGGTTTTTGTTTCTACTCCGTAATGTCTGGCAGGCCGAGTTGTTGCAGATAATAGCGCTCCCGTTGGCGCATGGTGGTGCGAGCGGCGTCGTCGTGATCGTCGTAGCCACACAGGTGTAGCAGACCGTGAATCACGTACAGGATCAACTCCGTCTGCACATCATGGCCGCGCGCAGCAGCTTGTTCAGCGGCCACCTCGACGCCCAGCACCAACTCGCCGGCCAGTTTCGACGCCTTCGGCTCGCTGAGAGGAAAACTTAATACGTCGGTCGGCTCATCATGGTGGAGATAACGTAGATTGAGACGATGAATAGTAGGATTGTCGACAAAGGCCAGACTGATCTCATAATCGACCACGTCTTCACCGGCCAGGACAGTACGCACCGTCTGGCGCATTCGGGCGCGATCGATGGGCACAATCTCCTGCGGCGTGGCGATGGAAATGTTCATGATCGGTTTTCGGTTTTCCGTTTTCGGATAAACAACCCCTCGCTATTTTATCGGATTTATCGGACCGAAAACCGAAAACTGCAAACCGATAACCGATTATGCCGGCACGGGCGGCTCGCTGATTTCCTGGCGTTCGACGCTGAGGACGGTGGCCTGGCCACGTTCGTCCATTTCGACGCGCGCTGCCAACACCGTCGGCGCTTCGCCGAGTACTTCGCGGGCCAAGGCGGCGTAGTCTTCGGCGCCGTGGCAGTGCGGCGCGTAAGCGAAGATCGATTGACCGAAGCTGGGGCATTCCGCCAGTTTGATGTTGCGGCGAATGCGCGTGGCGAAGATGCGTGCCTTGGCCCAGGGCGCATTGGTGCCGCGGCTCTTGTCGAGATATTCCTGCAAGTCCTGCACGACTTCCGCCGCCAGCCGGGTGCTCGATTCGTACAGCGACAGGATAATGCCGGTGACTTTGAGCGCGGGATTGATGCGCTTGGCGACCAGCGCTGTGGTTTCTAGCAGCTTGCCCATGCCGTGCAGGGCGAGGAAGTGCGGCTGCAAGGGGATAAAGACCTCGTTGGCCGCCGACAGCGCGTTGAGCGTCAGCACGCCCAGCGAAGGCGCGCAATCCATGAACACATAATCAAATGCACCTTCGTCTTGCAGCAGCAGATCACGGAGGATGACTTCCCGCCCCACGACGCCGGCCAATTCGACCTCGGCAGCGGCGAGATTGATGTCCGAGCCGGCCACCCACAGGTTGTCTTCGACTTTGCGGCGCACCTCAGCTAAGGGCCGATTGTTGACCAGTACATCGTACATGGATGGCGCTTTGCCGTCGGGTTCGATGCCGAGATGGGTGGTAGCGTGGGCCTGCGGATCCAGGTCGATGACACAGACACGCTGGCCGAACTCCGCCAACGCCGCCGCCAGATTGACTGCTGTTGTCGTCTTGCCAACACCGCCCTTTTGATTGATAATCGCGATCCGTCGCATGATTGGTCCTCTGGATAAACCATCCGTGGTTTCTGTTACGAGGGGGCGATTATACGCACCAGAGACAAAGGCGCGAACCCCAAGACGCCGCAGCGCGGTATCATAAATCGTTGGCGAGCGGGGCGCGGCAATGCCCCGGTGGAAATAACCGGGACGTGGCCGCGCCCCGCTCGTCAAAACCTGCGGATAAGGATCTCCCCATGAGCGCGTTGCAATTGGACATTCACCCGGAGGTGTCCGCCGCCTTGGCGGAGGGGCAGCCGGTGGTGGCCCTGGAATCGACCCTGATCGCTCACGGTCTGCCGTGGCCGGCGAATCTGGAGGCGGCGCGGCAGGCCGAGGCCGCCGTTCGCGCCGAGGGTGCGGTGCCGGCCACCGTCGCCGTCTGGCAGGGCCGGCCGATCATCGGACTTGATGCCGGACAACTGGAGCACCTGGCGCGGCAAGCAGACCGGCGAGACGCCAGTCCCACCGTGCGCAAGGCCAGCAGCCGCGATTTGGCCGCAGCCATCGTGCAGAAAGCGTTTGCTGCCACGACCGTGGCGGCGACCATGGTGCTGGCCCAGCGTGCCGGCTTGCGTGTTTTCGCCACTGGCGGCATCGGCGGCGTTCATCCGGTCAGTGGACGCGGGTTCGACATTTCCGCTGATGTACTCGAGCTGGCCCGCACGTCGGTCGCCGTTGTCTGCGCCGGCGCCAAGGGCATTCTCGATCTGTCTGCTACTTTAGAAATGCTGGAAACAATGAGTGTACCGGTGGTCGGCTACGGCACCGATGAATTCCCGGCGTTTCTGCTGGCGTCGAGCGGCTTGCCGGTTAGCGCGCGGGTGGATTCGCCAGCGGAAGCGGCGGCGCTGTGTCAAATGCATTGGGACCTGGGCGGGGCCGGCGTTGTGCTGGCCCAGCCGCTGCCGGTCGAGACGGCCCTGCAACCGGCTGATTTCCATCGGGCGTTGGTGCGGGCCGAAAGCCAGGCCCGCGCCGAAGGCGTGCGCGGCCCGGCCCTGACGCCGTTCCTCCTGGCTCGCCTGGCCGAATTGACCGACGGGCGAACCCTGCGGGCCAATCAAGCCTTGATCGTGGCCAACGCGCGGCTGGCGGCACGCATCGCCGCCGCTTTCCCCAAGAGACAATGACATGCGGCTATTGGCCATCGGCGACATTCACGGCTGTTTGACGGCCCTGGACACGCTGCTCGACCTCGTGGCCGTCCGACCGGACGACCGAATCGTCACCCTCGGCGATTACGTTGATCGTGGTCCCGATTCGCGCGGCGTGCTCGATCGCCTCATCGCCCTGCACGCTGGCGGCCGGCTTATCGCCCTGCGCGGCAACCATGATGTAATGATGCTCGAGGCCCGCCGCACTGGTATCGATCCGCTGTGGCTGGGCTTTGGCGGCAACGCCACCTTGCGTTCCTATGGCATCCCGGAGGGCAGCGAGCACCAGACGCTGCTGACGAAGATACCGGAACGACATTGGAAGTTTCTCGAGGAAGACTGCCGGCGCTATTACGAAACAGAGAAACATATTTTCGTTCATGCGAACCTTCGCCCCGATCTGCCGCTGGATCAGCAATCGGAGGACATGCTCTACTGGCAGAAGCTCCTCCGGCCCTGTGCCCATGTGTCCGGCAAGATCATGATCTGCGGCCACACGCGGCAGAAAAGCGGCCTGCCGCTCGATCTGGGCACGAGCATCTGCATCGATACCAATGTCTACGACGGAGGCTGGCTGACCTGTCTCGATGTGCTGTCCGGCTGCATCTGGCAGGCGAACGAACAGGGCCAGACGCGAATGGGAGACCTGGCGAGCGGGGTGGGTGAACGCCCCGCTCGCCAGGTCACTTCCGTCCTATCTGCTGAAGCCAATAACCCAACCCGAAGCTAATCACACCGACAGCGGATAGCTTCAGCGATGTCCAGAGATCGATCCCGTGCGGTTCCGGCGCCAGATTGCCGGCGATGGCCACCGGCAGCATAATCAGGCCGACAATCTGGAGCAAACGGCCGAGCTTGTACAACATTTTCTTTTCCCGACATGGTTCTCGAATCCGAGAAATCCCGCTCCACTCTTTCTCAGATCTGCGATTGGGGTTTCCGTTGCTGTCCTTCCATTCTACAAACGTTGCCGCTAAACCGACCGGAAAAACACTCTGGAGCGATGGCACACCACTTGCTAACATTGGGCGAATCCTAAAGGGCGCCGGAAAACGCTTGACATCGTTTTCCTGATAACTACAAAACGGTTATTCCATCCGCGCCTGAAGTTTATCAAGGGAGGCCGATCGAGTGAGTTCCGCCGTGTCGTTCGCCAGGATGGTGCGTGTTCTTGCCCTGGCGATCCCTTGCCTGTTGCCGTTGCTGTCCGGTTGTGATCTGGATTCTTATCCCGCCGAGTTGACGTATCCCCTGCGCTCCGACCCTATCGTCACGTCGCCACCGGGTTCGACGCGCTGGGATACCACCGCGCCGGGTCAGCTGGACATGCATATCGCCCACCTGTCCGATCCGGAGGTCGGCGGCAAAACGCTCGATCCCGCCAAGCTGCCCGCCAAGGAGCGTGGGGAACTGGAGCGAGCCCTGAACGAGATCTTTGGCACTCCTGCTACGCCGAAGGTATTTCTCAAAGACGCCGATGACGAGGTCAAAAGTCGTATTCAGGATCTCAAACTCGACGACAAGACGTTAGCACACGGCAGCATCGTATACCGCCGGCATTGCATGCATTGCCACGGCGTCACCGGCGATGGCCGGGGGCCAACGGGGCCGTGGATCAATCCCACGCCGCGCGATTATCGCCAAGGCTTGTTCAAGTTCATGTCCACCGCTGTTGAGGTGAACAATCGCAAGCCACGCCGCGAGGATTTGCGCCGCACCCTGGAGCACGGCATCGAAGGCACTTCGATGCCGTCATTCAGTTTGCTTGAAGAAGCCGAGAAGGAAGCACTGGTTAGCTACGTCATTCACCTGAGTCTGCGCGGCGAATGCGAACGCTACACGATGGAGCCGATCCTCGATGGTTCGGGCTTGGAAGGCTCCGTCCGTGAGAAGGTTGTAGAGTTGCTCGGCGATTTCCTGCATGCCTGGGCAAACTCCAATGCCAAGGGTATTGAGCCAGGCGTCTATCCCTACAAAGAGGGCGATTTGCAGGCCTCGATTCGCCGCGGTTTCCAGCTGTTCACCGATCCGCGCGGCAGCGCCAGTTGCATCAACTGCCACGTAGATTTTGGCCGGCAGGCGCCGTTCCGCTACGACAAATGGGGCACCCTGGTGCGTCCGGCTAACCTGACGGCCGGCGTCTATCGCGGCGGCCGCCGGCCCATCGACATTTACTGGCGCATCCGTGGCGGCATCGATCCCTCGCAAATGCCACGCGCGGATTTCGGGGATCAAGCGGCCCATAAAGAACAATGGCGCAACAATGCCGATCCGTATTGGGATCTGGTCAACTTCGTGCAAGCGCTGCCGTATCCGCAGATGCTGCCTGAGGATGTGCGCGACAGCATCTACGGCCGGCGGCACGAAAAGACGGAGCATGCACAAAGGTAGTGCGTTACCAGCCCGCAGCGCAAGCAAGGAAATTTCGCCAGCTCGCAGCGCAAGCAAGGGCACCTATACAGGAGTAGTTCCGTGCAGCAAAAAGGTTGGGGCATCTTTTTCGGCGTGGTCCTGCTGGCCGCGTTTCTGTCGATCGCTGTCGGTCCTTTAGTAGGCTGGTGGCTGCCGGCCAACGTGTCTTCATTTGGGCCGGACGTGGACTATCTCTACTACGTCATTCTCGGCTTCACAACGTTCTTTTTCCTGCTAACCGAGGTGCTATTGGTCTGGGCGATGTATCGCTTCGCTGGACGTCCCGGGAACAAATCGCAGTACGTCGAGGGGCATCATCGCCTGGAAATGCTGTGGACTGTTGTGCCAGGTGGCATTCTGTTGTATATCGCCATCGCTCAGATTAGCGCCTGGGAGAGAATCAAATATCAGGCCAAGATGCCGGACCCGGACCTGGTAATGCAAGTAACCGCACGGCAATGGGATTGGACCATGCGCTACGCCGATACGCCTCTGCCAGAGAATCATCGCCGCTGGGCTGAGATCCCGAATTTTGATGACATCTATCTCCCCGATGAGCTGCACTGCTGGAAGGGGGCCAACGTTCGCATTTATCTGAAAACAAACGATGTGTTGCATAGCTTGTTCCTGCCGCAGCTGCGTTTGAAGCAGGACGCTTTGCCGGGCAAGACCATTCCTGTGTGGTTCAATGCCACCGATGCCAACACGCGCTTCAATGCAAGTACTGGCAATTGTGAATGGACAGACAAGAACAAAGAATGGGAGATCGCCTGCGCTGAATTGTGCGGCGGTGGGCATTATCGTATGCGTGGTTTGCTGTACGTCCACGAAACCAAGGATGATTACCTGAATTGGCTCAAGCACGCCCAGAAAGCGGCGCGCAGCCGTCAACCGGAAAAGAAAGCGACCCCCGTGGCCGCCAAGGATTAACCTACCTACGAGCCGGAAGCGTAAACAATGACTCTTCCGTCGCTTACGCTTCCGGCTCGTAGGAGAAACAATGCGAGGATTCCAATATGAGCGTCAGCCATTCGCACTCTGCCGAAGCCCATGCTCACCATGAGTTGAGTTTTCTCCGCAAATATATTTTCTCCGAAGATCACAAGATCATCGGTATCCAATTTTTGTTCTCCGGCCTGATCTTCTTCTTAATTGGCGGCACCCTGGCGCTGCTGGTGCGCTTGCAGGTCGGTTTCCCCAAGGGAATCAATCTCCCCTGGTTCCCCATCAGTTGGGGCGGGCGCATGTCGCCAGATTTCTATGCCATGGTCTTCAGCATGCACGCGACGATCATGATTTTCTTCGTCATCATCCCTCTGTTGACGGGAGCCTTCGGCAATTTCACCATCCCGTTGATGATTGGGGCGCGCGATATGGCGTTTCCGAAGCTGAACATGATGTCCTATTGGTTCATGTGGCCGGCCTTTGCTGTGATCCTGAGCAGCTTCTTTGTCGAGGGCGGGGCCGGCGCTTCCGGTTGGACTTCCTATCCGCTTCTGGCTAGCGCCACCATGCCGGCCGGCGAAGGCTTCCACTCGCCGGCCTCGCCGCATTCCGGTATTGGGCAAATCTGCTGGCTGGTTGCCCTGCTCTTTGTCGGCGTCTCGTCGATGATGGGTTCGATCAACTATATGACCACCATTATCAACCTGCGGGCACCCGGTATGACGATGTTCCGCATGCCCATGACCGTGTGGGCCATGTTTATTACCGCCATCCTGCAATCGATGGCCCTGCCTGTCTTGACGGTCGCCCTGATCCTGCAATTGCTCGATAAAACCATCAACACCACATTCTTTCTGCCGCCCGGCGGCATGGCGTTCGGCAACTGGCACACCGGACCGGGCGGCGGGCAAACACTGCTGTGGCAGCACCTGTTCTGGTTCTATTCGCATCCGGCCGTGTACATCATGATTTTGCCGGCGATGGGCATGGTGTCCGATATCATCAGCACGTTTGCACGCAAACATCTGTTCGGCTATAAACCGATGGTGTTGGCCATCGCTGGCATCGCCGGTTTGGGCTTCATTGTGTGGGGCCATCATATGTTCCAGAGCGGCATGGACCCGCGTCTGGGCACCGGCTTTATGATCGCTACCATCATGATCGCCCTGCCCTCGGCCGTCAAAACCTTCAACTGGTTGGGCACCATCTGGGGAGCCAATATCCAATACACTACGGCCATGCTCAACGCCTTGGCCTTCGTGGCCATGTTCGTTATCGGCGGTCTGTCCGGTATCTTCATGGCCGCCACCCCGGTGGATGTATATTTCCACGATACGTATTTCATCGTCGCCCACATTCACTATGTCTTGTTCATGTCGAGTATTTTCGGCATCTTCGGCGGCATCTATTATTGGTTCCCGAAGATGTTTGGCCGGCTCATGAACGAGAAATGGGGCAAAGTCCATTTCGTCCTGACGTTTTTGTTCTCCAACTGCACATTCTTTCCGATGCACATTATTGGCATCGCCGGCCATCCGCGCCGCTATTACGATTCGACTTTGTATCGCTTCCTCGACAACGTACAACCGCTCAACCAGTTCATGACTATCAGTGCTTTCTTGCTGGCCCTGGCGCAGATTATTTTCCTGGTGAATTTCTTCTGGAGCCTGTTCCGCGGCGCCAAGGCAGGGGCGAACCCGTGGCATTCCAACACACTGGAATGGACAGCGCCATCGCCGCCGCCGCACGGCAACTTCGTGCAGACGCCGATTGTTCGCCGGGGACCGTATGAATACGGCAACCCGGACATGGAGGAAGATTACCTGCCCCAGGCGGAACCGCAGCCCAGCGGCATCCCGGCGCCGGCGCATTAAATAACAACTAACCCGGCGAGCGGGGTCGCGTTAGCGCCCCGAGTGCTTGCCAATCTCGGGGCGCTAACGCGACCCCGCTTGCCGATTTGTGAGACGCTATGCCA
>Ga0209061_1001376_pt1 | contig 41143 bp, 34 predicted proteins | sample Coa_R1_10_FD_187157 | JGI IMG/M metagenome (GOLD analysis project Ga0209061, IMG submission 187157) | Surface soil microbial communities from Centralia Pennsylvania, which are recovering from an underground coalmine fire - Coalmine... | ecosystem: Environmental > Terrestrial > Soil >... | reverse complement strand
GTGGACGCTCTTGCCGGCAGCCGGCGGGCGCGCGAGCTGTTCGCGCCGCTCGGCCCGACGTACGACCGCTACGCCCGGCTGCTCTCGCTCGGCCAGGATCCCCGCTGGCGCGCCTTCCTCGTCGCGCGGGTCCCGCCCCAGGCGCGGCGCGTCCTCGACGTCGCCACCGGCACCGCGGCGGTGGCCATCGAGCTCGCCCGCGCCCAGCCGCAGCGGACGGTGGTCGGCGTCGACCAGAGCCCCGAGATGCTGGCGAGCGGGCGCGAGCGGGTGCGACGAGCCGGGCTCGAGCGACGGATCGAGCTGCGGGAGGGGCGAGCCGAGGCGCTCCCCTTCGGCGACGCCGCCTTCGACGCCCTGACCTGCACGTACCTGCTCCGCTACGTCGACGACGTGCCGGCCACCCTGCGCGAGCTCGTCCGGGTCGTCAAGCCGGGGGGCACGCTGGCCCTGCTCGAGTTCGGCCTGCCACGGGGCCTCTGGCGGCCGCTCTGGGAGCTGTACGTCCGGGCCGGCCTGCCGAGCGCGGGCGCCCTCGTGTCTCCCGGCTGGCACGAGGTCGGCCGCTTCCTGGGGCCGAGCATCCGCAGCTTCTGGGGTCGCTGGCCCGAAGCGAGCCTGCTCGCGGCCTGGGAAGAGGCCGGCCTGAGCGAGGTTCAGAGCAGGCGCCTCAGCCTCGGCGGCGGGCTCGTGCTCTGGGGGCGCCGGCGGTGACCGCCACCCGCCCGCGCCCCGCCTTCTACGCCCTGCGCGCCGGCGGCTGGCGGGACTACGTCACGCTCCTCCACCCTCCGTACACGCTCTGGCACCTCTCCTACGTCGCCGTCGGCGCCGCGCTCGCGCCACGCATGGACTGGAGCCTGCTCGGCTGGACGACGCTCGCCTTCGCCCTGGCCATGGGGGTCGGGGCGCACGCGCTCGACGAGCTGCAGGGTCGTCCCCTACAAACCCGGATCCCGAGCCTGGTGCTCGCCGTGCTGGCCGCCGCCTCGATCGGCGGCGCCTGCGCCATCGGGGTCGTCGTCGCCCTCGAGCGGACCCTCTGGCTGCTCGTCTTCGTCGCCGCCGGGGCCTTCCTCGTCGTGGCCTACAACCTCGAGCTGCTCGACGGCGCCTTCCACGGCGGAGTGTGGTTCCCCGCCGCCTGGGGCGCCTTTCCGGTGCTGACGGCGTACTACGCCTCGGCGGGGACGCTGCGCGGGGAGGCGCTCGCGGCCGCGGCGTACGCGTTCGCCTCGAGCTGGGCGCAGCGACGGCTGTCGACCTCGGTGCGGCTCGTCCGCCGCCGGGTCGTGGCGATCAGCGGCCAGGCGGACCTGGACGACGGGCGCACGCTGCCGCTCGACGCGGACGCGCTGACTGCGGCGCCCGAAGCGGCGCTCAAGGCGCTCGCAGCCGCGACCGTACTGGTAGCCGTCGCGCTGCTGCTCCTGCGCGCGCGCTGAGGCGCTCTACACTCCGCCGGGTGGCGCTGACGACCATCGCCGATCTCGTCTTCGCCGCCGGCGTCGTGCTCGCGGCTGCCGCGCTCACCGCCGCCGCCCTGCGGCGAGGGCCGACGTGGGCGCTGGCGGCGGCGCTCGCCGGCGAGGGCTGCGCGGCGGTCGCGATCTGGATCGCGTTCGCCCTGCGCCACGAGCGACCGCTGGCCGTGGCGGCCGGCGGCCTCACCGGCTCGGCTCTGGCCGCTGCGGCGAGCCTGCTGCTGCGCGGCTCGCTCCGCCGGCTCGAGGACCTCGACGCTCGCCTCGCCGAGGCGCACGCCGAGCTGGTCGCGCTCGTCGAGCGCGAGACGGAGGCCTCCGCGCGAGCGCTCGAGCACACCCTCGCCCGGGCCCGCGCCGAGTCCCGCTCGCTGCTCGAGGAGCAGGAGCGGCGGATCGCCGAGGAGCGGCGGGCGGCGGTGGCCGAGCGCGAGCAGCAGGCGACGGCTGCGCTGAGCGGCAGGCTGAGCGAGGTGCAGGCGCAAGTCGAGCAACGGCTCGCAGCCTGGTCGCAGGACCTCGAGCGGGCCGCCGAGGCGACGAAGCGCTGGATCGCCGAGCTCGAGCAGCGGCAGGAGCGGCGCCTGCGGGACCTCGAGGCGCGGCTCGCCTCGGACGGCGAGCGGCTGGCCGCCGAAGGCGAGCAGCAGCGCGCCGCGGTCGTCCGCCTGCGCGCCGAGCTCGGCCAGGCGGCCGAGGAGGCGGTGACCCGGGCACAAGCCGAGCTCGAGGCGCACGGAGCCGAGCGCCGGCGGATGCTGTACGAGCTCGAGCAGCGGCTGGCCAGGCAGGAGCGCGAGCTGCACGAGCGGCTCCAGCGCGAGGAGGTCGAGGCCGCGCAGCGGATCCGGGCCGGGTTCGAGGACGTCGCCCGCCGCCAGGTGGAGCAGCTCGAGCGCCTCGTGGAACGAGTGGTCGCCTCCCATGCCAACGAGGCCGCCCAGCAGTTCGCGAGCCTGGTCAAGACGTCCCGCGAGGACGCGGCCAGGCGGCTGGCGCGGGAGCTCGAGCGTGCCGTGAGCAGCTTCGCGCGCGACGCCGAGACCGTGCTGGCGGAGCGTCTGGCGCATGTCGCCGACACGGGCGCGCAACGGCTCGAGCGCCGTCTCTCGGAGGTCGCCGGCGAGCTCGAGCGCCGTCGGGACGAGCTCGCCGCCGCGCAGGAAGCGCGCCTGGCAGGGCTCGAGGCGGAGCTGCGGCGGCGGGTCGCCGAGCTGCAGGCGGACCTCGAGGCCGAGCGCGGAGTCCTCGAGGCGCAGCTGCAGGAGCTCGCGCGGCGCTCGGCGTCGGCGGCGACTGTTCGGGACTCGTAAGCAGCGCTAACAAGGCCGGGCAGGGTTCGTCGGTACCACCACGAACCTGGTGGAGCCATGAGCGAGATGACCCAGATCCTCGAGCCGCGCTTCGACGAGCGCTCGAAGGTGGAGAGCTGGCGACTCCACGTCCTGATCGAGGCCGGTTACCCGCTGGCGGTAGCCGAGCGGATCGCGGTGAGCGACGCCGATCTCCACCTCGCGTGCGAGCTGCTCGCGAGCGGCTGCGCGCCGGCGACGGCAGCCGAGATCCTGCTCTAGGGCGGTCCCGCGCAGCCCGGGCCGGGAGTAGGCTGGGCCCGTGGCCAAGGTCGAGGCGCTGCCCTACGACGACCGCACCGTCTACTCGGTAGCCGCGTTCAACCGCGGTGTCGCGCAGTGGCTCGGCCGCCTGCCGTCGGTCTGGGTCGAGGGGGAGGTGACCGAGCTTCGCCGCCACGAGCGCTGGGCGACGGTCTTCTTCACGCTCAAGGACCCGAACGACGGCGCCTGCGCCGGCGTGACCATGGCACGAGGCCGGTTCGACGCGCTGGAGCTCGACCTCGTGGACGGGGAGCGGGTCCACGTCTTCGGCCGTCCCGAGCTGTTCGAGCAGCGCGGCGAGTTCAAGCTGCGCGCGCTGACGATCGAACGGTTCGGCCTCGGGGCGCACCTCGCTGCCCTCGAACGGCTGAAGGCCCGGCTGGCCGCCGAGGGCCTGTTCGCCCCGGCGCGCAAGCGCCCGCTGCCGCTCGTCCCGCGCCGGATCGGGGTGGTGACCGGCAACGACGCGGCGGCGAAGCGCGATCTCGTCGCCACGATTCGCGCCCGCTTTCCGCCGGCCTCGCTGCTGATCGCCGAGACCTACGTCCAGGGACCGCGGGCGGCAGCCGAGATCGCCGCCGCGCTCGCGGACGTCGGAGGGCGGCCCGGCGTCGACGTCGTCGTCCTGACCAGAGGCGGCGGCAGCTTCGAGGACCTGCTCCCCTTCAGCGACGAGCGGGTCGTGCGCGCCGTAGCCGCCTGCCCGGTCCCGGTCGTCTCCGCGGTCGGACACGAGCAGGACACGCCGCTCTGCGACCTCGCAGCCGACGTTCGCGCCGCGACGCCGACCGCCGCGGCCGAACTGGTCGTCCCGCTGCTCGGCGAGCTGCAGGCGAGGCTGGAGCGGGCGCGAACGTCGCTCGCCCGGACCGTGCGGGGGGCGCTCAAGCGGGACCGCGACCGCCTCGGCCGCTCGCTCGAGCGGCTGCGGGCGGCCCCGCGACGGGCGCTCGAGCGCGAGACCCTGCGCCTCGAGCGCACACGCGAGCGGCTGCGACGAGCGCCGGCCCTGGCCCTCGAGCGGAAGCGAGCGATCCTGGAGCGACACGGCGCGAAGCTCGTCGCGTTGTCACCGTTGCGAACACTCGAACGAGGCTACGCGATCGTCCGGACGGAGTCGGGCAGCGTCGTCGCCTCCAGCGCGCAGGTAGCGAGCGGCGCCCGCGTCGAGGTAACGCTCGCCGAGGGCGGGTTCGGCGCCCGGGTCGAGGAGGTGACGCCGTGACGGGCGGCGCCGAGGCCGAGCCGCACGCGCCGCAGCCGGAACAGGGCGAGCCCACGTTCGAGGAGGCCCAGGCGGAGCTCGAGCGGATCGTCGAGCGCCTCGAGCAGGGACAGACGCCGCTCGAGGAGGCGCTGCGGCTGTGGGCGCGCGGCGAGGAACTGTACGCCTTCTGCCGCGCCAAGCTCGACGCCGCCGAGGGCAAGGTCGAGGAGCTCGTCCGGCGGGCCGAGCAGTCCCGGCCCCCGGCCGGCGACGCCGGGAGCGCCGGCGACGGCGAGCGCCTGGCGCCCTGAGCCGAGCTCAGCCCGCGCTGGCCCGGGCGGCGCGCGGGCCGTCTTCGTGCTCGAGCGCGTCGATCGGCAGCTCCGCCTGCGCCGCCGTCGGCATCACGCGCAACATCGCGAACGAGAGGCCCTCGCGGGCGAGGAAGAGCACGCCGACGCCGATCCCGACCGACGCCTCGATCGCCTGCAGCCCGAAGCCGTAGGCCACGCCGACGCCGGAGGCGACGCCGTAGCCGGCGAGCGCCGAGGCGATCGCGACCTGGACGAGACCGACGTTGCCCGGCCAGAAGGGGATGATCGTGACGACGTTCATCACCAGCAGGACGACGCCGGCCGCCGCCAGAGGCGAGTGGATGTCGAAGGCCCGCATCGCGGTGTAGACGGCGAACAGCTGGCACGTCCAGCCGCAGATCTGGAAGAAGATCGCCCCCGCGGTCCCGAGCGGCGAGCGCAGCACGCCCAGGCCGGCGCGTCCCATCGCGAGCAGGCGCCGTACCGGCCCCAGCCCCTCGAGCGAGATCACGCTGTGACGGCGGGCGCCGGCGAACGCGACGGCGAACAGGCCGACACCGAGCGCAATGACCGCAAGCAGGCTCGCCTGGGCCGAGGTCGGGATGTTCGCGGCGAGGACCACGTAGAGGACGAGCAGCAGCACGGGCACGACGTCGAAGACGCGGTGGGCGAAGACGGTGCCGACGAGCGTCGCCCAGGCGCCTCGCCGTCCGGGCAGCTTCCTGGTCAGGACCGCGACCCGCGCCAGCTCGCCGATCCGGCCTGGTAGCACGGCGTTGGCAAACAACCCGACGGAGAAGGCGGAGAAGACGAGCGTCACGCGCGGGTGCGGCGGTTTCATCGCCGCGTGGATCACGGTCGTCCAGGCGAGGGCGCGGACGACCACGGAGACCAGGTTGAAGGCGATCGCGACGACGACCCACTGCCAGCGCACCGCGCTGAAGGCGCTGCCGATCGAGGACAGGCTGCCGTGCCTCCACCAGACCACGCCGACCAGCGCACCGAGCAGGAGCGCGGCCGCGGCGGCTCGAACGGCCCGGCTGCGCGGCAGCGGCAGGAGCCGGTTCGGCCGCGGCGAGCGGGGGGCCCGGACTGGACGGCGCATCCGGCCATTATCGTCGGCCAGCGGTGCGCCTCCGCTCTCCGTACGACCGCGAGATCGTCCGGCTCGCCCTGCCCGCGCTCGGGGCGCTCGCCGCCGAGCCGCTCTACGTGCTGGCGGACACGGCGATCGTCGGCCACCTCGGCCGGCCGCAGATCGCGGCGCTCGGCCTGGCCGGAACGGTTCTCGCCGGCGCGTTCACGATCTTCAACTTCCTCACCTACGGCACGACGGCGGTCGTCGCCCGCGCCTCGGGCGCCGGCCGGCACGAGCAGACGGCGGAGCTGGCGGCGCAGGCGCTCTGGATCGCGCTCGCGATCGGGCTGGCGCTGCTCGCCGGCTGCGAGCTGCTCGCGAGGCCGCTGCTCGCAGGGCTCGGCGCGCACGGCCGCTCGGGCGCCTTCGCCCTCCTGTACTTCCGGATCGCCGCGCTCGGCCTGCCGGCCGCCCTCGTCGCGCTGGCCGGCCAGGGCTACCTGCGGGGCGTCTCCGATCTGCGGCGACCGCTCGAGATCGTCGTGGCCGCGAACGTCGCGAACCTCGCGCTGGAGGTCGCGTTCGTCTACGGCTTGGGCTGGGGGATCGCCGGCTCGGCTGCGGGCACCGCGGCCGCCCAGGCCGGGATGGGCGCCGCGTTCGTCCGCGAGCTGGTGCGCCCCGCCCCTCCGCGCCGGCCGAGCTGGCGCGAGATGCGGCCGATGCTGCGCGTCGGACGGCAGATCTTCGTCCGCACCGCCGCGCTGTACGCCTCGTTCCTCGTGGCCGCCTCCGTCCTGGCCAGGATGGGCGACGCCGAGATCGGCGCCCACCAGATCGCCTACCAGCTCTTCCTCTTCCTCGCCCTCGCGCTCGACGCGATCGCGATCGCGGCGCAGGTGCTCGTCGGCAGGCTGCTCGGGGCCGGCGATGCGGCCGGCGCGTACGCCGCAGCCCGCCGGATGCTCGCCTGGTCGGTCGCGGTCGGCGCGCTCTTCGCCGCGCTCCTCGCCCCCCTCGCGCACGTCCTGCCACGCGTCTTCGCGAGCGACCCGCGCGTCCTTGAGCAGGCGGCGCTGCTCTGGCCCTTCCTCGCGGCGATGCAGCCGCTCGGCGGTGCCGTCTTCGCCCTCGACGGGATCCTGCTCGGCGCGAGCGACACGCGCTACCTGATGTGGTCGATGCTGGCGGCGAGCGGGCTCTTCGTGACCCTGGCGATCCTCGCGCTCGCCTTCGGCTGGGGGGTCGTCGGCGTCTGGGCGGCGCTCGACGTCCTGATCGGGGCCCGGCTCGCCCTGCTCGCCCCGCGCTTCGCCGGACGGCGCTGGGCCGTGGTCGGCTGGCACTAGACTCCGGCGGATGGACGGAGGCCTCGCCGAGCTGCACACCCATCTCGGCGGCTCCGTCTCGTCCGACATCCTCTGGTCGCTCGCCCACCGCCAGGGCATCGCGCTCCCGGTCAAGGACTACTGGGACTTCGACCGGCTGGTGACCGTCTCCGACCCGCGCGGTGTCCCCGATCTGGACGCACTCGACGCCATCTACCACTGGACGGAGCTGATCCAGTCGAGCCCGGCCGCCGTCGAGGTCTCGGTGCACGGCGCGATCGGCGGCGCCTACCGCTCGCAGGGAATCACGACGCTCGAGCTCCGCTTCAACCCGATGAAGCGAAACCGCGGCGGCGAGCGCGACCTCGACCACATCATCCTCGCCGCCATCCGCGGCCTCGACGTGGCCAGCCTGGAGTACCGGCAGGTGCGGGCGGGCCTGATCCTGATGATGGACCGGACGTTCACCGCCCGGCAGAACGAGATCATCGTCGAGAAGGCGATCCGCTGGGCGCCGCGCGGCGTGGTCGGCATCGACATCGCGGGGCCGCGGCCGGGCCACCGGCGCTACGACTACGGCCAGGTGCAGCCGCTGGTGGAAGAGGCCCGCGCGGCCGGGCTCGGGGTCACGATCCACGTCGGGGAGGAGGGCGGCGAGATGGGGCGCGCCGAGATCGGCGACGTGCTCGAGCTGCTCCGGCCCGACCGGATCGGCCACGGCATCCTCGCCGCCGGCGACGTCTCGCTGATGAAGGAGCTGCGAGAGCGGCAGGTCGTGCTCGAGATCTGTCCGACCTCGAACCTGCTGACGAAGGCGCTGCCGGACGAGGAGGCGATTCGCGACGTCTTCCGCACGTTCGTCGAGCACGACGTCCCGTTCACGATCGCCACGGACGGCCCCGAGATGATGCGCACCCACCTGCGGGACGAGTTCGACCTGCTCCTGCGGATCGGCGCCCTGACGCAGGAGGAGCTCGCCGAGGCGAACGCGCGCGGGCACGAGGCGAGCTTCGTGCGCGGCTTCCGTGCCGCCTGGGCGAATACCCCCGTCGGCCGATAGCCGCCCCGCCGGCGCGGTCGTAGCCTGCCGCGCCATGACACGGAGCAGCGACAGACCGCTCGACCTGACCCAGCGCCAGCTGCAGATCGTCGTCCTGATCGCCCGCGGGTGCTCGAACGACGAGATCGGCGGACGCCTCGGGATCTCGCCCCGGACGGCCAAGGCGCACTGCGACGTGCTGCGCCAGAAGCTCGGCGTGCCGAGGCGGCGGCAGATCCCCGCGGCGTACAGGGCGCTCACGGGCGAGGACCCGCTGGGGCGCGAGCTCGCGCCGGCCCCGGTCGGCGCCGGGGGCTGACGGCGAATCCGCGCTCGGGCCGTGACCCGGGCGCGGGCCCCCGAGGGAGACGGTCGCGACAGCCGAGCTGGCAGACGAGTAGGGTGTTCGAGTCCCGGGCGGCGTCCCGCCCGGCAGGGGAATGGTGGAGACGATCACTGCGCCGGTTTCGCCGGCACTTGCGCACATCATCGAGCGGCCGAGGCTGATCGCGCGCCTCGGGGAGGGACGCGGAGCGCGGATCTCGCTCCTCGTCGCCCCCGCCGGGTACGGCAAGACGACGCTCGCCCGGCAGTGGTCGAGCCGGCAGCCGGGGCCGGTCGCCTGGTACCGCACGACGAGAGCCTCGGGGGACGTCGCGCTGCTCGCGGTGCAGCTCGACGAGCTGCTCGCCTCCGTCGCGCCCGACCTGCCGCGCGAGCCGGGGCAGGTGGCGTCGATCGCGTCCGTCAACCCCAGCCCGAAGCCGCTTGCGCGTGCGATCGTGCGCACGTTCCAGCCCTTGACCAGGGACGTCCTGCTCGTCGTGGACGAGTGGGAGGCGGCAGGCACCGAGGAGGCGGACGCCCTGCTGGCGATGCTGGTCGAGGGCCTCGACATCCGCTTCCTCGTCACGAGCCGGACGCGGCCGCCGTGGTTCGCCTCCCGCCTCGAGGTGTACGGCGAGGGCCGCGAGATCGGCGTCGAGGAGCTCGCGATGACGGACGCCGAGGCGGCGCAGGTGCTCGCCGCAGCCGGCGCCGTCGCCGGCCGCGCCCGCCTGATGCGCACCGCGGGCGGCTGGCCGGCGGTGCTCGGTCTCGCGGCGATCAGCGGCGACGTCGACTTCAGGTCGAGCCGGCTCCTCTCGCACACGCTGTACGAGTTCCTGGCGGGCGAGCTCCTCGCCGGCGTCGGCGCGAAGACGCAGCAGGCGTTGCTGCTGCTCGCGGTGACCTCGGTCTCCGACGTCGAGGGCGCGAGCATCCTGCTCGGAGAGCATTCCGCCCGGGCTCTTGCCGAGGCCGAGACGCACGGCCTGCTGGCGATCGCCGAAGGCAGGACGATCTCCCTCCACCCGCTGCTGCGAGAGCTCCTGTTGCGGCGGTTCGCGGCGGCCGGCGAGCGCCGGCGGGCCGCGGTGCTCGCGCGCTGCCGGCGACTGTTCGCCGCGCGCCGCTGGGACGAGACGCTGTGCGCGGCCGAGGCCGCCCGCGACCCCGCCTTCGCGAGCGACGCGCTCGCCGCCGCGCTGGACGACCTGCTGGCGACCGGCCGGACGAGCAGCCTCGAGCGGTGGGTCGAGGCGGCGAGGGCGGCCGGAGCCGACGGCGGCGTGATCGACTACGCCGAGAGCGAAGCGCGGTTGCGCCGGGCCGAGCTCGAGCGGGCCAGAGCGCTCGCGACCCAGGCGGCCCGCTCGCTCGAGGGCGACCTCGCCGCCCGCGCCCACCTCGTCGCCGGCCGGGCCGCGCACCTCTCCGACCGGGCCGGCTCGGCCCAGGAGCACGCCAAGGCGGCGGCCGCGCTGGCGCGGAGCGCCGAGAGCCGCGAGGGAGCCCTCTGGCTGCACTTCCTCGCCGGCGTCGAGCCGCAGGCCGGCGACCTGCGGACACGACTCGCGCACTTCGCCCGCGGCGCGCGGCCGGGCGCCGCGCAGGCGTTGATGGCTGCCGCGGGGAGGCTGACCCTCGCGGAGATGGACGGCGGCCTCGCGCAGGCGATGGACGAGGCGCGCTGCGCGCTCTCGCTGGCCGGAGAGGGAAGCGACCCGCTCGCCCACACCGGCCTCCTGAGCACGTACAGCTACGCGCTGATCCTGACCTGCCGCTACGAGGAGAGCCTCGCCCGGATCGAGGAGCTGAGCCGGGTCGCCGAGGCCGGCGGGGTCGAGTTCGCCTTCCGTTACGCAGACGTCTACCGGGCGAAGGCGCTCGTCGGCCTGCGCCGCTTCGGCCCGGCCGAGCGGACGCTCGCGAGCCTGGAGCGCCGCCTCGACGACGAGCCCGGCGGCTACTTCCCCGGCAACCTCGCCCTGCAGCGGGCCCGCCTCTACGCCAGCCTCGGCGACCTGCAGCGGGCGCTCGACGCGCTCTCCCTCGGCCCGTTCGAGCGGTCGAGCAAGGCCGGGCGGGCGGAGCTCCTCGGCTGGCAGGCGCTGCTCGAGGCGGCCACGGGCGCGGCCGGCCGTGCCCGGACGCTGGCCGCCGAGGCGCGCTCCACGAGCCGGGGGCTCGAGGCCGAAGCGCTCTCCCTCGCCGCCGAGGCCGTCGCCGCGCTGCGGCAGGGCGACCGACGGAGAGCCGCCGAGCGGATCGGCCGCGCGATCGGGGGCGAGGTCTGGGACCCGCTCGTGGTCGCGCTTCGCGCGGCGCCCGACCTGGGCGAGCTCGTCGCGCGGGAGGCTCGCTGGCGCGGCTGGCTGCAGCGCCTGCTGGCCGCCTCCTCGGATTGCTCGCTCGCCCGCTCGCTCGGCCTGCGCGTGCCGAGGGCGGCCAGGGCGCGGGCCAACCTGAGCCCCCGCGAGACCGAGGTCTACGAGCTCCTCGCCCAGGGCCTGACGAACGACGAGATCGCGAGGCAGCTCTACATCAGCCTCTCGACGACGAAGGTGCACGTGAAGCACATCTACGAGAAGCTCGGCGTCCGCTCGCGGCTCGAGGCCGCTCGCGCCCTACGCGCGGACGGCTAGCGCGACGGGCGCGTCGCGCAGCTCGTCGTCGGCCTGCAGCCGCTCCCGCTCGAAGAGCGCGCCGCGCCCCACGCGGTAGTCGTCGTCGGCGGCCGCCAGGATCGCTTCGAAGGCGGCGACCACGCTCGTGTCGAACTGGGTCTCGACCGCCTGCGCGAGGCGCATGCGGGCGACCCGGCTCGGCAGCGCCGCACGGTAGGGGCGGTCGGAGGTCATCGCGTCGTAGGCGTCGGCGACGCTGATGATCCGCGCGAGCAGGGGGATCTCGTCGCCGCGGAGGCCGTCCGGATAGCCCATGCCGTCGACTCGCTCGTGGTGCGAGCGGACGACGTCGGCGATCTCGGCGTAGTCGTCGACGTTGCGCAGGATCGTCTCGCCGATCTCGGGGTGCCGCTCCATCTGGCGCCGCTCCTCGAGCGTCAGCGCGCCGGGCTTCTCGAGCAGCCCGGCCGGGAGCCCGATCTTGCCGATGTCGTGGACGAGGCCGCAGAGGTGCACGAGCTCCTGCTCCGCCCGCGAGAGGCCCATCCGTTCGGCGATGTCGCGGGCGTAGATCGCCACGGCGGCCGAGTGCCCGGCCGTGTAGCGGTCGCGGGCGTCGAGCGTCGCCACGAGCGCCGTGGCGAACGAGAGGTTGGCCTTGCGCAGCCGCTCGTTCGCGGCCGAGAGGCGGCGAGAGGCCTCCTTCTCCCGCTGGTAGAGGAGGAGCAAGCGCTGCGCGGCGAGGGTTGGAACGAAGAGAACGAGCACCAGGCGCAGCGAGTACGCGTGGTAGCCGTAGACGAAGAGCGCGAGCACCGGGACGCAGAGGGGAACCGTGAGGACGGAGAGCGACGTGATGGCCCGCAGCTCCTCCAGGATGTGGTAGCCGCGGATGCGACCGGTCGCCTGGCTGAGCGCGCCATCGACCGCAACGTCGGCGACCGAGGCAACGAGGCTCGCGAGCAGGTACTGCCCCATGTTGCCGGGGTGCGGGACGAGGCTCCAGGCCGCGAGGCCGGCCGCGCCAGCCGTGAGGCCCCGGATCGGCGTGTAGACGCTCCACTTGAGCACCGAGTCGCGGAGGTCCCAGACGTTCGAGAGGGCGCCGACGACGAACGCCCCCAGCGGACCGAAGGCGACGGCGGAGAAGACCAGGGGGAGAAAGGAGACGGACATCGTCGTCCGCTCGGTGACCCTGATCCCCTGCTGCTCCGCGATCGCGGCGACTGCCGCCAGGACGAAGAGGGTCCACAGGGGCGGGAGGCGATAGCCCGCGAGCCAGAGGGCGCTGACCGCCGCCGCCGACCCGGCAACGAGGACGCAGGCCCAGAGGACCGTGCGGGCGTCCTCGCGAGCTAGACGTCTGGCCAGGCGGCCCGGCCTTGCGCATCCCCCAAATGGGGTATAGGCTGCCGGTGCCGTCAGTTCCCGATCGATTGGAGTAGCCAAATGCGTTACCTCGCCCGTCTCGCGAGCCGAGCAGGTGTCGTGGGATCAAGCAAGACCTGGTAGAGCCGTCGGATCGTCTGTTATCCACAGCCTGTGATCATCCCCCCTGTGGGGGATCCTGGCGGAGGACGACGGACAGAGTGACGGGTTCAGGGGCGCCGGGTGATCCCCACCCGGCGCTTCTTCGTTTCGTCGTCCACAGGCGCGGGCGCCGCTAGGCGATCAGCCCTCGCCGGAAGCCGACCGCGACGGCGTGCGCGCGCGAGCGCGCCTGCAGCTTCGCGAGCAGATGGCGGACGTGCGACTTCACCGTCTCCTCCGAGAGGAAGAGCCGCTGGCCGATCTCCCGGTTCACGAGCCCGTCGGAGATGAGCTGCAGCACCTCGATCTCCCGCATCGTCGGCTCCTGCTCGAGCTCGCGCAACGGGCTCTGCAGCGGGATGACGTCGGCGCCGCCGGCGTTCCGCCGCCGCGCGGCGACCTCCTCGAAGCGCCGCGAGTGCGTCAGGTAGCGGCTGAGGATCTCCTTGCGCTCAGCGGCGTCCACGGCCCGAGTATCGGCGGCCGGCCGGGACCGCTTTAGCGGCTTCGCCTACCTCGAACGGGTGTCCCGCGGCGGCGAGACGGACGGGTGGGAAGGCCCCGAGCTGTCCTCCGGCAGCACCGACTCGTCGGCCTCGGCTGGGGTGTGCTGCTCCGCGACCGCCACCCTGCGCAGGGTCTGCTCGTCGACGTTGAGCGGATGGTGGCAGGCGGCGAGATGCCCGTTGCCGTAGTCGACGAGCGGCGGCTCCACCTGCGTGCAGATCTCGGTCGCGTAGCGGCAGCGCGGATGAAAACGGCAGCCGCTCGGCGGGTTGATGGGGCTGGGAACGTCGCCCTCGAGCACGATCCGCTCCCGCCGCTCGGCGAGGTCGGGGTCGGGGATGGGCACCGCCGAGAGCAGCGCCTCGGTGTAGGGCATGATCGGCCGCCGGTAGAGCTCCTCGGCCGGCGAGAGCTCGACGATCTTGCCGAGGTACATGACCGCGATCCGGTCGCTGACGTGCCGCACGACGCCAAGGTCGTGGGCGATGAAGATGTAGGTGAGCTGGAACTCGGCCTGCAGGTCCTCGAGCAGGTTCAGCATCTGCGACTGGATCGAGACGTCCAGCGCCGACACCGGCTCGTCCGCGACGATCAGCTTGGGACGCAGCGCGAGCGCGCGAGCGATCCCGATCCGCTGCCGCTGGCCGCCCGAGAACTCGTGCGGAAAGCGGTTGTAGTGCTCGGGCGAGAGCCCCACGGTCGCGAGGATCTCGCCGACCCGCCGCTTCCGCTCGGCACGGTCCCCGATCCCGTGGATCCGCATCGGATCCGAGATGATCGTCCCCACCCGCTTGCGCGGGTTGAGCGACGCGTACGGATCCTGGAAGACCATCTGCAGCTCGCGCCGCAGCGGCCGCAGGCGGCGTGCGCCCAGGCGGTGGATCGGCTGCCCCTGGAAGATGATCTCGCCGGCCGTCGGCTCGAGCAGACGGACGATCGTGCGCCCCAGCGTCGACTTGCCGCACCCCGACTCGCCGACGAGCCCGAGCGTCTCGCCTTCCCGTACCGCGAAGCTCACGTCGTCGACGGCGTGCACCCTCGCCACCTCGCGCTGCAGCACGCCCTTGCGAATCGGGAAGTACTTCTTGACGTGCCGGACCTCGAGCAGCGGATGCTCGCCCGACGCGGCCGCCTGCTCGAGAACGGTCATGCCGCCTCCACGCCGCTGCCGAAGATCGTCTCGTCGCGGCGCTCTCGCTTGTAGTCGACGTCGCGCCAGCAGCGGTCGAGGTGGCCGGGCGTCCCGACCCGGTTCTCGAGCGCCGGCTCCTCGAGACACTTGTCGAAGGCATGCGCGCAGCGCGGGCGGAACGTGCAGCCCTGCGGCAGGTTGATCAGCGACGGCGGCGACCCCTCGATCGTGTGCAGGCGCTTGGGGCGCGGCCGGTCGAGCCGCGGGATCGAGCCCAGCAGCCCCCAGGTGTACGGATGCTGCGGGTCGTAGAAGACGTCGCGCTTCGTGCCGCGCTCCACGATCCGGCCCGCGTACATGACGAGGATGTCGTCGGCGATGTCCGCGATCACGCCCAGGTCGTGGGTGATGAAGATTACCGCCGAGTCGAAGTCGTCCTTGAGGCGGCTGATCAGCTCCACGATCTGGGCCTGGATCGTCACGTCGAGGGCGGTCGTCGGCTCGTCCGCGATCAGGATCGACGGGTTGCACGAGAGCGCCATCGCGATCATCGCCCGCTGCCGCATCCCGCCCGAGAACTGGTGCGGGAAGTCGTCGATCCGCGTCTCGGGGTTCGGGATGCCGACCTGCCGCAGGAGCTCGATGGTGCGGGCGCGCGCGGCCCGCTTGTCGATCTGCTCGTGGGCCTGGATCGCCTCGACGATCTGCTCGCCGATCCGGTAGACCGGGTTCAGCGAGGTCATCGGGTCCTGGAAGATCATCCCCAGCTCCTTCCCGCGGTAGTGCTGCATCTCGCGGTCGGAGACCTGGAGCAGGTCGACGCCCTTGTACCGCACCTGGCCCTCGAAGCTCGCGTTCACGCCGCGCGTCAGGCCCATCAGGGTCATCGCCGTCACGCTCTTGCCCGAGCCGGACTCGCCGACGATCCCCAGCACCTTGCCGCGGTCGAGCTCGAACGAGACGCCGTCCACCGCCCGCACGACCCCGTCCTCGGTCGCGAACCGCACCCGCAGGTCCCGCACCTCGAGCAGCCGCTCCGTCATCAGCTGAGCCGGATCCGCGGGTCGAGGTAGGCGTAGGCGATGTCGACGAGCGTCGAGAAGACGACGATGAACATCGCCCCGTAGAGCGTGACGCCCATCAGCGGCGGCAGGTCGATGTTCCCGATCGCCTGGAAGGCGTAGTAGCCGACGCCGTGCAGCGTGTAGACCGTCTCGGTGATGATCGCGCCGCCGCCGAGCACCGAGGCGAAGTCGAGCCCGAACAGGGTCACGATCGGGATCAGCGAGGCGCGCAGCACGTGCTTGACGAGGATCCGGCGCGTCGACAGTCCCTTCGCCTTCGCCGTCCGCACGAAGTCCTCGTTGATCGTGTCGAGGATGTTCGAGCGCAGCACGCGGCCGTAGAAACCGATGAAGAGGACGGCGAGCGTCAGCCACGGCAGGAGCAGGTGGTAGAACCACTGCACCGGGTTCTGGGTCAGCGGCACGTAGCCCCCGTCAGGGAACCACGATCCGAGCCCGTTCTCCGCGAACAGGTAGCGCAGGATCAGCCCCAGCCACGCCACCGGCAAGGAGATCCCGATCAGCGCGAGGCCGGTGATCACGCGATCCGAGAAGCGACCGGCCGTCACGGCGGAGATCGTGCCCACGAGGATCCCGAAGAAGAGCCAGATCACGCCGGCCCCGATGCAGAGCGAGAACGTGGCCGGCAGCCCCTGCTCGATCTGGCCGACGACGTTCGTCCCGTCGTAGTAGGAGACGAGCTTCGCCGTGAACAGGGCCTTCATCATGTCGAACCACTGCACGATGAAGGGCTGGTCGAGGCCCAGCTTCTTGCGGATGGCGGCGATGTTGCTCGCCGTCGCCACCTTGCCCGCGATCCGCTCCGCCGGATCGCCGCCCGGGATGATGATGAAGATCAGGTAGACGATGAAGCTGACCGCGATCAGCACGAGGATCATCCCGAGCAGCCGCCGCAGGAGGAAGGCTCCCATCTAGCCTCCCCTCCTCACGCGTGTTCGACCCTGACTCGGGCGCGCGGGTCGAGCGCGTCGCGCAACCCGTCGCCGAACACGTTGAGCGAGAGCACGGTGATGGCGATCGCGATGCCGGGGAAGAGGCTCAACCAGGGATCGTTGGCCAGCATGCTCTGGCCTTCGGCGATCATCGTCCCCCAGGAGGGGTTCGGCGGCTGGACGCCGGCGCCCAGGAACGAGAGGCCCGCCTCGGTCAGGATCGTGTTGGCCACGATCAGCGTGAAGAGCACCAGCACCGACGAGGCGATGTTCGGCAGCAGCTCCGAGAACATGATCCGCAGCGCGCCCGCCCCTTGCGCCGTCGCGGCCTCGATGAACTCGCGCTGACGCAGCGCGAGCACCTGGCCTCGCAGCGGACGGCCGATGTAGGGGATGAACACGTAGGAGATGACGGCGGTCGGGATCCACAGGCTCTGGCCCGAGATGTTGATCCCGAAGTGGTGGAAGCCGTTGATCGTCAGGGCGGTGCCGAGCGCGATGCCGAGCAAGACGACCGGGAAGGCCCAGATCAGGTCGAAGAGCCGCGAGATGATCCAGTCGACGACGCCTCCGAAGTAGCCGGCGACGAGCGCCAGGACGACCGACAGCACGGTGCAGATCGCGGCCGAGACGACGCCGACGAAGAGCGAGTTGCGACCCCCGTAGAGCAGGCGCGTGGCGACGTCGCGCCCGAGCTCGTCGGCGCCGAGGACGTACTGTCCGCCGGCGGCACCCCACTGCGGGCCGATGGGCACGCCGCCCGGCACGACGTTCGGCACGCCGTTGACGATCGTCGTGTGCCCCTGCGAGATGACGTGGATCCGCTTGCCGTTCTCGACGATCACCCCGCCCGGGTTCGTCTCGTTCTCGCCCAGGTGGGAGACGTGGCTCGAGTAGACCGGGGCGAGCAGGCAGCAGACCACGACGAGCAGGAAGATGCCGAAGAAGGCGAGCGCGACGGAGTTCCGCCGCAGCCGGCGCGCCGCGAGCGCCCAGGGACTGCGGCCCTCGATCCGCGCCCCGCCCTCCTTCGCCGCCAGCTCGGCGGCGGTGTCGAGCGTGAACTCCTCTTGGCCGGTGGTAGCCACAGGGTGCGGGTTCAGGGTACAGGGGTGGGCCCCGGCCGGCGCGGCGACGAGCGCCGCGCCGGCCGGCAGCGGGTCACTTCAGGCAGAACTGGGCGAAGTCGTCCTGCGAGTCGTCGAAGATGTCGCAGCTCATGTTCATCCTCGACGAGAAGAACGAGGTGAGGATCCCGTTGAGGTACGGCGCCGTCGACGCGTACTTGACCATCAGCTCGCGGTCGATGTTCGCCCAGGCCGCGTTCGTCTGCGGCGAGAACGCCTGGCTGGGCGGCAGGTGGTCGAGGCGATCGATCTCGTGGTTGATCGCCGGCACGTTGACGTTGCCGTAGTTGTTGTTGTGCGTCTGGGTGATGTTCTCGCCGTTCTGGAGGATGTTGAACCAGTCCGACGGGTACGGATAGTCCTCGAACCAGTCGGTGAAGCCGATCTGGGCCTTAGTCGACTGGTTGCCGACGATCGTGAAGTAGTTCGCGCCGGCGAGCTCGCGGATCTTGGCGTTGTAGCCGATCTTCTTGAGCTGCCCCTGGAGGTACTCGCCGGCGGCCTTGTCGAAGGTCACGTCGCCGATCGTGTAGACGGTGACCGTCTCACCGGCCGTCCCCGACTGCTGGACGAGCTTCTTCGCCTTCGCCAGGTCGTAGGGGTACGGCGTCGGAGTGATCTTCTTGTACTGCGGGTAGCTGGGCGGCAGGAAGTTCCAGGTCGGAACACCGAGGCCGCCCCGCAGGTTGACGAGCGCCTGCCGGTTGATCGCGTAGTTCACGGCCTTCCGGGCCAGCACGCTCTTGAACGGCGGCAGCCGCCAGTTCATGAAGAAGTAGTAGGTCGACGGGGTCGTGTAGAACCGGATCTGGCTTCCGTACTTCGACTTGTAGTACTGCAGCCGGTCGGTCGGGAGCAGGTTCTCGTCGTAGTCGTCCTGACCCGAGGCGACGAGCTGCGCGCTCTGGGCCAGGTCGTCGGTCATCGTGCCGACCACCTTGTCGGGGTTCCCGTCGGGCATCCCCGGGATCTCGCCCTTCCGCCAGTAGGGGTTGCGCTCGATCACGAACGACTTGCTCGGGGCGTAGCTCGCGATGTAGTACGGCCCATTGGCGGGAGGCGGCGGGTTCTCGGTGTCCTTCGCAGGCGTCGAGGACGGAAGGAGCGTCGAGAACGGGATCGAGAGGACGTAGAGGAAGTCCGACTCCGGCTGCTTCAGCTTGATCTCGATCGTGCCGGCCTTGTCGTTCGTCACGATTCCCGAGATGTCCGAGCACTTGGTCGGGTTCTTCTCGCAGGCGTCGACGCCGACGATGTTCGAGTAGAAGCCGATGCCCGGCGAGTTCAGCCGGAAGTCGCGGATGATCGAGCTCTTGAAGTCGCTCGCCTTGATCGGCATGCCGTTGGAGTACTTCAGCCCCTTGCGCAGGGTGAACATGAAGTCCTTGCCGCCGTTCGTGACGGTGCCGGTGCTCGTAGCCAGCGCCGGCAGGATCTTCGTGCAGTCGCCGGTCTGGCAGCTCACGTGGGCCTTCATCACGAGCCCGAGGTAGATGTCCTGGAAGAGCTGCCACGACTCGAGCCGGTACGACAGGCCCGGATCCATGTAGTCCGTCGTGCCCCAGACGACCTTCAAGACCGGGAACGTCTTGCCGGCGGTCGCGGCCGTGGTCGCCGACGTCGTCGTCGACGCCGCTCCCCCGCCGCCGCCCCCGCAGGCGCTCAGCACGAGGGCGAGCCCCGCTGCGACCACCGTCGCGAGCGCGACGGATCTTCCTGGCTTCCTCTTCACGCGTTCCACCTCCTGGGTAGCAAGCACCCGCGTGCTCCGCTGCCGGGCTCGCCGAGCCCCTCGCCGGCCGCTGCCGGGCCGAGCGGCGGCGTGCAGGTGACCTCCTACCAACCTCGCTTACGGTCTGACGCAGATCGACGCGTAGTCGAACTCGTACAGGATGTTGTTGACGTAACACGCGAGAACTACACGTGCGCTGAACAGGTCGGTCGCCTTGCGGTTGAGGAAGGGCGCCCAGGGGGCGAGGCGCATCACCCGCCGGTCGAGGGCCGCCCAGCGGCGGTCGACGGCCGGGGTCAGCTTCGGCTGGCGGGTGAGCGCGGCGATCTCGCGGTCGACCCAGGGGACGGCGAAGTCGGCGTAGTTCGTGTTGTGGGTCGGCGTGACCGACGCGCCGTCCAGGAGAGGCCCGAACCAGTCCAGGGGGTGCGGGTAATCCTGGAACCAGTCGGCGAAGCCGATCTGGGCTCGGGTCTTCGCGTCCCCGAGCGTCGTCCAGTAGTCGCTCGCGGTCACGACCCGCTGGCGCGCCCGGAAGCCGATGCGGTCGAGGACCGAGACGAGGTACTCGGTGAACGGCAGGTCGGCCGCGACGTCGTGGTTCCAGACCACCACCCTCCGCCCCCAGTAGCCCGACTCGCGCACGAGACGCCGCGCCTTCCGCAGGTCGTGCGGGTAGAGGCGGTGGCGCCGGAAGGACGGGTAGCCGGGCGGCAGGATGTTCTCGGTCGTCCGGGCGAGGCCGCCGGCGAGGTGCTTGAGCCAGGGGCGCGAGATCGCGTAGTTCACCGCCCGGCGCACCTTCAGGCTGTCGAACGGCGGCACCCGCGTGTTCATGAAGAAGTACAGCAGGTTGGGCGGCGTGAAGACGACGAGGCGCCGCCGGTACCGGCGCTCGATCGCCGGCAGCCGCTTGCTCGGGATCGGGTAGTAGCTCATCCAGTCGTCCCGGCCGCTCAGCACGCGCCGCAACGCCACCGTCGCGCTCGGGACGATGTCCCACACGACCCGGTCGGGGTTGCCGGCAGGCACGTTCCCGTGGAAGCGCCAGGCCTGGAAGTACGGGTTGCGGACCTCGACGATCCGGCTCCCCGGCCGGTAGCTCGCGATCTGGTAGGGGCCGGTCGACGGCAGGGGGTGCAGGGAGGTGTCGGCGCGCGGGGCGTCCGCAGGCAGCGGGGCGGCGAACTCGGAGGCGAGCACGTTCTCGAAGTCGCCCTGCGGCTTGCGCAGGTGGATCACGATCGTGCGCGTCGCGTCGTCGGCGACGATGCCGCGGATGCCGCCCTTCTGCCGCTTCGCGAACCGCTGCGCGCCGACGACGTTGCGAAAGAACGTCGCGCCGACCGAGTCGAGCACGAAGTCCCGCTCGATCGTCCGCTTGAAGTCGCTGGCCTCGACCGGATTCCCGTCGGAGTAGCGGAGGCCCCGGCGCAGAGTCAGGGTGTACGTGCGGCCGTCCCGGGAGATGCGAGGCAGCCGCTGGGCGAGGTAGGGCACGAGCGTCGCGCCCTTGGGGCCGCTGACGTGGCGGTAGCCGAGGAGCGGCAGGTAGACGTTCCACATCACCCCCCAGCCTTCGATCGTGTCGGAGAGGCCCGGGTCGAGGTAGTCGATGTTCTCGTCCATCGCGATCCGGAACTCGGGGAAGCGGCGGGCGGGCGGCGAGTGCACGTCACCGCGGGCAGCCGGGACGCCGCCCTGGGCGGCGGCCCTCGTCGGGCCTGCGCTCTGGGCCGCCGTGCTGCGCACGGCCCGGTGGGAGCCGCCGCAGCCGGCGAGGAACGCGGCGAGAAGCGAGAGCACGGCCACCGTGCGGGCCCTCCTCCGGCGGACGCTTGCGCTCGGCTCCACGCGAGGCCGGAAATCTAGCGGCGCCACGCCAGCGCAGCTCCCGCGCCGAGGCGGACGAGGGCCCGCCGGCGGGCGCGCAGCTCCGCGGGCTCCGGCTCGCAGACGACACCCGCTGCGTCGGCGCGGCCGGTCGCGTGCAGGATCCGGCCGGCGCCGAGCCAGAAGGCGACGTGGTCTGCGCGCTCCGGCGGACCGTAGGTCACGAGGTCGCCCGGCCGAAGCTCGTCCTCGCGCAGCCGCTCGCCCGCATCCTCCTGCTGGTCGGCGTCGCGCGGCACGAGCAGCCCGCAGGCCCGGAACGAGACGTGTACGAGGCCGGAGCAGTCGATGCCACGGGCGGTCATGCCGCCCCACTCGTAGGGGGCGCCGAGCAGGCTGCGGGCGTATTCGAGCGGCTCGCCGGCGACGGGCCGCAGCCAGTCGGGGTCGGGCTCGCCGCCGAGGTCGGCGCGCCGCGCCCAGCCGGGGTAGGCGTACGTGGTCTCGACGCGAGCCCAGCCGCCGCGCTCCTCGAGGACGCGCAGCGGCTCGCCGGCGAGCGCCTGCGTCACCTGCTCGGCGTCGTCGCGTGGCGCCCCGCGCAGCGGCGTGAGCCAGCGAGCGAACGTACGTTCGCCTAGGCTGTCGCCCATGCAGCTCAGGCTAGACGCCGCCGACCGGCTGGTGGAGCTCGTCGAGGAGCGGCGCGGGCCCGTGCTGGCCGAGGAGGCGGCAGGGCGGCTGTTCGCGCTTCGCCGCGCGCCGGTCGCGCTCGCTCGCTCGCTGCTCGCCGACGTCGTGGCGGCGGACGCCCGGCTGGCGTGGAACGGCGACGCGATCGGACTGGCCGACCCGCCCGGGGCCTCGTTGCTGCTCGAGGAGGCGACGTACGTGGTCGTCGACCTCGAGACGACAGGGCTGCGTGCGGGCCGGGCCGGTATCTGCGAGATCGGGGCGGTGCGGCTGCGCGGCTTCGAGGTCGAGGCGGAGCTCGCGACCCTTGTCGACCCGGGCCTGCCGGTCGCGCCGGGCGCGAGCGCGCTGAGCGGCCTGCGCGACGACGACCTGCGGAACGCGCCCTCTCCAGCCCAGGCGGTGCGCCGCTTCCTCGCCTTCGCGGGCGACGCCGTCCTCGTGGCCCACAACGCCCGCTTCGACCTCGCCTTCCTCGACCGGGAGACGGAACGGCTGACCGGCGCGCGGATCCGCTCGCCGGTGGTGGACACGCTCCTGCTCGCCCGCGCCCTCCTCGCCGGGCGCGTCGCGGGCTTCTCCCTCCCCCAGCTCGCCTGGTTCCTCGGCACGGCGAGCCGGCCCTGCCACCGGGCGCTGCCGGACGCGCGGGCGACGAGCGAGCTGCTGCTCGCGCTGGTGGGGCTCGCGCAGGAGCGCGGCGCGCGCACGGTCGCCGACCTGGTCTCGCTCGCGTCGACCCGGACTCGCAGGCTGCTGGACAAGCGCGCCCTGATCGCCGGAGCGCCGAGCCGGCCGGGCGTCTACCTCGTCCGCGACCGCCGCGGCCAGGTGCTCTACGTGGGACGGGCCCGCGACCTGCGCGCCCGCCTGCGCTCGTACTTCCGCAGCGCTCGCCAGCGTCCCGCGGTCGAGGCGGCGCTCGGCGCGGCGGAGCGGATCGACTGGCAGGTCGCCGGCTCGGAGCTCGAGGCCGCCCTCTGCGAGCTCCGCCTGATCCGGGAGCTGCGGCCTCCCGCGAACGCGCGCGTGCCCCGGCCGGAGCGGTCGGTGTGGCTACGGGCCCGCGGCGACTCGGTCGTCGCGTCGGCTCGACCGTCGCCCGTCGGCCCGCTGCGCTCGCGCCGCACGGCGCAGCTCGCCGCCCGGGCGCTCGTGCCCTGCGAGCTGGCCCAGCCGGCGGCGGCGCTGCCGCGGCTGCGCCGCCGGCTGCGGGAGCTGGCGGCCGCCCGGCGCTTCGAGGACGCTGCCCGCCTGCGCGACCGCATCGCCGCGCTCGAACGGGTCTGCCGCGAGCTGCAGCGGCTCGAGCGGGCGCGGCAGCTCGCCTGCTGCCTGCTCGTGCCGGCGGTCGAGCCGGGCTACGTCCGCGCCCTCTTCGTCGCCGGCGGCCGGGTCGCCGCCGAGCGGACGCTGCCGCCCGGCGGCGGGGCGGCGGTCGAGGTCGACGCGGGTCTCGCGGCGGCCCGCCGCCCCGGCGAGCCGGACCTCGACGAGGTCCTGCTCGTCGAGGGGTTCCTGCGCCGGCCGCCACCGGAGCTACGGGTCACTTCCCTGCGGCGGGAGGCGATCCTGCGCGCCGCCTACCGGCTCTCGGCGGCGTCGTAGCGGTGGCAGGCGACCTCGACCTCGCCGACCGGCTCGAGCCGCGGCTCTCGGGGCGGATGGAAGTCCAGCTCGGCGTGCGTGCGGGTCGCCTCCAGCCGGGCCACCCCGCGCCAGAACGGCTCGTCGGGAGTCTGCGAGCGGATCCGCTCGAGCAGGGCGACGATCTCCTGCGGGCTGCGTCCGCGCTGCGCCGGCAGCCGGACCTCGCTGGCCGGCCGGTCGAGCGCGCCGAGGTCGCCGACCAGCGCCTGCTCCTCCTCGACGCCCGCCTCGCCGGCGGCGCGGGCCCAGCGCGCCTCGAACAGCTCCCGCAGGTCGCGCGACTCCCAGCCGCAGGGTGCGAACGCGAGGGGACAGCGCGGATGGAAGGCGCAGCCGAGCGGCGGCCGCGCCGCGTCCGGCACCTCCCCCCGTGGCAGGTCGCGCGGCACGGCGCGCTCGGGGTCCGGCTCCGGAATCGCCCGCAACAGCGCCTGCGTATACGGATGCTTCGGGTCGCGGTAGATCGCGTCGGCGGGGCCGATCTCCACGATCCGGCCGAGGTACATGATCGCGATCCGGTCGCAGAAGAAGCGCGCCGTCGCCAGATCGTGGGTGATGTACAGGTACGTGAGGTCGAGCTCCCGCTTGAGCTCCAGCATCAGCTGCAGGATCTTGGCCCGCACGCTCATGTCGAGCATCGAGACCGGCTCGTCCGCCACGAGCAGCACCGGGTCGAGGATCAAGGCACGGGCCAGCACGACGCGCTGCTTCTGGCCGCCGGAGAGATCGGAGGGGTACTTGTCGAGGTAGTCGCTGCCCGGGGCGAGACCGCAACGCTCGAGCGCCTCGACGACGCGCAGCCGAAGCCGGGCGCGGTCCCGCTCCACGCCGTGGATCTGCAGCGGGTGCCCGACCGCCTGCTCGATCGTCATCGCCGGGTTGAGCGAGGCGTGCGGGTCCTGGAAGACGACCTGCATCCGGCGCCGCAGGGCCCGCCGCTCGCGCTCCGGCAGGCGCGTGATGTCGCGGCCCTCGAACTCGATCCGGCCGCCGGTGGCGCGGACGAGGCCGAGGATCGCCCGTCCGAGCGTCGTCTTGCCGCTGCCCGACTCGCCGACGAGGCCCAGCACCTCGCCGCGGCGGATGTCGAGCGAGACGCCGTCGACGGCCCGCACGACCCCTGCCTCCCGTCCGACCAGGCGGCCGAGGAAGCTGCCCCGGATCGCGTAGTAGGCGCGCAGGTCGCGCAGCGAGACGAGCGGCGGCGCCTCGCCCGCCTGCGCCTCGAGCGGCGGGGCAGCGGCTTCAGGCCTCATCGGCGACTCCGATCGCCTCGCGCTCGAGCGGCAGCTGCCAGCCGGCGGGGACGCGCTGGGCCGGGCCGTGCAGCCAGCAGAGCGCCCGCCGGCCCTCGCCGACCGTGCGCTCGCTGGGCGCCAGCTCGGCGCAGACCCGCATCGCGTCCGGGCAGCGGGGATGGAAGCGGCAGCCGCGAGGCGGGTCGACGAGGTTCGGCGGCGCGCCGGGGATCGAGTGCAACTCCTTCGTCTCCAGCGAGATCGTCGAGCGGAGCAGCTCGCGGGTATACGGGTGAGCCGGCTCCCGGAAGACCTCGGCCACTGGACCTTCCTCCACGATCTTGCCGGCGTACATCACGGCCATCCGGTCGCACGACTCGGCCACGATGCCGAGGTTGTGCGTGATCAGCAGCAGCGCCGTGCCGAAGTTGCGCTTGAGATCGGCGAGCAACGCCAGGATCTGGCCCTCGACGATCACGTCGAGCGACGTCGTCGGCTCGTCCGCGACGAGCAGCTTCGGCCGCAGCACGAGCGCGAGCGCGATCATGATCCGCTGCCGCATCCCGCCCGAGAACTCGTGCGGGTACTGGTGGAAGCGGGTCGGCGGGATGCCCATCCGGCCCAGCGTCTCGAGCGAGCGGCGCCGGATCTCGGCGTCCGTCAGCCGCGGCTCGTGCTGCTGCAGCGTCTCGCGGAAGTGGTCGGAGATCCGCAGCAGGGGGTTCAGCCGCGTCATCGGCTCCTGGAAGATCAGCCCGAGCTCGGGCCCCCGCAGGCGCCGCAGGACGGCCGGCGGCAGCCCGACGAGGTTGCGGCCAGCGAAGACGACCTCGCCGTCGGCGCGCGCCCCGTCGGGCAGCAGCCCGAGGATCCCGCGCCCGAGCGTCGACTTGCCGCAACCCGACTCCCCGACCAGCCCGACCACCTCGCGCTCGCCGATCTCGAGCGAGACGTCGTCGACGGCTCGTACCGGCCGGCCCGGCGTCCCGTAGTAGACGCGCAGGCGACTGATCCGCAGCAGCGGCTCGCTCATGCCGGCTCATCGGGCTCGAGCGGCTCGAACTCGATCCGGCCGAAGCGGCGGCGGCGCAGCACCGGGTTGAGCGTCTCGTTGAGCCCCTCGCCGAGCAGCGTCAGGCCGGTGACGAGCAGGACGATGGCCAGGCCCGGGAACAAGCCCGTCCACCAGATGCCGGAGGCGGCGTCCGAGACGGCCCGGTTGATGTCGTAGCCCCACTCCGCCCCCTGGGTGGGCTGGATCCCGTAGCCGAGGAAGCCGAGCGCCGCCAGCAGCAGGATGGCGTCCGCCGCGTTGAGGGTGGCGATCGGCGGCACGTTCTGGACGACGTTGAAGAACACGTACTTGCGGATGATCGTGCGGGGCCGCGCCCCGAGGGCGCGCGCCGCCTCCACGTACGGCTCCTCGCGGACGCTGATCACGTGGTTGCGCACGACGCGGAAGTAGAGCGGCACGTAGGCGACGGTGATCGCGATCGCGGCCGTCAGCACCCCCTGCCCGATGCTGCTGGAGGAGAGCAGGAAGGCGATCACGATCGCGATCAGCAGGTAGGGGAACGCGAACAGGGCGTCCATCACGAGCACGAGCGCGCGATCGAGGGCGCCGCCAAAGTAGCCGGAGACGAGGCCGAGCGGCACGCCGACCGTGAGCGCCATCGCGAGCGCGATCACGACCACCTTCAGCTCGGTCTGCGCTCCCCAGATGACGCGCGACATCACGTCGCTCGACTGCACCGTCGTCCCCATCCAGTGCGCGGCCGACGGGGGCGCGAGCTGCGGGAAGCGGACGCCGCCGGCGCGGTACTGGTTGAAGCCGTAGGGCGAGATCAGGGGCGCGAAGACGCCCAGGACGACGAAGAACAGCGTGATCGCCGCGCCGGCCCAGAGCATGCCGCGGGCGATTCCGCTCGCCTCGCGGATCGGCCGCACGGCGCGGCCGAGCGCGATCAGCCGCGCGCGGCCGTACGGCGTCCGGGCCGAGGGGGCGGCGACGGCCATCAGTAGCGGATCCTCGGGTCGACGTAGGCGTTGAGGAAGTCGACCAGGACGCTGACCGCGACCACCACGAGCGCGAAGACGACGATGATCCCCTGCACCGCCGTGTAGTCGCGGTTCTCGAGGTAGAGGACGAGCTCGTGGCCGATCCCGGGCCAGTTGAAGGTGGTCTCGGTGAGGACGGCGCCGCCCAGCAGGAGCGCGAGGTTGAGGCCGACGACGGTGATCACCGGCACGAGCGCGTTCTTGAAGGCGTGCCGGAAGACGACTCGCCGCTCGACGATGCCCCGGGCGCGGGCCGCCTCGATGTAGTCGTCGCGCAGGGTCCGGATCACGTTCACCCGGATCAGGCGGATGAAGATGCCGGCGGTGGCCAGGCCGAGCGTCGTCGCCGGCAGGATCAGGTGCTTGGTCACGTCCCAGAGCGCCGGCCAGTTGCGGTCCCAGATCGCGTCGACGAAGTAGATGTTCGTGTGCGTCTGGAGCAGCGCCTGGGTGATGGGGCTGGCCTGGTCGGAGGTGGGAAGCCAGCCCAGCCAGACGCCGAACACGAGCTGGGCCATCAGCCCCAGGAAGAAGACCGGGGTCGCGTAGACCACGATCCCGAACAGGCGCCCGAAGACGTCGAGCGGCGTGTCGCGGAAGCGTCCCGCGACCAGGCCGACGACGACGCCGACTCCGACGGCGACGAGCATGGCGAAGAACGTCAGCTCGAGGGTGGCGGCACCGTTCTGAGCGATGATCTGGGAGAGGGGCCGGTTGTCGGTGATCGTGCGGCCGAAGTTGCCGCGCATGATGTCCCAGAGGTAGTTGCCGTACTGGGTGAGGAGCGGCTTGTCGAACCCCAGCCGGTGCTCGATCTGCTTGATCGCCGAGACGGGCACGTGGCCGCCCAGGGCCGCCTCGATCGGGTTCCCGGGCGCGACCCGCATCAGGAGGAAGACCAGGGTCAGCAGGATGAGGACCATCGGCACGACGAGCGCGAGACGCGTGACGAGGTAGGTCCTGAGGGAGGTGCCAGCCATTCGCGCTCCGAGGGTAGTGGACGCGGGGCCCCCTGGTCGGGAGCCCCGCGTCCCTCGCGTCTCCTACGACTTCGAGATCAGCCAGAAGCGCATGTAGTACGCCGCGTCGAGCGTGCTGTCGATGCCATTGACGTTGCTGCGGGAGACGGCGATCATCGTCCCCTGCCAGTAGGGGATGGTGGGCAGCGTCTTCGCTCCCAGCAGCTGCATCGCGCGCAGGTACTTGAGCCGCAGCTTCTCGTTGCCAGCCGCACGCTCCTTCAGGATCAGCTTGTCCATCTGCTTGTTGTTGTAGCCGATGTTGTAGAAGGCGTTCGGCTGGTAGAACGAGACGGTGTAGTCGTCCGCGTCCGGGTAGTCCGGGAACCAGCCGAGCTGGAAGGCGCCGTACGTCTTGCCGAGCGCACCGCTGTATTGCGCCCACTCGGCCGACTTCAAGGTCACCTTGAACAGCTTGGAGGCGTTGAGCGCCCGCTGGATCTCGACGTACTCGTCGGCGGACGCGTCACCGTAGTGCGACGGCGTCCACCAGATGGTGATCGGCAACGGGATCTTGACCTTCGCCGCCTTCATCGCCGCCTTGGCCTTGGCCAGGTTGGGGGACGCGCCGTAGAGCATCTTGTACGCGTCGATCTGACCGGGCAGGCCCTTCGGCACCATCGAGTAGAGCGGCTTCACGGTGCCGTGGTAGACGCGGGTCGCGATGTCCTGACGCGGGATCAGGTAGGCGATCGCCCGCCGCACGTTGATGTTGTTGAAGGGCGGCCGCTTGACGTTGAAGACGAGGTAGCGGATATCGACGCCGGGTCCGGAGTGGACGACGAGGCCCTTCGTCTTCTTCATCGCCGTGATCTCGGTCGGCGTGAACGTCCTGAAGGCCATGTCGAGGTTGCCCTGCTGGAGGGCGAGCTTCATCGTCGACGACTTCGAGAAGTAGTTGATGATCACGCCGCTGTTCTTGGGCTTGGGCCCCCAGTAGTACTTGTTGGGGGTGAAGACCGCCTGCTGGCCGGGCGTGTACTTCGACAGCACGTAGGGACCGGTGCCGACGAGGTCCTTGACGTCCGTGTTCGGGACGATCGCGTTGGCCGGGAACTTCGACTTCTCGACGACGTAGCCGGCGTTCGTGGACAGGATGTAGGGCCAGATCGAGTCGGGGTGCGAGAGGTGGAAGACCACCGTGTACGGCCCCTTCGTCGTCGTGCTCTTGAGGTAGGTGAGGAGCGTCCAGATGCCCTGGTCGCCCTTGATCTTCTGCACCCGGTCGAAGGAGTACTTGACGTCGGCCGAGGTCATCGGGGTGCCGTCCGAGAACTTCACCCCGTGCCGGAGCTGGCACGTCCAGGTCTTGAGGTCTTTCGAGTGGGTGCAGCCCGTCGCGAGCACGGGCTCGAGCTTGGCGCCGTGCGGGAACCCGAACAAGCCCTGGAAGATCAGCAAGTCGACCGTGAACGAGCCGTAGTCGTACTCGTTCGCCGGGTCGATGTTCACGACGGTGTCGGTGGTGCCGTCGATGATGATCCCGCTGCCGGCCTTGCCGCCCCCGTACGCCGAGGCCGTCAGCGCGGCGGCGGCCGTCAGGGCGACCAGCGCCGAGCCGGCGGCCAGCCACCTGAACCTTCGCTTGACCATGAGCCCTCCTTCCGAGCGATCCACGCCTACAGGAGCCGTCCTCCCGTAGGGCTAGAGCCAACAACATCCGGCCGGGCGGGTCAAGCGCCCTCGCTCGCCCTGCCGCTCGCGGCCGCTCAGGCCGCGGCGACGGAGATCAGGTCGCGCAGGGCGCCGAGCCGGGCGAGGGCCTGCCCTTCGAGCTGGCGCACCCGTTCCCGGGTCAGGTCGAGCTCGTGCCCGATCGCCTCCAGCGTCCAGGGCTCGCCCTCGAAGCCGAAGCGCAGCTCGAGGATCCGCCGCTCGCGCTCCGGCAGGGCTTCGAGCGCGCGCCGCACGCCCTGGCGGCGGAGCGACTCCTCGGCCTCGTCGAAGGGGTCGACCGCTTCCCGGTCGGCGAACAGGTCGCCGAGCTCCCCCTCGTCGTCCGCGCCGACGGTCTGGTTGAGCGAGACGGAGGCGTTCGCCGCCCCGAGCGCCTCGTCGACGTGCTGCATCGGCAGGCCGGTCGCTTCGGCGAGCTCCTCCTTCGTCGCCTCGCGTCCGAGCTCGACCTCGAGCCGGCGCGCCGCCCGCGACAGCTTCTGCTGGCGTTCGACGACGTGCACGGGCACCCGGATCGTGCGCGCGTGGTTCGCGACGGCGCGCTGCACCGACTGCCGGATCCACCAGGTGGCGTAGGTCGAGAACTTGTAGCCGCGCCGCCAGTCGAACTTCTCGACGGCGCGGTTCAGGCCGAGCGTCCCTTCCTGGATCAGGTCGAGGAAGGGGACCCCCAGCCCCCGGTAGCCCTTCGCGATCGAGACGACGAGCCGCAGGTTCGACTCGATCATCTGCCGCTTCGCCGTCAGGTCTCCGCGCTCGATCCGCTTCGCGAGCATCACCTCCTCGGCGGCGGTGAGCAGCTTGTGCTTGCCGACGTCGGCCAGGAACAGCTGCAGGCTGTCGGCGGCGCCCGAGACGGTCGCCGGCTCGGCCTCGAACGTCAGCTCGGGCTGCTTCTCCACCTGCGGCGCCGGCTGCTCGGCCGCCGGCTCGGGCGGCGCGACGGCGACCGGCGGGCCGACCTCGAGGCCGGTGCGCTCGAGCTCCCGGGTGAGCTCCTCGAGCTCCTCGTCGTTCAGCTCCAGCTCGGCGGCGCAAGCCTCGAGCTCGGCCGGCTCGACGTAGCCCCGCTCCTCGGCCGCCTCGAGGACGGCGCGGACCGGCTCCGATTCGAGCAGTTCGTGAAGCTGGTTCTGCGTCAGGTCCCCTCAGTCCTTTCGTCCTGCCTCGGTAACTGCCCAGCGTTCGTACCTTAGGAGGGAAGTCCTCCGCTTACCACCCCTTCGACCGCCGTTCCGGCTGTCGGCCGGAACGCGCCGAGCGGCAAGTGTATTCCGCCCCTCGGTCGAGGTCCTGAGGATAGGACGCCGGCCGGCCGGCGAAGTTGGCCGGCCTTCGCTCACGACGCTTTCCGGCGCCGGTTGCTCCGTCTCGCAGGCCCCTTGGCCCGCCGCTCGGCCAGCAGCTCGAGCGCCCGGCCGAGGTCGACGCGCTCCGGGTCGTCGCCGCGGCGCAGGCTCGCGTTCGTCTCGCCGTCGCTGACGTAGGGGCCGAAGCGGCCCTGCCTGAGCACGATCTCGCGGCCGCTGAGCGGGTCGCTGCCGAGCGTCCGCAGCGGCGCCGCGGCCGGCGAGCGGCCTCGGCTCCGCTGGCGCGGCTCGGCGAGCAGGGCCAGCGCTTCCGGCAGCTCGATCGTCAGGAGCTGCTCCTCGGAGTCCAGCGAGCGCGACTCCTTGCCCTTCTGCAGGAACGGTCCGTAGCGTCCGTTGCGGGCCACGACCTCCTCGCCGTCGGGGGCGACGCCGACGACCCGCGGAAGCTGCAGCAGGCGCAGCGCCTGCTCGAGGGTCACGGTCTCGAAGCGCATCGTCCGGAACAGCGACGCGCTGCGAGGCTTGCCCTGGGCGTCGTCCGGCAGGCGCTCCGTCACGTAGGGGCCGTAGCGGCCCTGCCGGACGACGATCGTCCGGCCGCTCTGCGGGTCGACGCCGAGCTCGCGCTCGCCGCTCGGCTGGGCGAGCAGCTCCTCCGCCCGCGCCAGCGTCAGCTCGTCGGGCGCGAGGTCGTCGGGGACGCTCGCCCGCTGCCCGTCTCGCTCGAGGTAGGGCCCGTAGCGGCCCACGCGCAGGACGATCCCGTCGCCGATCTCGAGCGAGTTGATCTCGCGCGCGTCGATCGCGTCGAGGTCGGAGACGAGCCGCTGCAAGCCCTCGCCGTCGTCGCCGAAGTAGAAGCGGCGCAGCCACTCGACCCGCTGCTCGTCGCCGGCGGCGATCCGGTCGAGGTCGTCTTCCATGCGGGCGGTGAAGCCGTAGTCGACGAGGCGGCCGAAGTGCTGCTCGAGCAGGCTGACGACCGAGAAGGCGAGAAACGACGGCACGAGCGCGGCGCCGCGCTTGAAGACGTAGCCGCGCTCGAGGATCGTGCCGATGATCGAGGCGTAGGTGGAGGGGCGGCCGATCCCCAGCTCCTCGAGTGCGCGGACGAGGGTCGCCTCGGTGTAGCGAGGCGGCGGCGTCGTCTCGTGGCCCTGCGGCTCGAGCGCGCGCAGCACGAGCGGATCACCCTCGGAGACGTTCGGCAGCCGCCGCTGCTCGTCGTCGCCCTGGGACGCCTCCTCGTCCCGCCCCTCCTCGTAGGCGGCGAGGAAGCCGCGGAACGTGAGCACCGTGCCGGAGGCGGCGAGCTCGACCGACTCGCCGGCGCTCGACTCGCCGGCGATCCGCAGCGACACCGTCTGCCCCTCGGCGTCCTTCATCTGCGAGGCGATCGTGCGCATCCAGATCAGCTCGTAGAGGGCGTGCTCGTCGGGCGAGAGCTCCGCGCGGACCTGCTGGGGGGTGCGGAAGCGCTCGCCGGCGGGCCGGATCGCCTCGTGCGCCTCCTGCGCGTTCTTCACCTTCCGCTCGTACCGGCGCGGCTGCGGCGGCACGTACTCGGCCCCGAAGAGCGCGCTCGCCTGCTCGCGCGCAGCCGCCAGGGCCGACTCGGCCAGGGTGGTCGAGTCGGTCCGCATGTACGTGATGTAGCCGTTCTCGTAGAGGCGCTGCGCGAGGCGCATCGTGGTCTGGGCCGAGAAGCGGAGCTTGCGGCTCGCCTCCTGCTGCAAGGTCGAGGTCATGAACGGCGGGCTGGGGCGGCGGACGTACGGCTTCCGCTCGACCCGGGCCACGCGGAAGGCGGCCTCGCGCAGGCGGGAGGCGAGCCCGCGCGCGGTGGCCTCGTCGAGCCGCAGCGCCTCGCCGCGCAGGCGGCCGTCGGGCCCGAAGTCGCGTCCTTGCGCGATGCGCTGGCCGTCGACCGAGACCAGGCGGGCGGTGAAGCCCTCCGGGTCGAACGTCGCGAGCAGGTCCCACCACTCGGCCGCCCGGAAGGCCATCCGCTCGCGTTCGCGCTCGACGACCAGCCGGGTCGCAACGGACTGCACGCGGCCGGCCGACAGCCCGCGCATGATCTTCTTCCAGAGGACGGGCGAGACCTCGTAGCCGTAGAGGCGATCGAGGATCCGGCGCGACTCCTGCGCATCGACCAGCCGCTCGTCGACCTCGCGCGTGCGCTCGAGCGCTCGCTCGATCGCCTCGCGGGTGATCTCGTGGAAGACCATCCGCCGCGCCGGCACCTTCGGCTTCAGCACCTCGAGCAGATGCCAGGCGATCGCCTCCCCCTCCCGGTCTTCGTCGGTGGCGAGCAGCAGCTCGTCGGCTTCGGCGAGCCGCTTGCGCAGGTGGGCGACGGTCTGCTTCTTCTCGGGGTCGACGACGTAGAGCGGCTCGAAGTCGTGCTCGACGTCGACGCCCAGCCGGGCCCAGGGCTGGCCTCGGTAGCGCTCGGGGATCTCGGCCGCGCTGTCGGGGAGGTCGCGCACGTGCCCGACCGAGGACTCGACGACGAACTCGGGGCCCAGATAGCCGGCGATCGTGCGCGCCTTCGCCGGCGACTCGACTATCACGAGGCGCTTCGGCATCGGCGGGTCACGATAGCCAGCGCCGCAGGTGGCGACGGGAGCGGCGGTGCGGCGGAGAGGCGCGGAGCAGCCCGCCCGGCCGGCGACTGGGCGCGGCGGGCGAGGGCCGGTGGTCGGGTCGGCCGCCCGGCGCGGCGATACTGCCCCGGATGCGTCCGCCGCTCCTCTACCACCTGATCGCCGTCCTCAGCTGGCCGCTCCTCTACGGCCCCTACCGGCTGCGGGCCTACGGCCGAGAGCACCTGCCCGAGCGCGGCGGCTACGTCCTCGCCTGCAACCACCTCTCGAGCCTCGACCCGTGGCCGCTCGGGTTGCCGCTCTGGCCGCGCCGCTGGCTGCGCTTCATGGCGAAGTCGGAGCTCTACTGGTGGCCGCTTCGCCTCGTGCTCGAGCGCGCGGGCGCCTTCAAGGTGCGGCGGGGCAGCGCCGACGTCGAGGCGATCGAGACGGCGGTTCGCCTCGCCCGCGCCGGCCATGTGATCGCGATGTTCCCGGAGGGGACGCGCCGGGCCAAGGGGCTGCGTAAGCGATACGAGGCGCGGCCGCGTTCGGGGGCGGCCCGGATCGCCCTCGTCGCGGGGGTGCCGCTCGTCCCGGCCGCCGTGGCCGGCACCGACCGCCTGCTCACGCTCGGGCCGCTACGGGTGGCCTACGGCCCGCCGGTCGAGATCGACGACCTGCGCGCCAGCGACGACCCGCGGGAGGCGGCCCAGGAGGCGACCGAGCGGCTGATGGCGCGGATCAGCGAGCTGGAGGCGGGGTTGTTGTGAGCCTGCTGCTCGCGGTCGACGGCGACTCGTTCGCCCACCGCGCCTACCACGCCCTGCCGAGGTCGATCCGGCTCAACGCCGTGGTCGGCTTCACGAACATGCTCGTGCGGCTCTGGCAGGAGACCCAGCCCGAGTCCGTCCTCGTCGCCTGGGACACCCTCTCCCAGCCGACGTACCGGCACGAGGCGTTTCCCGCCTACCAGTCGGGACGGGTCTTCGACGAGGCCCTGCTGGAGCAGCTCGAGCTCCTGCCCGAGCTCGTCTCGGCCTTCGGCTTCCTGGTCGCGAAGGCGGCGGGCTACGAGGCCGACGACTTCCTGGCGGCGGCCGCCCGCGCCTGGCCTGGCGAGGTGCTCGTCGCCACCTCGGACCGCGACGCGTTCCAGCTCGTGAGCGAGAGGGTGCGTGTCCTGCAGCCGGCGCGCGGGACGGCCGAGCTCGTGCGAATCGGGCCGGACGAGGTGCGGGCGCGCTACGGGGTGGAGCCCGGACAGGTGCCGGACCTGATCGCCCTGCGCGGCGATCCCTCCGACAGGCTGCCGGGGGCGCGCGGCGTCGGGCCGAAGACGGCGGCGGCGCTGCTCGCGCGCTACGGCTCGCTCGAGGGCGTGCTCGCGGCCGGCCGCTTCTCCGCCGAGGCGGAGGACTTGCGCCTGTTCCGGCGAATCGCGGTCATGGACGCCTCCGCTCCCCTTCCTCCCCTCGTCGCTACCTCCCCGGCGTGGGCGGAGGCGTCTCGCTTTCTGCGACGGCTCGGGCTGGCGGCCGTTGCCGACCGGGTGGGTGCGCTGTCGAGGTCCTGACGCACCCGGCTCTCGCCCGCCTCCACCCGACGGGCGAGCACCCCGAGCGGCCCGAGCGCCTCGCCGTGCTCCTGGCCCAGCAGCCGCTCTGGCAGGAGGGCCGTGCCGCGAGCGAGGACGAGCTGCTCCTCTGCCACAGCGCCGAGCACGTGGCGAGGATCCGCGGGATCGTGGAGCCGGTCTGGCTGGACGAGGACACCGTCGCCAGCGCGACGACGTTCGAGGCGGCGGCTCTCACCGCGGGCACGGCGATCGAGGCGGCGCTGCAGGGCGGCTTCGCCCTCGTGCGCCCGCCCGGCCATCATGCGCTCCCCGACCGCGCGATGGGCTTCTGCATCTTCAACAACGTCGCGGTGGCGGCGCGCGCCGCCCAGCGGCGTCTCGGGCTCGAGCGGGTGGCCATCGTCGACTTCGACGTCCACCACGGCAACGGGACGGAGGCGATCTTCCGCCACGACGATAGCGTGCTCTTCGTCTCCCTCCACCAGTGGCCGTTCTACCCGGGCAGCGGCGGGCCGGACGACCAGGCGGAGACGACCGTGAACGTACCCCTGCGGGCCGGCTCGGGCGACGAGGAGTACCTCGAGGCCTTCAGCCGCGTCGTCGAGCCGGCGGTGGCGCGATTCGAGCCCGAGCTCGTGCTCGTCTCGGCCGGCTTCGACGCCCACGAGGCAGACCCGCTGGCCGAGATGCGCGTCAGCGAGGAGGGCTTCCGCCAGCTCGCCCGTCGCTGCCGGGGTCTCGCCGACCGTGTCGCGGCCGTGCTCGAGGGCGGCTACCGGCTCGACACGCTGCCGCGCCTGGTCGCCGCCGCCCTCGACGGCTTCACGCGCTGATTCGCGCCCCCTCAGACACGTCCCGGGACACGGCCAGGGACACGTCCCGGGGTCAGACCCCTGGCCGATGGCCCGGCCGATGGCCGGCGGGGACAGGGCTCGGAAATCTCCCGAGGTCAGACCCCGACCGATGCGCCGGCGGAGAGAGGGGCTCGGGACATGTCCCGGGGTCAGACCCCTGGCCGATGGCCCGGCCGATGGCCGGCGGGGACAGGGGATCGGGGCGGCGTCGAGGTCAGCGCCGCGCGAGGGCGAGCTGCTCGAGCGCTTCCCGCCGCGACGAGACGCCGAGCTTGCGCAGGAGGCTCTTGACGTGGGAGCGGACGGTGTGCTCGGAGATGAACAGGCGGCGGGCGATCTCCTCGGTGCTGTGGTGCTCGTCGAGCAACAGCAGCACCTCGACCTCGCGAGCCGAGAGCCGCGACGCGATCCGGTCCGGCACCCCGGCGGTGTGCCCGCCGCTTCGCACCTGCTCGAGGAGCCGGCGGGCCACGGGCCCCGAGAGGGCCGCCTCGCCGTGGACGACGCCGTCGAGGAAGGCGGCGATCCGCTCCGGCGACTCCGTCTTGAGCAGGTAGCCGGCCGCGCCGCCCCGGATCGCGGCGAGCAGGTTCTCCTCGGTTCCGGAGGCGGTCAGGACGACGACCTCGCAGCCGGGGGCGGCCTCGCGCAGCCGCGGCAGCGCCGCGAGCCCGTCCAGCCCCGGCATCGCGAGATCGAGCAGGACGACGTCGGGTTGCGTCGTCTGCGCCGCGGCGATCGCTTCCTCGCCGTCCGCGGCGACACCGGCCAGCTCGAGGCCGTGCGAGCGCAGCAGGGCGGCAAGCGCCTCGCGGGTCAGGGGGTGGTCGTCGACGACGAGCACGCGAGCGGACACGAGCGTCTTATCGGCACCACCGCTCCTGCCGACAAGACCCGGTATGGAGGCCCGTCGCAGCGACTTCCAGGCCTGGCTGTGGGGCGAGCTCGTCCTCGGCGGGCTGCTCGCAGCGAGCCTTGCCCTCTTCGTCACCCACCCGGTGCTGCGAGCCCAGTACGACGTGCCGGCGCTGCTGCTCGTCCTGGAGACGACGACGGCGCTGGCCGGGCTGCTCGTGGCGCTGCTCGCTGCGACGCGCTTCTCGGTCGACGCCCTGCGCACCGACCTGCTGCTCGCGATCGGCTTCCTCGTCGGCTCGCTCGCCACGGGGATGTTCGCGATCGTCCCCGTGCTCGGCGGCGGCAGGCTGCCTCCCGCGGAAGCGTGGGCGGCGCTCCTCGGCGGGCTGCTCGGCCAGGCGTTCCTCGCCGTCGCCCCGTTCGTCGGCGGCCGTAGTGGCGCTCGCGACCGAGCCCTGCGCAGCGGCCTCGCCGGCGCGGCGGTGGTGCTCGTGGCGACGCTCTTGCTCCTGCGGACCCACGCCGGAGGCCTCCCGGCGCTGACCGCGACGGTCGGTGAGCCGGAACCGCCCGGCCTCGCCTCGGCGGTGGCGGTGCAGGCGCTGCTCGACCTGCTGGCGGTCGTCGGCTGGGGCCGGCGGCTCGCCCAGACCGGGGACGACCTGGCGCAGTGGCTCGCGTACGGCTTCACGCTCGAGCTGTTCGCGGCGCTGCACCTCGTGTTCGCGCCGCCGCGGGGGTCGACGTACGTCGCGGAGGGTGACTTCCTGCGCCTGCTGGCGTTCGGGCTGATGCTGGTCGGCGCCTGGCGCGCGATCCGGGCCGCCGAGTTCGGCCGCGCCGTCGCCGAGGAGCGCGCGCGCGTGGCGCGCGAGATCCACGACGGCCTCGCCCAGTACTTGTTCACCCTCTCGACCCATGCGCAGATGCTCGCCGCGGGAGCGCCGGTCGAGGAGGTGGCGCCACAGCTCACCCAGGCAGCGGAGCTCGCGCAGCAGGAGGCGCGCTTCGCCATCCTCGCCCTCTCGTCGGCGAGCGGCACGGCGCCCTTCGACTCGGCCCTGCGCCGCTACGTCGAGCTGCTGACCGCCGACGGCGAGCTGGCGGTCGACCTCGAGATCGACCCCGACATCCGGCTCGCTCCGGACGAGCAGATCGAGATCTTCCGCATCGTCCAGGAGGGGCTGGGGAACGCGCGTCGCCACGCGCAGGCCCGGCAGGCCCGGGTGGTGATCGGCCGGCGCCCCTCCGGCGAGCGGTTCGTGACCATCGAGGACGACGGGGAAGGGTTCGCGGCCGAGGGACACGACGCCGGCCAGGGCCTGCGCAACATGCGGGAGCGCGCATCGTCGATCGACGGCGGCTTCAGCGTGCGCAGCACACCGGGTCTCGGGACGGCGCTCGAGGTCGTGCTGCGGCCCTGAGCCGGGACTTCCCCGCTTCGCGCGGCGACCCTAGAGTCTCGCCGTGCGCCGCCTCCACGCTTGCCTGCTCGTCTGCGTCGCCTGCTGCTACCTCGCCTCCTCGGCAGCGGCGCACACCCGGCGGCTGCAGCACGTGACGATCTTCGGCGACTCGGTGGCCGCGGCCCTCGACTGGGACGCGACCGCCCGCCAGGTGCTCGCCCGCTCCGACCGGCTGACGCTCGACCTGGCGCCCTGCCGGCGGCTGACGCAGCCCGGCTGCATCTCGCCGCCGCCGCCGAGCGTGCTCCACGACGTCCGCTCGCTCGGCCGCAGGATCGGCCCGACCGTGGTGGTGCTCGTCGGCTACAACGACGACCCGCACGTCTACGCCAAGGGCATCGGCCGGGTCCTGCGGGCGATGCGCCGCGACGGCGTGCGCCACGTGCTCTGGCTGACCCTGCGCGCGGTCTACGAACAGTACGTCCTGATCAACGAGGTGATCCACGGCGCCTCGGCCCGCTTCCGCTGGATGACGGTGCTCGACTGGAACGGCTACTCGCGCGGCCACCCGTCCTGGTTCGCCGCCGACGGCATCCACCTCAGCGCCGCGGGCGCCGTCGCCCTCGCCGTCTACGTCCACCGCGCGCTGGAGCGGCTGGGCCTGACCGGCCCGCCGCGGCCACGCTAACGGGCGGCGGTCGCGCAGTCCGGACAGGTCCCTTCCAGGAGGACGTGCGCACGCTCAACCCGGAACCCCTGCTCGCGCAGCCGCAGACCCTCCACGCCGGCGGGATCGACGTCGTACAGGCGGCGGCAGCGGCGACAGCGGAAGTGGTGGTGGGGCTCGAGGTTCGGGTCGTAGCGGCGCGGCCCTGGCGCCTCGAGCGGAGTCAGCAGGCCGGCGGCGACGAACTCCCCGAGCGCGTTGTAGACGGTGGCCCTCGAGAGCTCCGGCAGCCTCGCCCGCGCGCGCCGGAAGACCTCCTCGGCGCTCAGATGCCCGTCCCCGGCCTCGGCGAGCACGTCCCAGATCGCCCGCCGCTGCGGAGTGACGCGCAACCCGTGCGCGCGCAGGAGGGATGGGGACGCCCGCGACATCGCTCGTAGAATCAGTCTAAGGTAGGGACCAGTCTCGAGACGGATCAGAGAACGGATCAGAGAAAGGAGCGACCCGTGAGCGAGAGCGTCAGCGAGCGCGAGAGCTCGACCGTCTTCGGCCCGCCTCCGAAGCGCGGGCGGCCGATGACGAGCCGCGACTGGTGGCCGAACCAGCTCGACCTGTCGATCCTGCACCGTAACTCGCCCCTGACGAATCCGCTCGGCGAGGACTTCGACTACGCGGAGGAGTTCAAGCGCCTCGACGTCGACGCGCTGAAGCGGGATCTCGTCGAGCTGATGACGACCTCGCAGGACTGGTGGCCGGCCGACTACGGCCACTACGGGCCGCTCTTCATCCGGATGACCTGGCACGCCGCGGGCACGTACCGGATCCACGACGGCCGCGGCGGCGGCGGCCAGGGGGCGCAGCGGTTCGCCCCGCTCAACAGCTGGCCCGACAACGCCAGCCTGGACAAGGCGCGCCGGTTGCTCTGGCCGATCAAGCAGCGCTACGGCCGCTCGCTCTCCTGGGCCGACCTGCTGGTCTTCGCCGGCAACGTGGCCATGGAGTCGATGGGCTTCAAGACCTTCGGCTTCGGCTTCGGGCGGGAGGACATCTGGGAGCCGGACGACACCTACTGGGGCCCGGAGGACACCTGGCTGGCCGACGAGCGGCACGGCCCCGATGGGGAGCTGCTGGGCCCGTTCGCCGCCGATCACATGGGGTTGATCTACGTCAACCCGGAGGGCCCGGGCGGCAACCCCGACCCGCTGGAGGCGGCAAAGCACGTCCGCCAGAGCTTCGCCCGGATGGCGATGAACGACGAGGAGACGGCGGCCCTGATCATCGGCGGCCACACCTTCGGCAAGTGCCACGGCGCGGTCAGCGCGGAGTACATCGGCCCCGAGCCGGAGGCGGCGCCGCTCGAGCAGCAGGGGCTGGGCTGGAAGAACAGCTACGGCAGCGGCAACGGCGCGGTCACGTGGACGAGCGGGCTGGAGGGCGCGTGGACGACCGCGCCGACCCGCTGGGACAACGGCTACCTCGAGAACCTCTACCGCTACGACTGGGAGCTGACGAAGAGCCCCGCGGGCGCCTGGCAGTGGAAGCCGAAGAACCCCGAGGCGGAGGGCACCGTGCCCGACGCCCACGACCCCTCCAAGCGGCACGCGCCGATGATGCTGACGACCGACCTGGCCCTGAAGCTCGACCCGATCTACGGGCCGATCACCCGCCGCTTCTACGAGCACCCGGAGGAGCTGGAGGAGGCCTTCGCCAAGGCCTGGTACAAGCTGCTGCACCGCGACATGGGCCCGGTGACGCGCTACCTCGGCCCCTGGGTTCCCGAGCCGCAGCTCTGGCAGGACCCCGTGCCGCCGGTCGACCACGAGCTGATCGGCGAGGAGGAGATCGCCAGCCTCAAGGCGGCGCTGCTCGCGTCGGGCCTCTCGCTTGCGCAGCTCGTCTCCACCGCCTGGAAGGCGGCGGCCTCGTTCCGGGGCACCGACAAGCGGGGCGGCGCGAACGGCGCCCGCATCCGGCTCGCGCCCCAGAAGGACTGGGAGGCGAACGAGCCGGCCGAGCTGGCCGAGGTCCTGGGGACGCTCGAGCGGATCCAGCGCGACTTCAACCGCGACCGCAGCGACGGCAAGCGCGTCTCGCTCGCCGACCTGATCGTGCTCGGTGGCTGCGCGGCGGTGGAGCAGGCGGCGCGCGAGCGCGGGCACGAGGTGACCGTCCCCTTCGAGCCCGGCCGCACCGACGCCTTGCAAGAGCAGACCGACGTCGAGTCGTTCGCGGTGCTCGAGCCGGCGGCCGACGGGTTCCGCAACTACCTGCGCGCCGGCGAGACCGCGCCGCCGGAGCGGCTCCTCGTCGAGCGCGCCTCGCTGCTCACCCTTACGGCGCCGGAGATGACCGTCCTCGTCGGCGGCCTGCGCTCGCTCGGCGCCACCTTCGGCGGCTCGGCCAACGGAGTCTTCACCGACCGGCCGGGCACGCTCGGCAACGACTTCTTCGTCAACCTGCTCGACATGCGAACGGAGTGGCAGCCGGTCGGCCCCAACCTCTACGAGGGGCGGGACCGCGCCAGCGGCGAGCGGCGCTGGACGGCGACCGCGGTCGACCTCGTCTTCGGCGCGAACTCGCAGCTGCGGGCGCTCGCGGAGTTCTACGCCTGCGACGACGCGGAAGCGCAGTTCGTGCGGGACTTCGTC
>Ga0209061_1001375_pt1 | contig 41205 bp, 42 predicted proteins | sample Coa_R1_10_FD_187157 | JGI IMG/M metagenome (GOLD analysis project Ga0209061, IMG submission 187157) | Surface soil microbial communities from Centralia Pennsylvania, which are recovering from an underground coalmine fire - Coalmine... | ecosystem: Environmental > Terrestrial > Soil >... | reverse complement strand
CCTTTCCGCAGCAATCGCGATACGCCACGATGTATTCTTTGGCCTCGCCCGGATGTTTGCAGGTGCCGACCCAAGCCGTCGGGGAAGCGACCGTGCCCGCGGGGCACTCAGTAATCGAGCCGCCGCAGCAGGTGCACAGGAAGCCGTCGAACGCGCAGTAACGCCAGTAATCGCAGGTCGTGTCATCGCCGCTTGCGCCGCCCGATGAATGGCCCTCCTGCATCGTCTGGGCGCCGGCCTTCGAGGTGACCCTATCGATCGGCAACAACGGGAGCACCGCGCCGCCCATCGCGATCTGTCCAAGCCGGACTAGGAAGCTCCGCCGCGAGGTCCGCTGTGCCACGCTTCGTGTCAGCCGTTCGACTAGCCCGTCCATCACGGGGTCTCCTTTTCGAGAGGCTCAAACGAGCCGAGAGTTTCAGGACACGCCTAGATAAGATCAGCGGGGCGCCAATGTCAATCCGACCATAAGGTCGATTTTCGGCCTCGTCGATTTCATGCTTCGGCACAAACGTGATACGAAGGAGCGCGACGTGCGATCGATGTTCGCAGGAGGCTCGCATGGAGCTCGGACTCTTCCTGATGCCCTCACATCCGCCGGAACGTGATTTCAGGACCGGCCAGGAATGGGACCTCGCGATGCTGCGGATGGCCGATGAGCTTGGCTATGCCGAGGCGTGGATCGGCGAGCATTTCACCGCGCCATGGGAACCCAACCCTGCCCCCGACGTGCTGATTGCACAGGCGCTGATGCAGACCAAGCGCATCAAGCTCGCCCCCGGTGCTCATCTGCTGCCCTATCATCATCCGGCTGAGCTCGCCTGTCGCGCCGCTTTTATGGACCATCTGGCCCAGGGCCGTTACATGTTCGGCGTTGGCGCGGGCGGCCTGCCGAGCGATTGGAAACTATTCTGCGTCGATGGATGGGCCGGACAAAATCGCGACATGACGCGCGAGTCGCTCGACATCATTTTGAAAATTTGGGAGTCCAACGGCGGACTCGAATACCAGGGCAAATACTGGAGCGTGAACGTGCCCAATCCGATGATGCGCAACTTCCGGCATCACGTGAAGCCGTTTCAGAAACCGCATCCTCCCATCGGCATCGCGGGCATCAGCCCCGGCTCTGAGACGCTCAAGCTCGCGGGCGAGCGCGGCTTCATCCCGATGAGTCTCAACCTGAGCGCGCGCTATGCGGCGACGCATTGGGAGGCGGTGATGGAAGGTGCGGCGCGGACCGGACGCACGCCCGCGCGGCGCGACTGGCGGATGGTCCGCGAGACGCTGGTCGCCGATACCGACGAGGAGGCCTACGAAGCCTGCGTGCGCGGCCCGATCGGCCGGATGATGCGCCAGTACCTGCTACCGCTGATGGGCGACGTCGGGATCATCCAATATCTCAAGGATGATGAAAGCGTGCCGAACGATCGGATCACCCCCGAGTACCTGTTTGATCATGGATGGCTGGTCGGATCAGTCGCCACGGTCAGCCAAAAGCTCGAGCGGATGTATCAGCAGGTCGGCGGCTTCGGCACGCTGCTCTTGCTCGGTTTCGATTACGCGGATAATCCGGAGCCTTGGTTCAAGTCGATGCGCCTGATGGCGACGGAAGTGATTCCGCGTTTCATGAACTCGGGCGCCGAGAAATCTATCGCCGCGTGATTCGGCAATCGCGCCTCCACGCAGATTTCGCGGCGCGAGCGCTTGCCAAGCGCGTGCGAATATCGCTTGAATGAGGGACCCCAAGGAGGGTGCAGGGTAAACATGCCGTATCCATTTCGAGTCATTTTGAGTCCGTTGCAATTCGACGAGCATTCGGTGGCGGCGATGACGCTGGCCAAGGAGATGGCTGAGGCGAGCGGCGCGACCATTTACCTGCTTCACGTCGTGCCGATCCTGCCCGCGCTCGGCGAGGCGTCCATCACTGAGCACGTTGACAGTGTCGAAGAGCAGAAGGCGAACGCGATGCTCGAGGAGCTCGCGGACAAGTATCTCAAGGGCATCAAGCACGAGCGTATTGTCCGCGGCGCATTTCCCTCGGAGACCGCGCACGCCGTCATTGAGGTCGCCAAGGAAATCAAGGCGGACTTGATCGTGATGGCGACGCATGGGCGCACCGGCCTGCCGCATTTCTTCATGGGCAGCGTGACCGAGGGGGTGATGCGCGGGGCGCCGTGTCCGGTGCTGACTATCAAGCCCGAGCATCTCGCTGGCCGCGTTCAGAAGTAGCTATCGGGCGGCTTGGGGAGTCAGTCGATAATCGCGAGATCGTAAGCGGGCGGCAGTTTGTCGGCGATCGCCGAGACGTGTTCGCCCGCGCCGTCCGAACGAATCACCCCGCCGCCATTCAACACGCCGAAGAAATCGCCAGGGCTCAGGGGATCTTCGCGCAGCCGCATCACCATCGAGCGCATCCCGCCGCCCTCGGCTTCGATCATCCGGAAGCTTCGTCCATAATCGTCGCTGCGAAAAAATCGCGCGTCAGCGCCCGACGGCCGCGACCAACTTGGCGGCGGTCCTGCGGCGGCAGCGGTATAGATCGCGCGGTGGCCGTCGCCTTCGACGAGCAGCGGCACGGTATAAGTGCGATTCAGCCCGGCAGTGATATGCCGCCACGATCCGCCCGCATCCTGCGAGAGATAAAAGCCATCACCCGTCGTCGCATAGAGGCGGCGCGAATCGGCCGGATCGACGACGACCGTATGAATGTCGGTGTAGATGCCGCGGTTGAGCGGTTCGAAGCTCTCACCGAGATCGCGCGAACGGTAAACGCCACCCTCCTCAACGCCGATGTACATCGTGGAGCTGCGGTTGGGATCGAACGAAATCGATCGGATATGCGGAATGTGCGGCGGCGGCGGAAACGACCATCGATCGCGTCCGGGAACCTTGTTGAATGCCGTGCACTCGCGAAATTTTCGTCCCTGATCGCTGCTGCGAAAGAGTCGCGCGTGCGATGTGCCGACGAAAATCTCGCCGGGAATTGGCGGCGCGCCCAAGGCCCATACATCTTCGTCTGTGCCGAGGTTGGGCGTGATGTCAGTCCAGTTGCGGCCGCCGTCGCGCGAACGCGCAAGCGCGCCGCGTCCGCGCCCCGACGCCATGAAGCCGTTCGCGCCGGCGTAGATGACGTTGGGATCGCCCGTATCCTGCGCCATGCACCAGATCGCCGACGGCTCCGCCAGCGCCATCAGTGGCGCACCGGCGCGCGCGGGATCGAGAATCACAACGCCCTTCGTGGTGCCGACGCAGAGTTTCATATTATCCCCTCCCCACGTCCCAATCGTTCGGCAGCGGAAGCTGGTCAACCCGGTAGCAGGTGAAACCGAATCTACTCCAAAGTCGGCACGACAGAAACGGGGTGTCGAGCGTCAGCTCAGTCGCATACCGGGGCTTAAGCCTTCGGCTGCGAGTTCGGCGGGGGGAGCCTTGCGCGTTGTGTCGACGAACCGCGCGCGCTTTACGAGCATCGTTGCGCCGTTGAGAGCGATTTTCATCCCGTTCCCGTCGATCGCGACGATCATTCCCGCCTCTGCCCCCGGAACCGGTTCAGCGAGGCGCGCATCATAGAGCGCGATCCGCCGCGCGCCGAGCGCGGCATGCGCGCCGGGTTGCGGATCACATCCGCGCACCAAATTATAAACTTCGCGGGCGGAGCGGGAGAAATCGATTTTCGCATGTTCGGCGCGGCATGGCGGCTCGTAGCTCGCAAGGCTTTCGTCCTGCGCGATCGCGGGCGCACGTCCGCTCTTGATAAGGTCGATCGCTTCGGAGAGCGTCTCGATGCCGAGCGGAAAAATGCGGTTGAAGTAGAGCGAGCCAGTGGAATCGTCGGGGCCGATTGGCACCGCGCGTTGAATCAGGATGGGGCCGGTGTCGATGCCGCGATCGGGCCAGAACCAAGTGACGCCGGTCTCGGCATCCCCGTTAATAATCGCCCAGTTGATCGCGCTTGCTCCGCGCCGCTTCGGCAGAAGCGAGGGATGAAAGCAGATCGACTTAAAACGCGGCGCGTAGAGCAGCCGTTCGGGCACGATGATCGTCACGAAGGCGAGCACCGCCAGGTCGGCATCGAGTCCGACGAAATGCCGATACGCCTCATCGCCCTTGAACGACCGCGGCTGGCTCACCGGGAGTCCAAGCTCGCGGGCCTTGACCGTCAGCGGGTCGGGACGGCCCGAAGGCGCGTCGGGCGGCGCGAAGACATGGACGACCTGCTCGCCGCGGCTATGGAGCATCTCCAGGGCTTTTTCGGCAAACGCGGCCTGTCCAATCAGCGCGATTCGCAAGCGTCACCTCCGAATCGTCATGACGCTAGCAAATCAGGTCATCGCGCGCATCCGGGACTGCCGCTAGCCCGGCGCGCACAGGGATGTTCTAATATCGCTCGCCCGTGGAGGCTTCGAGCCGACCTTGCCACAGACATTTCAACGGCGCGTAACAGTTGCTCAATCTTTCCAAGCTGAAATCGAATGCCGGATGTGACAGCCTGTGTCCGCCGCGGCGCCTAATTGGGTAACGGTGAGACATGATGAGTAATCCTGTGTGCGCGATCGCCGGGAGAAGTTACAACGCTACATGAAACTTAACCGCTTCATACCACTGATCCTGCTGGTGATTGTTGCCGCCTCTACTTCATCGGCGTCTGCGGCGCTGACCGCGCACGCCAGGGGACGCATCTTCGTCCTGATGGTCTGGGACGGGCTGCGTTACGATCTGGTCAACCAGCACGACACGCCGAATCTTTACGCGCTTGAACACGAAGGCGTCAGCTTTCCCGACCATCACGCGATCTTCCCGACGGTGACGATGGCGAACGCGGCTGCGATCGCGACCGGATATACGCCGGGTGGTTCCGGCATTTTCGGTGACGGATTTTACGTGCCTTCGGCGATCGCCGCACTGGGCCCCAAAGCGCCGGCGAAAGCGATGGTGAAGGGAATCAATCTGGAGAATACCCCCGTTATGATCAGCCTCAACCAGCCGGCTATTCTCGATGGCACGCTGGTCGAGGCAATGGGCATCGGCCAGCGGGTAAGGCTTGCGCACGGTTACGTTGCGGTCTCAGGGAAGTCCGGTCCGACGTTCATGTTCGACAGCAATGATTTCACGGCCGCCGGCGGCAGGAATTCGAACTGCAACCTGATCGTCGACGATCTGGCGCTTGGGCCTGCGCAGCTCAAAACGTTCGGTCCCCCGCCGCCGAAAACCGCACCCGGACTTTTCTATGGCGCGCGCGATGCCTGGTACACCGACGCGCTGATCGACCAGCTTCCGTCCGCGATTGCCGCAAGCAATCGCGGTCATCCGGCGTTGCTGGTGCTATGGGAGCGCAATCCCGACTGCACGCAGCATCGCGATGGTCTCGGCACCGAGGAAGCGCTTGAAGCGCTGAGCCGCGACGATCAGAACCTCGGTCGCCTGCGCATCGCGATCAACACAAGGCATATTGCCGATCGGACCGACCTGATGGTGGTGTCCGATCACGGGTTCGTCACGCTGCGGGATGCGCTCTGGGTGTCCGATCTGCTGGTTGCCGCAGGCCTCAAGAAATCGCGCGAGAGCACCGATGTGGTTGCGGTCGGCGATCAGGGAAGCGAGTTGATCTATCTTTCGAAAACGGCCTTTCCGTCGCTTGCCGCGCGCAAGGAGCGCTTGCAGAAGATTGTCAATTTTGTTTCCGCACAGCCCTGGTCCGGACCTATCTTTTCCCGCGACGAGGAACCCCGCTTCGCGGCGCACGGCGTGGAAGGTTGGATTGCAGGAACTTTCGACGATCGCGTGGTCGGGTTAAACGGTTCGCGCAGAGCGCCCGACCTGATCATTTCGATGCGCGAGAACTCCGACGAGAGCAACTCATCGCTGACCGGACCGGACCAGCCCGCGTTTTTGATCGGTCCGAAAGGTCGCATGCCGGCGAAGAATCATTCCGATGCCCTGGTGCGCCCGATTATTGGAACGATAGACGCCGACGCATCGGATAAGTTCACCACCGGCATGGGCGCACACGGCGCGATTGGCCGGCGTGAGATTCATAACTTTTGCGCGGCGGTGGGCCCTGATTTCCGCCGCCATTTCGTCGATCCCTATCCGACCGGCAACACCGATGTCGCACCGACCATCGCACACGTTCTCGGCTTGCGCCCGCCGCACACGGTTAACTCGTCGGGCTGGGCAGGACGCGTGATGAGCGAGGCGCTGGTGCGCGGCAGCCATCATCACACGTTGGCGAAGCCGATGACAATAGTCGAGCGTCGCGATTTGCCGCCGTTCAGCATCGAGACGCGGCTGCTGTTCACCAGTTTCGACGGTCATCGTTATCTCGACGACGCCCGGATTGAACGCCATCCGCTGCCCGATTTACAACCGATCAAATCTTCCGCGCCTTCACCATAATCGACTTCCAGAGCCACGGGACGCGGCCCCTTCCGCGCCATTCGATCGGTTCGAAGCCCGCTTCGCGGAGCGCAATAGTGAGCGTGCGGCGCGACCAGAATTTGATATGGCCGCCCTCGACGAGCGCATCGTGATGAAAATCCCAATCACCAGCTAGGCTGATGGCCACGTTCTTAAGCCAGCCATGGTAGGGTGTGCTTAGAATCAGCGTCGCACCGGGAGCCATCACCGCGCTGAGATTTCGCAGCGCCGTCCGCGGACGGTAGAGATGCTCGATAACTTCGATCGAGATGACGGCATCGAAGCGCACGCGATCGTTGAGCGGCAATAATTCCAACGAGCCGGCAATGAGATCCCATCCTGGATTGGTTTTGGACCTGATTACCGACTGATCGAAATCTCGAGTCGGAAAGTCGATCCCGGTCACTCGGTAGCCCAGCGCGGCCATTCGTGAGGCGAGCTGACCCTGGCCGCATCCAGCATCGAGCACGGCGCAAGGCGCGGCGGGCAACCATCGCGCCACGATTGGCCAAATCATCGGATGATGTTGACGTTCGTTCACGAGCGAGGTTCTCCGGTCATCAGAAGCGCATTTATCGGCGCCGGCGTGCTCGCAGCGGTTGCTGCGGCGTCGATGCCGTAACTCGCGGCCATTGCAAAAGCCGTCAGATTGACGAGCGAGATCGCCAACTTCGCGCGATCTCCCAAAATCAGGTGGCCTTCGACCAGCCCGCGCACATAAGTGAGATCGAGGAACACGTAGGCCATGTTCAGCATCAGGGTTATGCTCAGCAAGACGTAAAGCGCCGGCAGCGTTCGCGACCGGAACATCACAGGCGCCAGCAGCGCCACCGCATAGTAAAGATAACGCTCGTGCATCCGCGGCGCGAAAACGAACATTCCGAAGTAGACCATAAAGACTGCGAAGACGAGACCCCAGGCGTCGCGTTTCCAAAGCGTGATCCATCCGGCGAGCACGTATGTCGCGCCAAACAGAACGTTGCCAAGCAGAAAATACGATACCGGTCCAAACAGCCGGTCGCTGTCCATCCTGATAAGCCCGCCCAGCGCGAGCATCAGGTTGAACGCGTTGACCGACGCCCACGGAAAAAAGCCGAGCGAGCTGCTGAAAACGTCGTAGATGAATCGCCACGGATGTCCGACCTGAAACGGCGCGATCACGACGATCGCTGCGATGACCGCTCCCAGAGCGCTTTTGAGCCATTCCCGAAATCGCGCATCGATTAGCGTCCACCACGCGAGAATCGGCAGCAGCATGAGGCCCTGCGCCTTGATCAGCGCCGCAACGATCGCGATCGCCCACGCCAGCGCGTACCGCGACTGAAGCGCCATCACGAGGCTCAGCATCACCGGAAACGCAATCGCCGAATCGTTCTGGCCCCAGAACGTGCTCGTGTAGGCGAGGGTGGGATTCAAAGCCACCATCAGACTGGCCGGCAGCGCGAAACGATTACCGCTTGCGAGCCGAGCAGCAGCATAGACCGTGATCGCGAGCAGAAAATCCGCTATGACCGCGGGGCTCTCGATGAAAATCCGCAGGTATTCGGGCCGGTCCGGCGCGAACGCCGCCGCCGGCCACAGCGCGTACAGATAGGCCGGCGTGTAGCGGCAGACGAATTGGGGCGCATAGACATATGCCGGCCCGAACTGCGCCATCGCACGGCCCCAAGTCACGAACTGCATAATATCGACGGTAACGCCCGAAAGGCGCCGCAGCGAGACAAGCTTGACGATCGTGATCGCCGCCGCGATCGCCAGGGCCCACACGAAGCGCCGGTCGCGTTCACGGACCATCGGGGCGATCGCCAGCGCCATCGCGACCGCGAAAAGCGCGAGCAGCGCCAGTCCGCAAATCAAGCCGAGCGTGTAACTGAGATGATCGGCCGCGAGCATCGGACGAGACTAGTTCAACGGGCGTCCGTCGATCCAATCTTTGGCGGCCGCCAAATCGCGCGGATCGGCCGCCGTGGAATTGCTATGGTTAACGCGAGCCGAAGTACGGTTCAGGGGGATTGTGGGCGCGACGACGAGGACCAAGGGAGAGCTTCGATGATCAAACGCTTCTTTCGCTGGATTCTGAGGCTGATCGTTCTTGCGATCGTGCTTTTCGTGATCGCGATCATAGTCGATTTTGTCAATCATCGCGTGAAGCCCAACTCGGTGCTGGTCGTCAAGCTCGACGGCCAGGTGGTCGAGCGCGAAACGGGTCTCGCCGGCTTTGTGAGCGAACAGGACACGCCGCTTAATCTCGTGCGCAAGGCGTTGACCCGCGGCGCCAAAGACCCGCGCATCAGCGGGCTCGCCGTCGAAGTGTTCGATCCGCAGATGGAGCTCGCGCAGGCGCAGGAGATCTGCGCGATGATCCGAGACTTCGCCGCGCATGGCAAATGGACCGCCGCTTACCTTGAATCGGCGGGCGAGTCCGGACCCGGCAATACGCCGTACCTTGTAGCAAGCGCAGCCGGCGAGCTCTCGATGATGCCCCAGGGCGAGCTCAACCTGATCGGCGTGAGTATCCGCGAGTTATTCGCGCGCGGCACTCTCGATTGGATTGGCGTCGACCCGCAGATGTACGCCATCGGCAAGTACAAGACCGCCGCCAATGTCTTTACCGAGAAGGATTTCACGCCGGCACAGCGCGAAGAGGACGAGGCGCTGGTCGGCGACATGTTCGATCAGATCGTGGAGCAGACCGCGCAACAACGGCGGCTGAAACCCGAGGTCGTGAAGACCATCGTCGACCAGGCGCCGCTCACCGCCGAGGAAGGGCTTCAGGACAAGCTCGTCGACCACCTCGAATATCACGATCAGTTCCGCGATCGCATTGAGCATCGCGGCGGCAAGGACCATCCGATCCTCAAGTATACCGATTACACGCGCGAGTACCTGATTCCGCCGCTCCGGCATAATCAAGCCCGCATCGCGGTGATCTACGGCGACGGCGCCATTGAACGCGGCGAGGGCGGTTTCGATCCGCTGCTGTCCCCGGGCGGCGAGGCGATGGGGTCGGACGAGATGATCAAGGCGTTTCGCGATGCGCGCGAGGACGACAGCGTGCGCGCGGTGATTTTCCGAATCAACTCGCCGGGCGGCTCGGTAGTCGGCTCCGAGCTGATTCGCCGCGCGGTCGAGCTTACCGCGAAAAAGAAGCCGGTGGTGGTGAGTATGTCGGGTTACGGCGCGTCAGGCGGCTACTGGGTGGCGACGCCCGCCAATCGGGTGATCGCGGAGCCGGGAACCATCACGGGATCGATCGGCGTCCTGGGCGGCAAGTTCAATATCTCGGGCGCAGCGACCAAGCTCGGCATCAACACCGGAGACGTCTCGCGCGGCGCAAATGTCACGATGTTCGACGCGTTCACCAATTTCACGCCGGCGCAGGCCAAAATCTTTCAGGATCAGATTCTCGGCAACACTTACAAGCAGTTCCTCAAAATCGTGGCCGCCCAGCGCCACATGACAGTCGAGCAGGTTGACGGGGTCGCGCAAGGACGCGTCTGGACCGGCGATCAGGCGCTCAAGAACAAGCTCATCGATGCGCTAGGCGGTTTCGATGTGGCGCTCGCAGAGGCGCGGCGCCTGGCGAAGCTCGGCCCCCAGCAGCCGATCGAGTTCGTCGAGTTGCCCGAACTTCCAAGCCTGCTGGATCGTCTTACCGGCGGCAGACAGACCACTTCTACGCTCCTGAGTCCGTCGATGATGCGCATGCTCGCGCCCGCGATCCGAATTGCGCGGGCCGCGATGATCCGCGAAACGATCGGCCAAGTCTATTGTCCGCTCGTGCCAACCCTGTGAGCCTGCACAAAAAAAGGGAGCGACTATGGATTCGGAACTCGAAAATTTTCTTAATTTGATGGGCGAGGCAGAGCGGGCCGGCGGGCGCGTGCTGCACGAGCTGACCGCGCTCGCAAGTTCGGCTGAGCTCCGCGAGCTGCTCAAAAAGGTTGGCCACGATGAAGGCTACTATGCCGGGGAGCTGGCGGCGCACGTCCGCCGGCTTGGCGGTAACCCCTCAAATCGCACCGGCGATTTCGTCGACAAGGTACGCGCGCTGCCCGATTTGCGCGGCAAGCTCGAGCTTCTGAATCGCGGTCAGCGCTGGGTGATTCGGAAGATCAGCGAGCAGACGCCGTCGATCACAGACGAGAGCTTACGCGCGTTTCTGATCGTGATGGCGCAGGGGCACGAGATGAACATCGGCGCGCTCGAAGCCGCCCTCGCCCGCGGCCTCCAGTAGCGTCGTTGATCTCAGTGCGCCGCTGATTCGGCAGGCATCGGGCGGAGCAGAATCCGGTCGGCGTAGAGTTGCGCGATTTCGGCGTCCGAAAGGCCGAGCACTTCGCGCATCACGCGCTCGTTGTCCTCGCCGACGCGCGGCGCGCGCAAATCGCTGCGCTGCTCCCATCCGGAGAACTTCACCGGCATCCCGGGCAGATCGAACTCGCCGATCGCCCGGTCGCGGGTGCGGCGCACGGTCTGGCGCTCGCGCAGATGCGGATGCGCCATGGCTTCCTCGAGCTTCAGCACCGGCGCGCACGGCACGCGCTCGGCTTCGAGTGCGGCGAGCGCCGCGGCGCGATCGGTAAATCGGTCGAGCCATTCCTGAATGATCGCCCGAATTGCCGCATTGTTCCTCATCCGATCGCGATTCGTCGCGAAGCGCGGATCATCCTTCGCGGCCGGATCGCCCATCGCGCGCCACAAACGCGGCATCTCGTGCTGTTGCACGATCAGGAAAATGTAGCCATCGCCGGCCTTGAAGACTCCGCACGGGCTCATGTTGGGATGAAGCGAGCCGGTGCGCTTGGGCTTGTAGCGGCCGGGCCGCAGCGCCAGCACTGGTACGCTGATTTCGTGCATGTGGAAATAGGTGTCGAGAATCGACGCGTCGATGTACTGACCTTCGCCGGTGCGCTCGCGATTGAGGAATGCGAACCCGATCGCCATCGCGGCGGCAACTCCCGTCGAGATGTCGCCGATGGCCATGGCGGGAACGACCGGCGGCAGATCGGGCTCGCCGATGAGCTCTGTAACACCCGCGTATGCCTGGCCGACATAGTCGTAGCCCGGGATGCGGCTTAGCGGTCCGGTCTGACCGGCGGCGGAAATCGAGCACATGATCAGTTGCGGGTTGAGCTTCCTCAGCATCTCGTAGCCGAAGCCCATCCCCGCGATCACGCCCGGCGCGAAGTTCTCCACCACGGCGTCGATCTTCGGGATCATCCGATAGATCAGCTCGCGCCCGCGTTCGTTGCGCAAATCGACCGCGATGCCGAGCTTGCTGTGATTGTGCTGAAAATAGTAGGTGCTCATGCCGTCCGCGATGACGCCGAAATTCCGCGTATGCTCGCCTTCGGCGCTGCGTTCGACCTTGATTACCTCGGCGCCCATCTCAGCCAGGATTCGCGCACAGGTCGGTCCCGCGACGAAATGGCTGAAATCTAGCACTCGATAACCCTGAAGCATCCTCGGCGCGCTTGCCAAGCTAAGTCCTCCTGATTCCCCGCGTTCGATTGGTCACTGACGCGGACTGCGGCGGCAATCGCTGCATCGGCCATAAAGTTCGAGCCGATGACGCGTCAGTTCGGCGCCGAGCTCACGCGCCACCGCCTGCTGGATTCGCTCCAGGCCCTCGTTCTCGAACTCGATGATCTTGCCGCAGGATTCGCAGATGAAGTGATCGTGATGGTGCTTGCCGGCGGCCTCGTAGCGCGCCTGGTCTTCGGCGAAATGGCGCTCGGAGGCCATGTCGCATTCGGTCAGCAGGCGAAGCGTGCGGTAGATAGTCGCATAGCCGACGTGGGGGTTGATCTTTCGCACCTCGGCGTAAAGCTCCTCGGCGCTGATATGCCTGCCGAGTTCGAAAAAAACCCGTACGATGTCGTCGCGCTGGCCGGTGGATTTGAGCCCCCGCTGCTTCAGACGATCGTGGAACGTCTGCAGCCGCTGTTCGGTAGCGTTGCCAGTCCGACCCTCGGCGCTGGTGCGTCCCGGCCCCACGCTGTGCTCGAGGCGCGTCATAAATCGGGTCTAGCTCTGCTCCGGTCCGGCCTGCAGGAGGCGGCGCGCGGCCGGCGACAGATAGAGCGACTCGAGCTCGCGATCGCGCAGCGCTTCGGCGAGGATTTCGAGTTGATCGGCCGGCGGCTGGTCACGGTCTATGATCAGCAGGTCCTTTTCGTGCAGCCGGCAGGCGCCGCCGCGGGCGCGGTAGCCGACCTCGCGCAGAATCTTCTCGCGCCGCACTTCGAGGCCACATCGGTTGGCCGCCTCGATCAGTTCGTCAACCAGCCGATGGAGACCGCGTGTTCCCTGCTCGCTCACCCCTGGATGCCCTCTGTCATTTCGGTTCCGCCCATGATATCGCGATTTTGGGGACGGGATTCAAACCGGTGATCAGGACGATACTGGTCGGAATCGACACCTCCGCGCATTCGCGCAACGCGCAGGCCCTCGCCTTCAATCTGGCGCGGCGGTTCAAGGCGACGCTGCACGGTTTGCATGTGGTCGATATCGTCTCGATCGAAGGGTCGTTTTTTCATGATATCTCAGGTTCCCTCGGACTTGAACCATACCTCGACTTTTCCTCTAAAATGCGCGAGGTGCTTACCGAGCGGGGCCGGGCCGTGCTCGATGAGTTCCGCGCCGCGGCCGAGCGCGAAAATCTCACCGCCGAGACCATCCTGGACATCGGGATCGTCGCGAACCAAATATGCGAACGAGCCAAGATCGCCGACCTCGTGATGATCGGACATCACGGCGTGAATGAACGGTTTTCGACCGGATTACTAGGGTCGACGGCCGAGAGCGTCGCGCGCAAGTCTCCGCGTCCGGTGATCATCTCGCCTCGGGAAGCGCGCGAGATTCGGCAACTGGCGCTTGCCTACGACGGCAGCGAGCGGGCGGCGCGCGCGATGCGGGCGGCGGCGGAGTTCAGCGTCGAGATCGGCGCGCCGCTCGCGGTTGCGACCGTCGCCCGCGACCCAAAGCTGGGCGAGCGCGTCCTCGGCGAAGCGCGGGCCTATCTCGACGGCTACGGCGCCAAAACCAGCTTTGAGTTGCTAGCCGGTCATGCGCACGAGGAAATCATCGCTTTCCTGAAACGCATCGAGGCCGACCTCCTCTTCATCGGCGCCTACGGGCATCGACGGATCATCGAGATGGTGCTCGGCTCGACCACCGAATACGTGCTGCGCAATTCGTTGTGCCCGGTTTTCCTTTCGCGCTAAACGCGCGCTCCCTTAACGCGAGTCAATTACTACTTGCTGTGGCTGGAAATAGTCATTGCTTTAGAGAGTTCAACTAACTTTGCCGTTCACGTCGCGTATGGCATGCAAGTTGCGGTTTTAAAGAATTGCGCGTGACGAATCAAAGAAAACCTGCGAGGCGGCGCGAAGCCTGATTAGAACTATGTAAAAGTTGCGTATCTTGCCACGCTTGTTTCGAAGCTTCCACACACGGATGCTTGGGGTTTTCGCCGCATCGGCTGGAGCGTGCGCTGTTGGGTGTCCGCAGGCTATTCGGAATCTGCAGCCTTAGTATCTCCAAACTTCAAATCTCTCCGCCCTATGAGGTCGCGCAGCGCAACTGGTTCTTGATTCAGAGGATGCTCGCCGATGCTCCAACTCGATCGGCTCCGGCTCCGCCTGCCTGCCTGGCCTCAACGCCCTGGAATGCGACCCGGGTTGCTGACGATTACATTTCTTATGGGTCTGCTGATCGGAGCAGCGCTCGTCGCGTTTTGTATCCCGCCGCCGGTGACCGTTTATCATCCGGTGATGGTTACGCCATGCGAGCCAGCCCGTTCTTTGTGACGCGAGCTGAAAAGCGCTTACATCGGGAGCGCCCGCGATCTAATCTCGCGGACATGAATCGAAATCGCCGCCCCGTCCTGAAACTGGGCGTGGTCGATCTTGGGGTCGAAAGCGCTTCGTTGCCCAACGGCCTGACGCTGGAGATGGCCGTAATACGGCATCCCGGTGCAGCCGCGATCGTCGCTATCGACGAAAACGGCCGGGTCGCGATGCTCCGGCAATGGCGTCATGCGATCGGCGATTACCTGTGGGAGATTCCGGCCGGGACCAGGCACGCGGACGAGGATGCTCGCGCGTGCGCGGAGCGCGAGCTTCGCGAAGAGGCGGGCTTGGATGCATCCGAATGGCGGCGGATGGGCGCGATTGTCACCATTCCAAGCTTCTGCGACGAGCGTATCGAGATCTTCCTCGCGCGCGGACTGAGCATCAGCGCACAGCGCCACGATCCCGATGAGGTGATTAGCGTTGTACGACTTCCGTTCGGTGAAACGCTAGAAATGATCCACGACGGCCGGATCGTCGACGCCAAGACGATTATCGGTTTGTACCGCGCGCAGACCTTCCTGCAGCTCTCATAGAGCTGTAGCTGGAGAGCGGCGGCGATGCCCAAATCGCGTGCATCTGCACGCGATCGAGGACGTTATTCGATCGCGATTTCGTTCGGGAACAAAAAGGTCGTGGCGCGATCCTCGAACTCAACCAAGTACATCCGGCGGCCGAGATTGATCAGCTCGCGCACGATTCGCGGATGTTCCGCGAAGCGCGTGCGGCCCTGATGGTCACGTACCGGCTTCAAAAGCCTGCATTGTCGCCCAACTACCGACTCTAAGTTTGCATCTGAAATCATTTCTGCGCCCCCTCAACCAGGTATATCTCTGGTTCCGACCCCACCCGGTAGAGGATTATAGCAATTTTCGGTCCTGAAATTTAGACGGTTGTTCGTGCACGGATGTTCATCTGTCCACTGACGATTTTTTTCTCAGCCAACAAACAGATCTTTCTCGTATGCGAATTTCGATGCTCACAAAATCGCCAAAGTTCATCGCCGTGCCTGACATCAGGGCGGCAGTTCCCAGTCGCAGACGGTCAACGCCAGGGGCTCATTTGCGACATCGGATGATTAGGCTAGGATGCGATTTTCCGGAGAAACGACGTGATAAAAACCCTCATTCCCCAGATAACCGGCCATCGGGCGATGATCGCGACCGAGCATGACCTTTCGGCCGCTGCCGGCATGCGCATCTTCAATCGCGGCGGCAACGCGATCGATGCGGCGGTCGCTGCGACCTTCGTCGAAGGTATCGTCAATCCGCACATGTTTACGATCGGCGGCGAGACGCCGATGCTCGTCTACGCCGAGAAGGCCGGAAGGGTAGTGGCCGTCAACGGCAATATGCAGGCGCCCGCGCGCGCCACGATCGCAGCGTACCGCGAGCGCGGCCTCGACGCGATCCCCGATCAGGGTCTGCTGGCAGCAGGCGTTCCCGCCGCGTTCGATGCTCTCGTCTCAGTGCTTTCGCATTTCGGCACGATGCGCCTTGCCGAGGTGGCTGAGCCGGCGCTGGAGTTATGCGAGGCGGGCTTCCCGCTGCATCCGGGACTCATCGGCTACGATGCGGCGCAGGTGAAAGGCGGACCGGCCGTCAACTCTCATATCGGGCCGCTTTGTATGAACGCCGAGCGATTTCTCAGCGAATGGCCCACCAGTGCGGCGCTATGGCTGCCCGATCGGAAGATTGGCGCGGCCGGCACGCTGATCAAAAATCCCGCGATGGCGAACTTTTTCCGGCGTTTGTTTGATGCCGAGAGCAGCGCGAGCGGGCGCGGGCGCGAAGCGGCGCTCGCCGCCGCGCGCGATCGCTTTTATCGCGGCGACATCGCGCGTGAGATCGGCGCATGGTCCGAGCGTCACGATGGTTTGCTGCGCGCCGATGATCTAGCTGAATTCGCCACCCGTTTCGAGGAACCGGTGAGCGTCAGATATCGCGGCTATACCGTCTACAAATGCGGACCGTGGTGCCAGGGGCCCGCTTTTCTGCAGCATCTGCGCCTGCTCGAAGGCGTTGATCTGCGAGCGATGGCCCACAACTCCGCAGAGTATATTCATCTTGTTACGGAGACCTCGAAGCTGGCATTTGCGGATCGCGAGGCCTATTACGGCGATCCCGAATTCACGAAGGTGCCGATGAAGGAATTGCTCGCCCCGGCATATGCCGCGATGCGGCGCGGCCTCGTCGATCCGCGGCGTGCCTCGCTCGAGTTGCGCCCCGGCGATCCGATTGCGATGCGGCCGCTCGGCTCATTACCGCCCGGGATGCGTCCGTGGGGAGCGGGAACGGTGCACGTCGATGCCGCCGATCGCGACGGCAATCTGATCGCGATCACCGCGAGTGGCGGATGGCTCCAAAGCTCGCCTGTGGTTGACACGCTCGGCTTTCCGCTCGGCTCGCGGATGCAGACCTTCTATCTCGACGAGCGGCATCCGAACGCCTTGATGCCGCGCAAGCGGCCGCGCACAACGCTCACGCCCTCGATCGCGGCGCGCGACGGCGCGCCGTTCATCGCGTTCGGCACGATGGGCGGTGATCAACAGGATCAATGGACGCTGCAGTTCTTTCTCAACCTGGCAGACTTCGGGATGGAGATTCAGGAGGCGATCGAAGCGCCCAAGTTCTCGTCGCGCCATTTTCCGTCGACCTTCGCCCCGCACGACGCCGCTCCCGGCGTGTTGAAAATTGAGGAGCGCATCGATTCACAGGTGCGCGCCGAACTCGCCTCGCGCGGTCATCGCGTCGAGGTTGGCCCTGCCTACAGCGAAGGCTACTTGGTGGCTGCCGCGATCGATCGCGAGCGCGGCGTGCTGGTTGGCGGCGCCGATCCGCGTGGCCATCTGACCGGTATCTTTCCGGCCCGCGCGATCGGCTGGTGAACCAGCCTGGCTTCATTGGTATCATACTGATCTGACCAGTTAGTGGTTGTGGTGCATGGTTGGCGTCAAAGACGCACGAAATCGGGTTATTTGATCGTCAAATTAACCGCCAGTCGTACGGTAGATAAAGAAGATTCCGGGAGTTCTGGCGGATTTGTAAACGGCACAGACCGTGCTCGCGTCCAAGGAGGTGTGGTGAAATGAAGGGGAGGACGATCTTGGTTGGCGTGCTCGCGATGGTCGCTGTCGTGAGTGGTGTTGGATGCTCCGGACAGCCGCTTAGCACGCGTGAAAAAGGCACGCTCGTCGGCGGCGGCGTAGGGGCGGCGACCGGCGCAATTATCGGTGCTGCGGTCGGCGCGCCGGGAATCGGAGCGGCGATCGGAGGTGGTATCGGCGCCGTGGGGGGCGCGGTAGTGGGTAATGCATTGCAGAACCAGGAGGTTCAGAGTCAGCAGACCCAGTCGCAGATTCAGCAACAGCAGCAACAGATAGAACAGCAGCGGCAGCAAATACAGCAGCTCAAGAGTCAACAGGAAACTCAGTAACATCGAACCAAGGGGATTGTTATGCGTAGTATCAGATTCGCCACTATTATCGGCCTGTGGCTCGCAGCCCTGATGACGCTCGCGGCCTGCTCAGGCCAGCCGCTCAGCACTCGCGAAAAAGGCACTCTCGGCGGCGGTCTAATCGGTGCGGGTGGTGGTGCGATCATCGGCGCGGCCGTGGGTCATCCGGCCGCCGGAGCTGCGATTGGCGGAGCGCTGGGAGCCGGCACAGGATACGTGGTAGGCAACGCGATGCAGAACAACGAAGCCCAGCAGCAGCAGACTCAGCAGGCGGTCGAGCGGCAACAACAGCAGCTTGAGCAACAGCGTCAGCAGATCGAACAGCTTCAACAGCAGCAAGAGACAGAGTAAGTCAGCGCTGCCCTTTCCAGAACTTCGCAACAGCATCATCGATAGCAGGCTCCCCCGTTCGTCTCTGACTGATCCTTGGGGGCTTGCACTTATGGTGCGGTTAGCGGCAGGATTTTCCGGCGTGCCGTGGTTTGCGGTTTGGTCGTGGTCGCGGCGCGCAACGACTGATCTACGCTCGTTCATCGATCACTGGTAGGCTGATTGGCGAAACGGCAGCCAGGAAGGGGCTTTTGAGATGGGAAATATCGCTACCGTGAACAAAACCAGAATTGCCTGCACTGCTCTCGCAATCGCAGCGCTTCTGATCGTGGCCGGATGCTCGGGGCAACCCCTGAGTACCCGTGAGAAGGGCACCTTTGTAGGCGGCGGTCTCGGCGCTGCTACCGGCGCCATCATCGGCGCGGCAGTGGGCGCGCCTGGAGCCGGCGCGGCGATAGGCGGCGCGCTCGGCGCCGGCAGTGGCTTCCTAATCGGCAACGAGATGCAGAACCAGGAAGTCCAGCAGCAGCAGACCCAGAGTCAGATCCAGCAACAGCAGCAGCAGATTCAGCAGCAGCAGCGCGAAATCGAGCAACTCAAGCAGCAGAACGAGACCGAGTAGCTCGCGGTCGCTTATCGACGTCGGGAGCACGCCGTCTCGGCGTGCTCCCCAGGCTTCATCGCTTTACTCCGCTGATTTTTTATTCCCGCCCTAACCGGGCCGACACTGCCGGCAAGCGCGCAGACCGGCGCGCCGCGCGCCTTGAGGATCGGCGAAGATCACCATCCGCGACGGATTAGCCCGTCGCGCCGAGCTGCATGACGGCCGGCAAAAGATGTGCGTGCGTTGATGGCCGAGCACCGCATCGGCGGTCACCCGGCGGTCCGCGCCGATCCGAAACCCCTCCGCCCGCAGCAATGCCAGTTTCGAATTCACGCCGCCGCCGTAGTTCCCGACCGATCCGTCCGAACGAATCACGCGATGACACGGCACGTAGACCGGAATCGGATTCGACGCCATCGTGTTGCCGACCGCGCGCGAGCCACGCGGCGCGCCGACCGCGGCCGCCAGCGCCTGATATGACATTACGGCGCCCGCCGGTACCTTGCGCAAGCGTTCGATCACGCGGCGCTGGAACGGGCTTACCACCAGGCTCAGATCGATCGGCGTGACCAGTGCATTCAAATCGCCCTCGACGAAGCGCCGAATCTCGCCGCTGACCCTTGCCGCCACGTCCTGATCTTCGATTAGATCGAACTTACGACGGCGCAAAGTCGCGAGTGCATTATCGACGCTCGCACCCGGCGTATCGAGGAAATAGATCATCACGATACCCGCATCGCTCATCGCGACCATCAGGTTGCCGAGCGGCGAGGCCGCCGTGCCGACCCGCACCCACGGCCGCCGGATTCTCGTCAGCCGCGGCGCCATTTGACGATGCGCCGCCTCGAGCAACTGATCGATTTCACGCTCTTCCGCGTCGGTGCCGGGTTGAGCCATCAAGTACTTCTCCGTCTTCATCTTGCGTCCGCCTTTAGTTTCTTCAGTGCCTGGTAAACATTGGCGCGCGCGCTCTCGGGTGAGCAGTTGAGCGATGCGCCGATTTCCTGGTAGCTGAGCCCTTCGATTTTGCGCATCACGAGCGAACGGCGCTGATTCAGCGGCAGCGTTTTGATCGCGTCACTGAGCGCGATTGCGCGGTCGTGCTCCGCCGCGATCGCTGCGCGGTCGACGAAATCACCGCCGTCGGGATGCATCACGCGCGCCCGCCGCGTCCGATCGCGCACCCGATTGCGACACAAGTTGGTCGCGATTCTGAACAACCACGCGCCCACGATCGCGCCGGGCTTGAGGGAAGGATAGGCGCGGTAGGCTCGAAGCCACGTTTCCTGGAAGAGATCGAGGGCGTCCTCGCGATCGCCCGTCGTGCGTATCAGGTAACGCATCAGGGCGCGCTCGTGGATGCTCACCGCCTCCTCGAAGGTCGGCGGAATTTTCAGGTTGCCGATGGTTGTCATCTCGACCGTTATAACCCCGCGCCCCGGCCGGATGTGAAATGCCGGACGAGGGATATCGACAGGTCAGCGGGTCGTAAGCCGAAACAGACGGATGGCGTTATTGGTGACGATCTCCGACAGCGCCGCCGGTTCATTGCCGCGTAACGCCGCGACGGCTTCCAGTGTGCGCCGCAAGTACGCCGGTTCGTTGCGCTTTCCGCGATACGGCTCCGGCGCGAGATAAGGCGCATCGGTCTCGACCATCAGGCGATCATCGGGAACCATCGGTACGACGGCGCGGAGCGTGGCGGCGTTCCTGAACGTCACGATACCGGAGAACGAGATGTGAAAGCCGAGCGTCAGAAAGGAGCGCGCAGCTTCCGCGTCGCCGGTGAAGCAATGAATCACGCCGCCGGCGGGCGGCATCTCGATCTCGCGGACGATTTCGACGAGGCGCGCTTCGGCGTCGCGGCAATGAATCACGATCGGCAGGTCGAGCGCGGCGGCAAGCTCCAGATGACGCCGGAACGCGATCTCCTGCGCTTCGATCGGCGAGCGCATGTAGTGAAAGTCGAGGCCGCTCTCGCCGATCGCAGCGACCTTCCGGGAACGCGCGAGAGCGCGCAGCTCGTTAAGCCGCGATTTGTCGCACGCGGCCGCGTCGTGCGGATGGACCCCGATCGCGGCGAAGACGCCATCATGATGCTCGGCGATTGCGACCGTCGCCCGATCGGTCTCGATCGTTCCAATTGCGCCGACCGCGATGATTGGTCCGACCTCCGCCGCTGCGGCCCGTTCGAGCACGCCGGCCAGATCGCTGCGCACCCGTTCATCGGCAAGATGGCAATGACTGTCGCAGAGCATCGGCATGACATCGCGAAGTTCGGCCGGTTCACTCCACGGTCACAGACTTCGCCAGGTTTCGCGGCTGATCGACGTCCGTGCCGCGGTAGACTGCAATATGGTACGCGAGCAATTGCAGCGGGATCGTATTCAGCACCGGCATCAGCATCCGGTCGCTCGTCGGCACGTCGATAATCTCCATCGCGACCTCCTCGAGCTCGGGCGTGCGATGGTCGGTGAGCGCGATGATTCGGCCGTTGCGCGACTCGACCTCCTTCAGGTTGGACATGGTCTTCACGAACACGCTGTCGTTCGGGATGATCACAACCACCGGCATGTCCTCATCGATCAGCGCGATCGGCCCGTGTTTCATCTCACCCGCCGGGTAGCCCTCGGCGTGGATGTACGAAATCTCCTTGAGCTTGAGCGCGCCTTCGAGCGCGATAGGGTAGTTGATGCCGCGTCCCAAATAGAGGAAGTCGCGGGCGCGGGCATACTTGCGCGCGATCTTCTGAATCTGTTTTTCGCCGGCGAGGATTTTTTCGATCAGCGCCGGCATCGTGAACATCGGCCGCAGCCGTTCCTCAATCTCCGCTTCGCTGAGCCGTCCCATCCGGGCGGCCGTATGGAGCGCGAACAGGTAATACGATTCGAGCTGTGTGATGAAGCACTTGGTCGTCGTCACGCTGATCTCGGGGCCGCAGCGCGTGTAGAGCCGCGCGTCGGCCTTGCGCGCGATCGAGGAATCGACGGTGTTGGTCAGCGCGAGCATCCGCGCCCCCCGCCGCCGCCCTTCCTCCATCGCGGCGAGCGTGTCGGCGGTCTCGCCCGACTGCGAGACGGCGATCAGCAGCGTGCGCGCGTCGATCGCCGGATTGCGGTAACGGAACTCGGCCGAATAATCGACCTCCGCCGGGATTCCGCACAGCTCCTCGATCATGAACTTGCCGACCAGCGACGAGATCCACGACGCGCCCGCAGAGACCATCACGATCCGCGCGATTGATTCGGGACCCTCGGGGCCGAACGGATCTTCGTCGAGCCGCACGAGCCCTGCGCCTGCGCTGACGCGCCCGCCGAGCGTGTTGATCCAAGCCTGCGGCTGTTCGGCGATCTCCTTGCGCAGGTAATGCTGGAAGCCTGCCTTGGTGGCGGCCACCGCATCCCATTCGATCTGCCGCGGCGGACGCGTAATCGGTTCGCCGGCGAAGTTCGACAGTTCGATGCCGCTGCTCCGCACTACGGCCATCTCGCCGTCCTCAAGCACAATCACGCGCCGCGTATGTTCGAGCAACGCCGGGATATCGGAGGCAACGAAGTTCTCGCCCTCGCCAAGTCCGAGCACCAGCGGCGTCGCCGTCTTGGCCGCGACCAGCGTGTCCGGCTCGGTCTCGGAGAGCACGACCAGAGAGAAGGAGCCGCGCAGTTCGGAGATCGCGGCGCGGACCGCTTCGGTGAGTCCGTCCTCCGCCTTCAAGCGCTCTTCAATCAGATGCGAAACGAGTTCGGTATCGGTTTCGGAAACGAGCTTATGACCGCGCGCGACGAGTGCCGCGCGCAACTCGACGTAGTTCTCGATGATTCCGTTGTGAATCACCGCGACCGGGCCGGCCTGATGCGGATGGGCGTTGGTTTCCGACGGCCGCCCATGCGTCGCCCATCGGGTATGGCCGATGCCGATCCTGCCCGCGCAGGGATTCTTATCGATGGCGCGGCGCAGATTTTCGAGCTTGCCGACCGCGCGTCGGATTTCGAGCCGGCCGTTGGCGGCGAGCGTTGCGATTCCGGCCGAATCGTAGCCGCGATACTCGAGCCGCTCGAGCCCGCCGATCAGAAGCGGATAAGCCTCGCGCGGCCCGACATATCCGATAATCCCGCACATCGCTTACTTCCCGTCCCGCGCCGTCGCTTTGCCGTCGCTCGCGGGCTTCTGATGGCGTTTGCGCCAGCCTTCAGTCCATCCGGTCTTCACGGCCTGCGGATGGCGCGAGACGCAGAGCGCGCCGTCCGGAACGTCGCGCAGAACGGTAGTGCCCGAGGCGACGTAAACATCGCTCCCGACCTTCACCGGCGCGACCAACTGCGTGTCGCATCCGATCATGCAACGGTCGCCGATCTCTGTCGGATGCTTGTCGTAGCCGTCGTAGTTGACCGTGATAACCCCGCATCCGACGTTCGTCTCTCGGCCGATCGTGGTGTCGCCGAGGTAGCTCAGGTGGCTCGCTTTGGAGCCGCGTCCGATCCGCGCCTGCTTGGTTTCGACGAAGTTGCCGATACGATTGTGACCCTCGAGGTCCGTGCCGGCGCGCAGGTTCGCGAACGGTCCTATTTCGCAATCCTCGCCGATGCGGCAGTCCTCGGCGCGCACTCCCAACTTCAAAAAGCTTCGCGCGCCGATCGAAACCTCGCGCAGCCATGCAGTGCCCTCGATCACCACGCCCGCGCCGATTCGGCAGCGGCCGAGAATCTGCACGTTGGGCCCGATCACCGTGTCGGCCCCGATCTCGGCCTCCTCGCTGATATAGGCTGTTGCGGGATCGACGAGCGTGACTCCCGACGCCATCAGACGGCGATTTGTTTCGCGGCGAATATCGGATTCCATCTGTGACAACTCCTCGCGCGAATTCACCCCGGCGAACTCCTCCGGATGCTCCGCGGTCCAGGCGTGAACTTTGAAACCTCGCCGACACGCGGCGGCGACGATGTCAGTCAGATAGTACTCGCCCTGCGCATTGGCGGGACGAAGCTCGCCGAGCGCCCTGCGCAACAAGTCGGAATCAACGAGGTAGACGCCCGTGTTGATCTCGTCGATCGCAAGCTCTGCGGGCGTGGCGTCAGACGCCTCGACGATCGCAGCGACGGCGCCCGAAGAATTGCGCACGATGCGGCCATAGCTTCCCGGCGATTCCGGCCGCGCGCTTACGAGCGAGAGCGGCGCGCCGCTCTCCCGATGACTTGCGATGAAGCGTTCGAGCGTCTGCGGCGAAATGCGCGGCATGTCGCCATAAACCATCATCACGTCGCCGCTGAAGCCGTCCGGGAGCATCCCCATCCCGACCCGCGCGGCATCACCGGTCCCCTGCGGGACGCCTTGGACTGCAAAACTGACCTTATTCCGGCCGAAGTGCGCGACGATCTCCGACTCGACTTCGGCAGCGTGATGGCCGAGCACGACGATCGAGTGGTCGGGCGAGAGCTGGGAGATCGTTGCAAGCACACGCACGATCATCGGGCGGCCGCCGATGGGATGAAGCACTTTCGGACGCGCCGAGCGCATCCGCGTGCCGAAACCGGCCGCCATGACAATGGCCGCCAATGGTTTGTTACCGGAGGTGACTCTGCCTGCGGGAGGTATCACGATTTCTTTTTGAAAAGCGCCTCCAGTTGATCCTTCGGTGATGCGCCCGGGGCGGCGGCCCGCGGTTTGCCCGATGGTGCGAAGAAATCGCAGAAGTTGGCGCGGTCCTTGTCGACGATCCGTTCAGCCATCGTCTCGCGGCACTGGTTGTTGTACGCGGGATCGTAAAACTCGCAGTTGAGGCAGACGTGCAGCGCCCGGTCGCATCGCGGGCAATGGTCGCGAAAGCCGACGCGCTCGCGGGTATCGACGGCCTCGCCGCACTTCCAGCAATTCACGATAAGGGCCGACCTTTTGCGCTCAAAAACCACTTGGTAGCATAGCGGTCAGGCAGGTGGGGTGCGAGATGATTGCGGAGGTGGAGGCATTTGCGTCCGCGCTCGGACGCGCGGCGCGAGCGTCGCGGAACACGGTTGCCAGTTACCGGCGTGACCTGATGGATTTTCGCCGCTTCCTCCTCGAACGTGGATGGGCGCTCGCGGGCGCCGAAAAAGTCAATCCCGATGCGGTTACCGACGATCATGTGCGAGGCTATCTGGCTGAGATGCTGAAGCGGGCGGCGCGCGCTACCGTGCAGCGGCGGCTGTTCGCGATCAAGGCGTTCTTTCGCTATCGCGAAGCGACCAGCGGTATCGCGAGCCCGGCGAGCGCGATCCGATCGCTTCGGACCGAGCGGCGATTGCCGGCCGTGCTGGGCGAGGAAGACGTCGAGCGGCTGATCGAGGCTGAGAGGCGATCGGACGAGAAGCCTGGGCCGGTGGCGCTGCGCGATCGGGCAATACTTGAAGTGCTGTATTCCACCGGCGTCCGGGTCAGCGAATTGGTGGCGATCAACTGGCGAAATATCGACGAAGAGCTGGGGATGCTCACGGTCGAATCAGGCAAAGGGGCAAAGGGCCGCATCGTCCCGATCGGCGAACCGGCGCTGGCTGCGCTCCTCGATTGGCGGCGCGTGATGCCCGTAGCGTGGTCGCCCGACGGCCCGGCGATCACCAACCTGCGCGGCGGGCGCCTATCCGTGAGAGCTGTGCAGAAGATCGTAAAACACCGGCTTGCTGACGCGGGAATTGCGGGTGCGCTCAGTCCGCACGGTCTGCGCCACTGCTTTGCGACTCATCTGCTCAACCATGGCGCCGACCTGCGATCGATCCAGGAGATGCTGGGGCATTCAAGTCTCGCCACCACGCAGCGCTACACTCACGTGAGCGTGAAGCATCTGAAAGAGGTCTACCGACGTGCCCATCCTCACGCCTGATTCCGCCACTCAGTTCCATGGCACCACGATCCTATGCGTGCGCCACGGCGGGCGCGTCGTGATGGCGGGGGACGGGCAGGTGAGCATCGGCTCGACGATCATGAAGCGCAGTGCCCGCAAAGTGCGCCGCCTCCATGATAATCGCGTGCTGGCGGGATTCGCCGGGTCGACCGCCGACGCGATGACGCTGTTCGACAAGTTCGAAGCCAAGCTGCAGGAGTTCGGCGGCAACCTGCGCCGGGCGGCGGTCGAGCTCGCCAAGGACTGGCGGACCGATCGGATTTTGCGGCGGCTCGAGGCGATGCTGGTGGTCGCGGACCGCGCGGATGCGCTTCTGCTTTCGGGTGCCGGCGACGTGCTCGAACCGGACGACGGTCTGATAGCGATCGGTTCAGGAGGTAATTTCGCGCTTGCCGCAGCGCGGGCGATGGTGCGGCACAACCCGGACATGAAGGCCCGCGAGATTGCCGAAAGCGCGATGAAGATTGCGGCAGAGATCTGCGTTTATACCAACGATCAGCTTATAATAGAGGAACTCGCCTAGAGGACGCGCTGCCGCGGCGAGCGCCGTTTAGGCCAGGATTGTTCATGTCCGTACCGCACGTGATGACGCCTCGCGAGGTCGTTTCCGAGCTCGACCGCTATATCGTCGGCCAGCACGAGGCCAAGCGCGCCGTTGCGATCGCATTGCGCAATCGATGGCGCCGGCAGAACGTCGCGCCCGAGTTGCGTGACGAGATTGCCCCCAAGAACATCCTGATGATCGGCCCGACGGGCGTCGGCAAGACGGAAATCGCGCGCCGGCTTGCGAAGCTCGCCCAGGCTCCGTTCGTGAAGGTCGAAGCGTCACGCTACACCGAAGTCGGCTACGTCGGACGCGATGTCGAGTCGATTATCCGTGACCTTGCCGAAATCGCCATCAAGATGGTCCGCGAGGAGGAGCGCGAGCGCGTCGCCGTACGCGCCCGCGACGCGGCCGAGGAGCGCCTGCTCGATATCCTGTTTCCGCGCCAAAGCAAGGAACGCCGGCGCGCGGTCGTCACGCCCGAGGGCCAGCTCCAGGCTGACGAGGACGACAGTTCCCATCGGGAGACCCGCGAAAAGCTCCGCCGGCTGCTGCGCGACGGCCATCTCGACGATCGCGAGGTCGAGATCGAGGTGAGCGCGCAGGCGATGCCGATGGTCGAGGTCTTTACGCCGCAAGGAATGGAAGAGATGGGGCTGAACATGAAGGACCTGTTCAGCCAGATCATGCCAAAGAAGACCCGCACGCGGCGCGTCAAGATTCCCGAGGCGCTCGAGCTTTTGACCCAGGAAGAGGCCGGACGGCTGGTCGACATGGAGGCCGTCACGCACGAGGCGATCCATCGCGTGGAGCAGTCGGGAATCGTTTTTATCGACGAGATCGACAAGATCGCGGGTCACGACGCCGCCCACGGTCCCGACGTTTCGCGGCAGGGCGTGCAGCGCGACCTCCTTCCAATCGTCGAAGGCTCCAGCGTCAACACCAAGTACGGCGCGGTCCGCACCGACCATATTCTGTTCGTTGCGTCAGGTGCGTTTCATACCACCAAACCCTCGGATCTGATTCCCGAGTTCCAGGGCCGCTTCCCGATTCGCGTCGAGCTGAAGGCGCTTTCCGGCAATGACTTCGTGCGGATTCTGACTGAACCGGAGAACGCGCTGACGCGTCAATACAGCGCGCTGCTCGCAACGGAAGGGGTAGAGCTTACGTTCACCGACGATGCGGTCGCGGCACTGGCCGAGATGGCCGCACAGATCAACTCCCGTACCGAGAATATCGGCGCACGCCGGCTGCATACCGTGATGGAGCGGCTGCTCGAGGATCTGTCATTCAGCGCGCCCGAGATGTCCAAGCAGTCGATTAGGATCGACGCCGCGTACGTCCATCAGCGGCTAGATCCGATTCTCAAGGACGAGGACCTGTCGCGGTATATTTTGTAGCTCGGGCCAGATTCGCCCTTGTGAGCCGGAGCGCCCGCTCGGCACCTGTTAGCAACCCCGTAACAATTTTGTGCTAGTCTTTTCCGATTCAGGAATTGGAGTCGAAATGAGCGAGCCGATGCAACGGGCGGAGGTGCTGATCGAGGCGCTGCCATTCATCCAGCGCTTCCGCGGCCAGACGATCGTCATCAAGTACGGCGGCCACGCGATGCAATCGCCGGAACTGCGCGAAAGCTTCGCGCGCGATATCGTGCTGCTGAAACTCGTAGGCATCAACCCGGTCGTCGTCCACGGCGGCGGCCCGCAGATCACGGAACTCATCGGCCGGTTGGGACTCAAGTCGCATTTCGTCCGCGGGATGCGGGTGACCGATCCTGAAACGATGGAAGCGGCCGAGATGGTGTTGCAGCGGCTCAACAAGGAGATCGTCGCGCTCATCTCGCGCCAGGGCGGCGTCGCCGTCGGGCTGTCCGGCAAGGACGGCAACCTGATCATGTCGCGCAAGATGCGGATGGTCGTGAAGGATGAGAACGGGCGGCGCAAGGCGCTCGACATCGGGCTCGTCGGCGACATCGTGGAGGTCAATCCTAAGGTCATCCGTACGCTCGAGGAGGCCGGCTTCATCCCGGTGGTCGCGCCGACCGGATACGGCCGCGACGGCCATACATACAACATCAACGCCGACATCGCCGCAGGCAAAATCGCGGCCGCACTCGGCGCGCAGAAACTCATCCTGATGACCGATGTAGAGGGCGTCAGAGAAAAGGATGGGCGGCGCATCTCGACGCTCGATGTCGCGCAGGCCCGCCGCATGATCGCGCGCGGCCATATCAATGAGGGGATGATCCCGAAAGTCGAGTGTTGCATCGATGCACTCCGCGCCGGAGTCGCCAAGACGCACGTGATCGACGGGCGCGTGCGCCACGCCATCCTGCTAGAAATCTTCACGCGCTCAGGCGTCGGCACGGAGGTTGTGCAGAGCGCGCCGCGTGTCACCGAGATCCATCGACCGGCCCGCCGCCAGACGGGCTGACAAAAAACCAGGCGGTACCACCATGAAAAGCGCCGAAATCGTCGAACTCGCCCATCAAAACCTTGCCAACACTTACGGCTGTATGCCGCTTGCGTTCGCGCGCGGGGAGGGCCCGTATCTCTACGATCCTGAAGGAAACCGCTACCTCGATTTCTTCTGCGGGCTTGCTGTCACCAGCCTCGGTCACGCCCACCCGCGTATTGTGGCCGCAATCCGCGAGCAGGCCGGAATGCTGACGCACGTCTCGAACGTCTTCCATACTGAGCCGATGGCGCGGTTGGCGGCGCGTCTGACCGCGGTTTTCGGCGGCGGGCGCGTCTTCTTCTGCAACTCCGGTGCGGAAGCGAACGAGGCGGCGATCAAGCTCGCACGGCGATGGGGCTCGGGTGAGGGCGGCGGACGCTACGAAATCATCTCGACCATCAACTCGTTTCATGGCCGCACGCTCGGCACGCTGAGCGCGACCGGCCAGGAAAAGTATCAGCAGGGATTTCAACCGATGGTGCCCGGCTTTCGCCTGGTGCCTTACGATGACGTCGCGGCGCTCGAGAATGCGGTAGGCAAAAACACGGTTGCGATCATGCTCGAGCCGATCCAGGGCGAGGGCGGGGTGGTGATGCCGAAGCCCGACTACCTCGCGCGCGCCCGCGAGCTTTGTGATCGCGCGAAGCTCCTGCTGATCCTCGATGAGGTCCAGGTCGGGATGGGCCGCACGGGCCGTATGTTCGCGTGGCAGCACGGCAACGTCCGCCCGCATATCATGACGCTCGCCAAAGCGCTCGGCGGCGGCTTGCCCATCGGCGCGATGGTGGCGCGGCCGGAGATCGCCGCAAGCCTAACCCCCGGCAGCCACGGCTCGACGTTCGGCGGAAATCCGGTTGCGTGCGCGGCGGCGCTCGCCGTGATCGATGCTCTCGAGCACGATGGCGCGATCGAGAACGCCGGCGCAGTGGGCGGTTACCTGATCGAGCGGCTGCGCGAGATCGCATCGCGGCTCGACAATGTTGCAGAAGTGCGCGGTCAGGGGATGATCATCGGCGTGGTTCTGAAGCACGAGGCGCAGCCGGTTGTCGATGCGTGCGTCAAGGAGCGTTTGCTGGTGAATGCCGCGGCGGGCAACGTGCTGCGATTGCTGCCGCCGCTTACGCTGACGCGCGCGCAAGCCGATGACGGCCTCAAGATTATTGCGCGCGCTCTGGAAAGCGCCGCTGCGGCCCGCCGTGGAAAGGCCGCCTGAGCGACAACGAGCAATGCGATCGCACTCGCACAACGGCTCGCGCCGCACCCCCGGCAAGCGCGACTTTCTCGACCTGAGCTCGCTCAGCGCGGCCGAGTTGCAAGGCCTGCTGGGCCTCGGGCTCCGGCTCAAGTCCGAGTTAAAGAGCGGACTCGAGCATCCTTATTTGCGCGGACGCACGCTCGCGATGATCTTTCAAAAGCCGTCGTTGCGCACTCGCCTCACGTTTGAGACCGGGATGGCGCAACTTGGCGGACACGCCATTTACCTGGCGCCGGGCGATATTGGGATCGGCGAGCGCGAGTCGGTGAAGGATGTCGCGCGCAACCTGTCGCGCTGGGTCGACCTGATCATGGTGCGCACTTTTGCCCACTCCACCTGCGTCGAGCTCGCCCGCGAGGCCTCCGTGCCGGTTATCAACGGGCTCACCGATGCGCTTCACCCGTGCCAGCTCGTTGCCGACCTGATGACGTTGATTGAGCACTTCGGCGAAATCCGCAAGCTCAAGGTCGCTTTCGTCGGCGACGGCTTCAATCTCGCGAATAGCTGGATCGAGGCCGCGGCGCTCACCGGCCTCGACCTGCGGTTGGCATGTCCGGCCGGCTACCAGCCCGAAAAAAGCTTCGTCGCGCGGCTGCGGCGCGAAAAGCTCGGCCTGCTGACCGACGATCCGGTCGAGGCGGTGCGTGACGCTGATGTGATCTACACCGATACATGGACCTCGATGGGCCAGGAGGCCGAGGCGGAGCGCCGCCGCCGCGACTTTCGGGGTTTCCAGGTAAACCGTGCGCTGGTCCGTCATGCCGCGCGCGACGCGATCGTGATGCATTGCCTGCCGGCGCATCGCGGCGAGGAGATCACCGACGAACTGCTCGATGGCCCGCAATCGGTGGTACTCGAGCAGGCCGAGAATCGGCTCCATGCGCAGAAAGCCGTGATGGTTTGGCTGCTGCGACCGGAGATTCTCGGCAGGCCTGCGGTGCCGGCAAATTCCACCAAATCCGCGAGTCGCTGAAGTGGCTGAAGAGAAAATCGAAAAACTGGTGCTCGCCTACTCGGGCGGGCTCGATACGTCGGTCATTTTGCGATGGCTCCGCGACTACTACCGATGCGAGGTGGTCGCGTTCTGCGCCGATGTCGGTCAGGCCGAGGAGACCGAGGGCCTCGAAGCGAAGGCGCTTGCGACCGGCGCGAGCAAGCTCGTCATCGCGGACCTGCGCGAGGAGTTCGCGCGCGATTTCGTTTTTCCGATGATGCGCGCCAATGCGATCTATGAGGGCTACTATCTGCTTGGCACTTCGATCGCGCGCCCGGTGATCGCCAAAGGCCAAGTCGCCGCTGCGCTCGCCGAGGGCGCCGACGCGGTCGCGCATGGCGCTACAGGCAAGGGCAATGACCAGGTGCGGCTCGAGCTCGCCTATGCGCGTCTCGCCCCCCAGCTCAAAGTCATTGCGCCCTGGCGTCATCCGGAGTGGCCGTTCAAGGGCCGCGCCGACATGATCGCTTACGCCGCCGAGAAGCGAATCCCGGTGCCGGTCACTGCCGAGAAGCCCTATTCGATGGATCGCAACCTCGTGCACGTGAGTTACGAGGGCGGCATTCTCGAAGACCCCTGGCGCGAACCATACAACGACATGTTCCGGATGACCGTGGCGCCCGAAGAGGCGCCCGATCGTCCTGAGTACGTCGAGGTGGCGTTCGAGGCTGGCAACCCGGTTGCAATTAACGGTGAGCGACTGTCGCCGGCGCGGCTAATCGCGCGCGCCAACGAAATCGGCGGACGGCACGGCGTAGGGCGGGTGGACCTGGTCGAGAACCGCTATGTAGGAATGAAGTCGCGCGGCGTTTACGAGAGCCCCGGCATCACGATCCTTATGCATGCTCATCGCGCGGTCGAACAGCTCGCGCTCGATCGAGAAACGATGCATTTGCGCGACTCGCTCGTAACACGCTATGCCGAGATGGTCTACTACGGCTACTGGTTCGCTCCCGAACGCGAAGCGCTGCAGGCGCTGATCGATGCGGCACAGATGAACGTCGTCGGCACGGCGCGGCTGAAGCTCTACAAGGGCGGCGTCTGGATCGCGGGGCGCAGGTCGCCGGCTTCGCTATACGATCCGCAAATCGCGAGTTTCGAGGAGGCGGGAGGTTACCGCCAGGGTGATGCCGAGGGATTCATCCGACTTGCCGCACTGCGTTTGCGTGCGCGTCGGCGTGATTAAGGGGCTGCGCGCCGGTGGCGGAAGGGAACTGACGCATCTTGGGCAAGGTCATCCCGTTCAAGGCGCGGCGGCCCTCACCGAAGCTCGTGCCTCGCACGAAGGCCGCGGAGTGTCCCAAATGCGGTCACAGGATGGACGTGCACGTTACGCATCCGAACGGCTCGATGACGTGCGCGGCGCGCGGCTGTCCCTGCTACACGCCGCCGCGATGAGCCTCCACTTGCTCTACGGAATGGTTTCGGTCAAGTTCAAGCGCTTTCCTCGTGGATAATCCTCAGACGACTCGGGGCGGGCCGGACGCGCGCAAAAGCGCCGCCACGCGCAATTTGATCCGTTCCCGTTTTGCGGGCGGGCGGCTGCCCGAGGTCGAGAACTTTACCGCCTCGCTGCCGTTCGATCGGCGGCTCTATCGGCACGACATTCGCGGCTCGATCGCGCACGCGCGGATGCTGGCCAGGGTGGGCCTGCTGACGCGGGGCGAGGAACGCAGGATCGTAGCGGGACTCGGCGCGATCGAGCGCGAGATCGCCGATGGCCGCTTTCATTTCGATGTTGCGGATGAGGACATTCATCTCGCGATCGAGCGGCGCTTGATCGCCAGGATTGGCGACGCCGGCCGCAAGCTGCACACTGCGCGATCGCGCAACGACCAGGTCGCGCTCGATCTGCGGCTTTTTTTGCGCGACGAACTCCGCGAAGTCATTGCGGTGCTGGGCCGCCTGCGCGGCGCGCTCACGGCGCTCGCGCGGCGGCATCTGAACACCGTGATGCCCGGTTATACCCATCTGCAGCGGGCGCAGCCGGTTTCGCTGGCCCATCATCTGCTCGCCTATGTTGAGATGTTCGAGCGGGATCGCGAAAGATTTGAACAGGCGCTGGAGCGCACCGACGTGATGCCGCTCGGAGCCGGCGCGCTGGCGGCCACCACGCTCCCGATTGACCGGCGCGCCGTCGCCCGCGCGCTTGGCTTTCGACGCATCAGCGAAAACAGCATCGATGCGGTCTCGGATCGCGATTTCGTGCTGGATTTCCTTTCGGCATCCGCGATCGCGGCGATGCATCTGTCGCGGATGGCCGAGGAGATCATCCTGTGGTCGTCGGCTGAATTCGGGTTCATCGAATTGCCCGATGCGTTTGCCACTGGCAGCTCGATGATGCCGCAGAAAAAGAATCCCGACCTGCTCGAGCTGATTCGCGGGCGTAGTGGCCGCGTCGCCGGCGACCTGCTCGCGATGCTGGTGGTGATGAAGGGGCTGCCGCTCGCGTACAATTCCGACTTGCAGGAGGACAAGGAACGCGTCTTCGATGCGCTCGATACAATCAGGCCCGCGCTCGACCTGATGGCCAGGCTATGGCCGCGAATCCAGTTCCGTACGGACGCGATGCGCGCAGCCGCGGGCGGTTTCACGCTCGCCACCGACCTCGCCGAATATCTCGTGCGCCGCGGCGTGCCATTTCGCGAAGCGCACGGGATCATCGGGCGGATGGTGCGCGAGGTCGCGGCAAGCGGCCGATCGCTTGAGCAACTTGGAGCCGAAGAGTTAAGGCGTTACTCGCCGCGCTTCGGCCGTGATGCAATAAAGATCCTCTCAGTGGACCATTCGCTTGCCGCGCGCACCGTGATTGGCGGACCGGCGCCGCGTACAGTGCGGCGGCGAATCGAAGAACTCGAACGCAAATGAAAGCCCGAATTAATTCGACATTTTTTCTCGTTGCGTTATTTTTGCTTGCCGCGATCGCTCCGGGATGCGGTGTAAAAAGCGAGCCGATTCCACCCGAAGCGGCGCGGCCGCAGCAAATCCTCGACCTCGAGGCGATTCCCGAACGGCGCGGAATCCAGTTGAGCTGGAGCCGCCCGGAGCAATACGCGAACGGCCAATCGATGCACGATCTCGGAGGATTTACGATCATGCGCGCCGAAGGGCCGGATCAGTATCAACCAATCGTGGAGGTGCCGATCACCGATCAGGGGCGGTTCCAAGTCGCCAGCCGCTTCACCTACACCGATAACACTGCCGTACCGAATCATTATTACCGGTATGAGGTGGTGTCGCACACCAGCGACGGCTACAAGAGCCTGCCCTCGAATGAAGCGTCGCTGCAATACATCCGCCCGCAGCCGGTAATTCCGCCCGCGCCCGCCAGTGCGGCGGAATCGGCGAATCCCGCGCCGTCTGCGCCAATCGCTCATCTTCACGCTGCACCGCCACCGCCGTTGCCGCCCGTTCCATAGCGATTTTTGCCCGCATTAACGGCTGTGATATGAATCACTGTCAATCAGGCTGCCGTCATGCGGCAGGCCTGATTTCCTAACTCGATGAACTACTTCGAATATCGCAATCGCGTTCTCCATGCCGAAGACGTACCGGTGAGCGAAATCGCCGCCCGTTTCGGCACCCCGGTTTACATTTACAGCGCGCGTACCCTGCGCCGTCATTTCCGCGTGATGCGCGAGGCGTTCGGCGGCGCCGACCTGCTCATCTGCTATGCGATGAAGGCGCTCTCGAACCTGAGCATCCTGCAACTGTTTGCGAAGATGGGCTCCGGATTCGATATCGTGTCCGGCGGCGAGCTGATGCGGTGTCTTAAGGCCGGCGCCGATCCGAAGACGATCGTTTTTTCGGGCGTGGGCAAGACCGACGATGAAATCACGGCGGCGCTCAAGACCGGCATCCTGATGATTAACGTCGAATCGCGCCCCGAGCTGCACCGCATCGCAGAGATCGCGGCGCGCCTGAAGCTCCGCGCGCCGGTCAGCCTGCGGGTCAACCCTGATCTCGATCCGCACACGCATCCGCACATCTCCACCGGCCATCGCACGAGCAAGTTCGGCGTGCCCCTGTCAGAGATCTTCGATTACTACGCGGATGCGCGGACGCTGAGCAGCCTTGAGGTCATCGGTCTCAGCACGCACATCGGGTCACAGATAACGGAGCTCGAACCCTTTACTGAAGCGACCGGCAAGATCGCCGGAATCGTCGAAGGGCTGCGCGCGGACGGCCTAGCGCTGCGTTACCTCGATATGGGAGGCGGCCTCGGCATTCCGTACCAGGAGGAATCGCCACCGCCCTCCGAGTACGCGGCGGCGCTGCTGAAACGGCTCGGCGGACTGGGGCTCAAGTTGATCATCGAGCCCGGCCGGATGATGGTCGGCAACGCAGGCATCCTGGTGACGCGCGTCCTCTACATCAAGGACACCGACGTCAAGCGCTTTGTCGTGATCGACGGCGCGATGAACGATTTGCTCCGCCCGGTGCTCTACGAGGCTTACCACGAAATTCGGCCCGTGGATGCGCGTGCATCGCGTCCATCGGTGACCGCCGATATCGTCGGCCCGGTCTGCGAAAGCGGCGATTTCTTTGCGCAAGCGCGCGAGATCCCGGAGCCGCATCCGGGGGACCTGCTGGCCGTAATGAGCGCGGGGGCGTATGGTTTCGTGATGGCCTCGAACTACAACAGCCGGCCGCGGGCCGCCGAGCTGCTGGTCGACGGCCGCCAGGTCCACCTTATTCGACATCGAGAGACCTTCGAGGATCTGGTCCGTGGCGAGCCGCTCGTCGATGTACCGGCCGATGGCAACGCTTGAATTCGTAAAGATGCACGGCTGCGGCAACGACTACATCTATGTCGTCGCCGACCGCATGCGTCCCGCCGATCCCGCGGCGCTCGCCCGTCGGGTCTCTGACCGCCGCTTCGGAGTCGGCGGCGACGGGCTGATCATGCTGACACCGTCGCGGCGTGCCGACATCGCGATGGAGATGTACAATGCCGACGGCAGCCGCGGCGAGATGTGCGGCAACGGCATCCGATGTCTCGCGCGCCTTGCCTGGGAGCGGCGGCTCGTCGCGAAAAATCCACTCGCGATCGAGACCGACGCAGGGGTGAAGCACGTTGCGCTCAAGCTCGATCCCTCGGGTCGCGTCCTTGAGGCAACCGTCGACATGGGTGAGCCGATCCTCGAGGGCCGCGAGATTCCGGCGGCTGCCGATGGACCAATCATCGACTATCCGCTGCAGGCGGCCGATCGAACCGAAAAAATCACTGCGGTCTCGATGGGTAATCCGCATTGTGTGATTTTCGTCGCCGATGACGCGGTATTTAAGCTGAGCGACCACGACTTCGCCGAGCTCGGCGGCAAATTCGAGAAACATCCGTTCTTTCCGCGCCGCGTTAACACCGAGTTCGTCCTGCCGCTGACCCGCGATCGCCTCCGGATGAGAGTTTTCGAGCGCGGTTCGGGCGAGACGCTCGCCTGTGGGACGGGCGCCTGTGCGGCCGTCGTCGCGGCGGCGCTGACCGGCCGGGCGGCCCGGCGTGCTACAGTGGAGCTTCGCGGGGGCAATCTCGCGATCGAGTGGCGCGAAGGGGGCGAGCACAACAATCACGTGTTCATGACGGGCGAGGCGGTTGAAGTGTTTCGAGGCGAAATCGAAGTGGATGCCGGCGAGCTGGTGGCGTCTGCGGGCTAAGCGGAGGTAACGGTGATGTTCAGTGGTGCGTTATCGGCAATCGTGACCCCGTTTCGTGATGGCGCAATCGACGAAGCGGCCCTGCGCGAGCTGATCGAATGGCAGATCCAGAGCGGCATAGACGGCATCGTCGCCTGCGGCTCGACCGGCGAATCCGCCACGATGAGCCACGCCGAACACGAGCGGGTAATTAAGCTCACCGTCGATGCCGCCCGCAAGCGCATCCCGATCCTCGCCGGCACCGGCTCCAATTCGACGGCCGAGGCGCTCAGGCTGACGAGCTTCGCGCGCGAGGTCGGCGCCGATGGCGCGCTCATGATCTCGCCCTACTACAACAAGCCCACCCAGGAAGGAATCTACAAGCACTTCAAAACCATCGCGACGACGGTCGATCTTCCGATCATCGTCTACAACATCCCGAGCCGCACCGGCTCCAACATTCTGCCCGAAACTTTCGCCCGGATGTGCGACGTGAAGAACATCGTCGGCATTAAGGAGGCGAGCGGGTCGATCGATCAGATCTCGGACATTCGCCGGCTGTGCGGCGATCGGCTAACGATCCTAGCCGGGGACGATTCGTTCACGCTGCCGGACATGGCGCTCGGCGGCAAAGGCGTGATCTCGGTGATCAGCAACGTGATGCCGCGCGAGACGCACGAACTGGTGGCGGCGGCGCTGGCCGGCGATTTCGCGCGCGCCCGCGACATTCATTTCCGGCTCCTGCCGCTGATGCGCGCGCTGTTCATCGAGACCAATCCGATTCCGGTCAAGATGGCGCTTGCGCTGATGGGCAAGTGCAGCCCGGAGATGCGGATGCCGCTGTTGCAACTGACCGGCGGCGCGACCGAGAAGCTGCGCTCCGTGATGAAGGAACTGCGCCTGATCTGACCGTCCGCGTTGATTCAGAAAGTCAGGACGGTGCGCGCCACCTCGCCCGCCTTCATCGCGCGGAACGCCTCGTTCACATCCTCGAGCGCGCCGCGCTTAGTGATCATGTCATCGAGGTTGAGCCGTCCCTGCATGTAGAGATCGATGTAGCGGGGCATATCGACCCGGAAGCGATTCGATCCCATGTTGCAGCCCTGCAACCGGCGCTCGCCCCAGAAGAGCGAAAAGCCGTCGACCTCGACCTTCTGACCGATCGGGATCATCCCGACGATGGTTGCGACGCCGCCGGGTGCGAGCGCCTCGAAGGCCTGTTCAGCTACCGCCTTGAGCCCGATTGCCTCGAACGAGTACTGCACGCCGCCGCGCACGATCCCTCGGATCGCGCCGACCGGGTCACCCTGGGAAGCGTCGACCGCATGCGTCGCGCCGAGCCGCTTCGCCAGGGCGAGCTTGGATTCGTGCATATCGACGGCGATGATGACGCGCGCGCCCGCCAGCCGCGCTCCCTGGATCGCAGCGAGGCCGACGCCGCCCGCGCCGAACACCGCCACCGTCGAGCCGGCCTCGATCTTCGCGGTGTTCAGCACTGCGCCGAGCCCCGTGGTCACGCCGCAGCCGATGAGCGCGGCGCGATCGAGCGGCATCGCCTCCGGAATCTTCACCAGCGCGTTTTCATGCACCAGGATTTTCTCGGCATAGCCGGAGATTTCGAGGAACTGGAAGACCGGCTTGCCGCCGGCTAAAAGCCTCGGTTTTGCGGCAGGCGGACGCTGCGTGGCGCTGCGGTTGTAGCATCGATTTGGATGGCCGGTAAGGCACTGCTCGCAGTAACCGCAGAAGACCGACAGGCAGGCGATCACGTGATCGCCCGGCTTGAGATATGTAACGCCGGGCCCGACCTGCTCGACGACGCCGGCGGCTTCATGACCGAGCACGGCGGGCGTCGGATGCGGGTAGAGCCCGTCGACAAAATGCAGATCGCTATGACAGACACCGCACGCAGCGGTCTTCACCAGCACTTCGCGGTCCTGCGGCGCATCGATCTCGACTTCCTCGATCGACAGCGGCTGGTTGGGTCCGCGGAACATCGCTGCCCTCATCGGCTGCTCCTGTAACTTGTCGTGCGCGCGTTGCACTCCCGCGCATGTTCGTCGCCGTCGCTCGTCAATCCGCGGACTACTTGCGGCCGGCTATACAGATGGTTTCGTTGCGCAGACGCAGGACGCCGCCCTCGGTAAAGGCGCGCGCCTCGCCGATGACCGCATCGACCACGCGCTTGCGCGTCGCCGCGTCGAGCTGGTCCATCATCATGCGGTAGGGCGTGGCGACGTCATAGCGGAACTGCGCGAAATCCTCGGGCGACTTGAACTCATACGTGATGTTCATTGGTTCGATCACGATGTCGCTGAAGCCTGCGTCCTTGAACGAGCGCTCCAACGCCATGCGATCGCTCAGCCGGCACGGATCGGGACTGCCGGGCGGCGGCGGAGGCAAATTAGCGATCTTGCGCGCGCTCTCGCTGGCAAGGCTTATCATAGGGACCTTGTCGGGCGTGCTCCAGACGGCGGCTGCGAGCCGCCCACCGTCGACCAGAAGTCCGCGCATTCGGCGCAGAGCTCCGGTCAAGTCAGGGATGAACATAAGGCCCCATCGGCACACGATGGCGTTAAAGTCGCGCTCAGGGATGTCGATGGTTTCGGCATCCAGATGACGGAACTCGATGTTCTTAAGCCCGAGCTGCACTGCTCGCTTACGCGCCGCCTCGATCATCCCGGACGAACGATCGACCGCGAGCACCTTGCCGCTGGGACCGACCTTGCGCGCGGCGGTCACGGCGGGCTCGCCGATTCCGGTCGCGATATCGAGCACGCGCGATCCGGGCTGAACGCCGGCCAGCTCGATCAGACGGTCACTCACAACCTGTGCGGCGCGCTCGAACGTCTGCCACCATTTCGTCCATCCCGCAGCGGCCTCATCCCAATTGCGGCTCAAATCAACTGCTTCAGGCATCGGACTAAATTCCTTTCTTCAATTCGGGCGCCGGCCGAAAGCCGATGGTGCGGATGGCCGGGATAGTCATCGGGGTCCGGGTGCGGGGATTGAAGCCGGGCCGCGCCCGATGGCGGCGCACGGAAAAGGTACCGAACCCGGGAACCCAGAATCGTTTGTCCTTGCGAATCGCCCGCGCGATCAGATCGAAAGCCGAATCGATCGTGATGGCGACTTTCGCCTTAGGTTGGCGCGTCGTCCGCGCCACTGCCTCAATCAGATCCGCCTTAGTCATGGCGGCCCCTCCCAATGGTCCCTTCCGTACAGCGGGTGTATCACGAACGCAAGCGATCTATGAAGCCGCGAATCTCAGGCGAAATGGCGATCGAACTCACGCCAGACCAGGCCCCAACGTACACCCTGATCACTGACCGTCACGGCTTCAGCATCGAAACGCGCCATCACGCGTTCCAGGATGGTCGTGCCGGCGAAGATTACGTCGACGCGGCCCGAGACGAGACCGGGAAGTCTGCTGCGTTCCGAATGCGCGAGCTTGCCGAACAGCTCCAGCGTGCGTCCGACCTCATCGCGCGAGAGGCGATAACCGTGAACGAGGTCCGGAGCGTAGGTCGAGAGCTTCAGCGCCACCGCGCATACGGTTGTGACCGTGCCGGCAATTCCAACCAAAACGTTGGGACGGTAGTTCCAGCCCAGCGAATCGATCGCGCTGTCAATCGTCGTGCGCAATGCCATCACTTCGGCGGGCGCCGGCGGATCGTGACGAATGTGCCGCTCGGTCATCCGCACCGATCCAATCTGAAGGCTTACGGTCTCCAGCGGGCGGCCCGGCTCGGCGCGGATGAACTCGGTGGACCCGCCGCCGATGTCGATGATCAGCAGACGCGCCGCGGGATTGATTCGCAGTCCGCGAATGACGGCGAGATGCGAAAGTTCGGCCTCCGTCTGACCGCTGATGACGTCGAGCGCAACTCCGGCGTCGCTGCGAACCCGTGCGAGGAACGCCTCGCCATCGGCTGCATCGCGAACCGCGGCGGTCGCGGCCCCGATTATCCGGGTGGCTCCGAGTTCGCGCGCGCGTCGCGAGAACTCGACTATCGCATTCAGGGTGTCGCGCGCCGATTCGGGATCGAGATGTCCCGTGCTGTCGACGCCGCGGCCAAGCCGCGTGATACGCGACAGATCCACGATCGGCACAAGTGATCCATCCGCACGGCGCTCGACCACCAGCATCAGGACTGTGTTCGAACCCACATCGAACGCGGCGAGCCGCTGATCTTTCTGAGACGACATCTAAGCACGTCCTGATGCCGCGATTTTTTGAGCGGCCTCGTCGAATCCGAGCTCGTTGTCGGCAATCCAGCGGCCCATCGCGGCTAGGGCGCGCTCGGCGAACTCGGTTTTTTTGGCGCGTCCGCGGGCACGACTCCTGATCTCGGGCATCAGGCCGAAGTTCGCATTCATAGGCTGAAAATTTTCACGCTTTGAGTCGGTTATATAGGCAATCAGCGACCCGATCGCAGTCTCCGGCGGCGGCACGATGCCCTGGAGACCGATGCACATCCGTGCGGCGTTAATTCCGGCGAGCAGCCCGGCCGCTGCTGACTCCATGTAGCCTTCAACGCCGATCATTTGGCCGGCCAGAAAAAGATCGTCGCGCGCGCGAAGCTGGAGCGTCGGGCGCATCAGGCGCGGCGAGTCGATGAAGGTGTTGCGATGCAACGAGCCGAGGCGGACGAACTCGGCGCGCTCAAGGCCGGGAATCAGGCGCAATACGCGGCGCTGCTCGGGATAGGTCATTTTGGTCTGGAAGCCGACAATGTTGTAAAGGCGTTTCAGGCGATCGTCCTGCCGCAACTGCACGACCGCGA
>Ga0209061_1001373_pt1 | contig 41224 bp, 32 predicted proteins | sample Coa_R1_10_FD_187157 | JGI IMG/M metagenome (GOLD analysis project Ga0209061, IMG submission 187157) | Surface soil microbial communities from Centralia Pennsylvania, which are recovering from an underground coalmine fire - Coalmine... | ecosystem: Environmental > Terrestrial > Soil >... | reverse complement strand
CCGGCGGGCGCATGTAGCTCTGGCTCTCCCGGCCAGAGAAGCGCCGGCTGCTCGAGTACTGTGCCGTCGGCCGTGCTCGTACGCTTGTTCTCCATGACTTCGATACTGCCAGAGGGGTGAGACATCGAGCCCTCAGGCCGTTATGGCAGCTCAGCGAGGTAGTTGGGTGAACTTGTACTCGTTGAGCTCAGGGAAGCCAGCCGCGAGGTCGAGCACACGCCCGACGGTCCTCACTGCCCGTTCAGCGTCACCCAAAGGGCGCTCCATAACCCGCACGAACACTGCCCTGTCGCCCGCTATGAAAGTAGGCACACCGAACACCTCCCAACGCTTCACGGCCTCTTCGTGCTCTGCTTGCGCCTGTTCAGCCGGCCAGCCGCTCTTGGCCTCCTCCACTACTGCCGCTCCGTCCAAGCCGGCTCCGTCGAGGGCCCTTGCCAGAATCTCCCCGTCGCGCAAGTCGTACCCTCTTTCGTGACGAGCGTCAAAGAGCGCAAGGTGCGCGGCCAAGAACTTGTCCGCGTACTTCTCACGCACCACAATGCCAGCCAGCCCCGCCAGCACACCTGGGTGGCCGGCTGGGTTGGCCCAGACAGGCGTGCCGGGCCCGCTCAGGTGGGACTGGGCGAGAGAGAAGTACCGGAACCGCACCTCCCAGGGCGCCCCCGACTGCAAGGCCAACACGACATGCTCATGCATGTTGCGAGCGAACGGGCACAGGTAATCCCAGGTGAGCTCAAAAGTTGCCTCCACAGTCTTTCCAACCGTTCGCGGAAGGCAGTTTGTTCCCTAAAGCGCCACAGCGGTCAGCTCACTAACCTAGGAGCTCACTGACCTAGAGGGGACCAGCGCCTAACCACTTCGCCCAGCAGAGCCCCGAGGGCGGCCCCAGCCACCACATCGGATGCATAATGGGCGCGCACGTGGACTCGGCTGGCGCTCACGACAACGGCCAACAGGTAACAAAGCGACGACGGGGCTCCCCTCCCCCTGAGCAGAGCGGCGGAAAAGAACGCGGCGCTCGAGTGGCCGCTCGGGAAGCTGCTTGAACGCGGCGTGCGAAGAGGTAGCGGATGAGGCCCGACTGATTTCGGCCGGGCCCGGCGGAAAAATGATTTAACCAGCCCGTTCACCAAAAGAGACTCCGCCCCAAGGACCAGGCCAGCTCGAGCTAGACAGCTCCAACCGCTCTCGCTGCGCAGGCACGGCAACGAGACCAAGCGCCAACCTGTCGGCTCTTGGCGGCCGCTCCGAGCGCTCCCGCGACGCCGGCACTGCAACGCTGCCAGCACCAGCCATACCAGGCTGTGCTCGCCGGCGGCGCTCGCAAAGTACATAACGAAGTCGATGGCCTTTCGCCCCCGCAAATGGGTATCAAAGAGGGGCTCCACTGCCGTGTCGAAGCGAGCCAACAACGCGCCGGCCTGCCGGCCGAAGCTGGGCGCTTCTTTCAATTGCGTCCCACCTTGAGGTCCACGGGACAATCGGGGCCGATGCCTGCCTTCCTAGGCGCAGTCGCCGCTCGGCCCGTTGCAGAGCCTAGCCGGCCCGACGCCAAGGTTGCGTGGCGGGACCGAAAGGATGCTCGCCTCAACCTAGAGGCCGCCTACTGGGTGCATTTTCTCTTTCTACTCGCGGATTTTGCGCCTCGCCAATCAAAAGCCCGACCAAGATCCCCAACGCGGCCACAAGGAGGGTGCCGGCGAGCGGGGTGCCCTCTACTGCGCCGGCAAACGCCATTGCCCGACCCACGACCTGTAGGCTACAGAAGGACGAGTTGGTGCGCTGCTGCCGGCGCCTGGGCAGTGCCGCCCGTTTGGGCACTGCCGCCCAGCGCCGTCCCGTGTGCTTGAGATGCCCTGCGTGCGAGCGAGGCATCGCGGGCCAGCGAAATGTCGCCGCCCTGCGCAGGGCAGTAAGCATGAAAGGCGCACCGCTCGCATACCAAGCCCGGCTTCGGCCTGAAGTCTTCGAACAGGCACGCCTTGGTGATAGCCTCCCACATGGCGACGGCCTGAAGTTCCAAGCCCGCGATCGACTGCTCCGAGGGAGTGGTCGAAACGACGAGGGGCTCGCGCAAGTGGAGCAACTGCACTCGCGCGGGGCGCCTGCCTAAGACCTTTTCACACAAAAAGGCGTAAAAGTGGACCCCGCCGAGGCGTGCTTGCTCTTGAGCTGCCCCCGGCGCTCGGCCAGTCTTGTAGTCGGTCACGACCAGTTCGCCGTCGGCGTCGAGCTCCAACCGGTCGATGATCCCCCGCAGGAGGACCACAGAACCGCTGAGGGGCACCGGGCGACCGGGCGCTCGGTCGGCCGCCCACTTGGCCACCGCCGGCGCGGTGCCCGTCCCCGCCGACGCAGTACAGGCTGGTGCCGCAAGATGGCCCTCAGGACCGGCCGGGAGCGCAGGCTCAGCACCGGCGCCTCGCGAGCGCCAAGCTGGCAGCGCCGAGATGTCGGTTTGCATGAGCAGCTCAGTCCCTATCACGCGGACGGAATTGGGGTCCTCCAGAGCAAAGTAGTTGCGGACAAGGTGGCGCGCGTCCTCCATGAACTGCTCTCGTCGCTCTCCTTCGAGGCCGAGCGCCTGGCCTTCTGGGCCCGCGGCCAGCTGCTCGAACGCACGGTCCAACTTTTCGAGCGCTCTCGGGAGGCTGCGCTGGCCTCGGGTTTCCTCCCACATCAACAGCTGAAGGGCGCGGTGGACAACCGTGCCTTTGAAGGCTTGCTCGCTGGGCGGCTCGGCTAAGCCCTCTATCACAGAGAAACGGAAAGCCAACGCACAGTCTTTGAACGTGGACACCTTGGAGGGGGTGAGCGACGCCGGCAGTGGCAAGGCCATTGCTACGAGGCTAACAGCGCCCTCGGACGCTCTCGGTTACCCGCCTGAACGCCAGGTCGGCCGCCACGAACGCAGGGGCTGCCTCTAAGGGCTCCCGGAGCGAGCTGGCGAGGCCGTCTAGGAGATGAACGTAGGGGCTAGTACCTTGACCAGCCTTAGGGGACAGCCCCTCTAGGGGACAGCCAAAGCCCAAGCGCCGATGTCGTCCGCCACCACGTTGGGAGCCTGGAAGGGCCCGAAATGGCCGAGGCCGGCCACGGCGACCGCCTCCCCAGCGGGCAGCGCCTCTGCTATGGCGGACACGTCGCCGGGCGGCACGGCGGCTGAGAGCTCTCCCCCCAACACCCGTACTGGGCAACCAACGAGCGCCAACCGCTCCCAGGCACCGCTCAGGGCGCTCGCTTCGTACATGAGAGCCTCGTCCGAGGGGTCGCAGGCAAGCGCCCAGCCGCCCGCAGGCGACCGCACCAACGCTCCTTCCATGAACGCGTCGAACGCTGCTTGGGAGAATTCAGCGAAGATCCCCCTCCCAGCCAGGTGAGACCGTGCGTCTTCGACCGACAAGAAGTGCCGCTTGCGCCGACGGGCGCGAGCGGCGAGCGCTGGAGCCGTCAGCTTAGCTAAGCCGCTGCCAGGGATGTCAATGACCGGTTCCCAGAGCCACAGCGCGCCAAAGGTACCTGGCCGTTGCGCCTCCGCCAAAAGCAGCGACGTCGCCCCCGCCGAATGGCCGGCACCCACCAACGACCGCTGCTCCCAGCCGAAGTTGTCCGTCACAGCGAGGACGTCCTCAGCGCAACGCTGCCAGTCGTAGTCCCCCTCCGCCGAACGCTCCGAAGAGCCGTGGCCCCTGAGGTCGACAGCGACGGGGCGCAACAGGTCGAAAGCGAGCTGCCGAGGGCTCTCCTGCTCGAGCGCTTGCGCACCCGAGCCGTTCAGGAGCGCTTCGGCAACAGGCGCCCATGCAAGCCCGTTCAACCCGGTGCCATGGACCAAGAGCAGCACCCGGCCGGGGCCTAAGTAGCGGTGCCGGGGGGTCGTGCTCCGCAGCCTCGGGCCACCAGGGCCTGCCCGCCGAGCCGCCCCACCTGCCGGGCCACCAGAAGGAGGCCCCCCAGGCACACCGGAGCCCGCACCACCGCTTGTCGAAAGGCCGCTCGTAGAGCCGTCAATTGCCGGCCCGAAGTCCCAGCACGCTAGGCGCGGGCGGCCGGGTAGGGCCACGGTGAGGCGGGAGGCGTTCAACAACCCTTGGAGCCCAGCAAGCCAAGCAGGGTGGCAGCGTTGTCCACCGCGTCGGAGCGCCAGCAGTTGTCCATCACCAAGTGGACCTCTTTGGTGCAAGACGCCAGCTCCCTGACCGCCGGCAAGTGTGCTGCCAGTTCGCCGTCGCTGAAGCGGTAAGGGAGCACGCCGCCCGGCGGTACGAAACGGACCACCGCTACTTCGTCTGTCGCCGCCAGCACCGAACCGGGCTGCGTTGGCCCCGGCCCGAGACGGCACACGAGGGCCAAGCCCAGCTCTTCGAGCAACCCGAGGGTCTCCTCGCACGCACGGCCCTCGAACCAGCGGCCGTTCGTCAGCTCCACCCCCACCTTGAAGCCTGCCATGTGCTCGCCGAGCGCTGCCAGCTCAGCCCGAGCCTCGGCCCTCGGGCCGAACCAAGACGGGTAACGGAAGATAACTCGGCCGAGCACGCCAGCAGCCTTGAGCGGCGAGATGGCGTGGCGGAACCTCTTCCAGCACTCTACGACGACGTCGGCGGCAAGCCGGTCCCGGTAGAGCTTTGCACCCTCGCGCCGAGACGGCCGGACGTAGCCCTGCAGGTCAGGCCAAAGCGACTCAGGCCAGGTCGGAGCGCCTGAGAGGAGCGACCAAGCACGCAGGTCGAGCGTGAAGCCCTGGGGCGCGGCAGCCGCCCAACGCCGAGAAAGCTCGGGCGTCGGGGGGAAGCGATAAGTGGTCGCCACTTCTGCGAGCGGCAGCTGGCTCGCGTAATAGGCCAACCGCTGCGCCGCGTTCATAGCGCGTGAGGGGTAAAAGCGCCCGCCTTCCACAAGAGAGCGTCCCGACCACGAACTTGCCCCAGCAAGGGCCCGGCACTGACCGACCTCAACTGCTCGGGCCGCACTTCGGCCGGCCTCTGGCGGCTCAACCAAGGTCGGCACGCGCGAGTTGGCCGCTGCCGTCACTACCACGTTGAGCGAGCCTAAGTGGTTAAAGCGAGCTGAACGTGGAAAGATCCCTTTCATGGACGCTGGCCAAGCGGCACTGCCCAGCCCGGCGCAGCTGGCCGCCTGGGGAGTCGAGCCCGGCTACTGGGACGCGTCGGGCCTCTGGCGCGAAGCCCCGCCAGAGACCTTACGGGCTGTCATGGGGTCGATGTGCGCCAGCGCACCTGCACCCCCCGATGGCTCACCCCTGCTCGTGGTCGACGAGCAGGGACCTTGGCCGGCCCTCCCCGAAGGCAAGCTCGAACTGGAGACCGGCGGTGCAATCGACCTCGGCCCGCCCGAAGACCGCCCTCCGGCTCTCCCCCCCGGCTATCACCGCCTGCGGACGGGGGAAGGCAACGAGTTGGCGGTGGCAGTCTGCCCGCCAGCGTGCCCGAGCCCGCCCTACGACCGCTCGTGGGGCTGGTCCGTCCAGCTCTACGCGGCCCGCTCAGCTGGCAGCTGGGGCATAGGTGACTTCGCCGACTTGGCGGCACTTGCTGAGTGGGCTGGGAGAAATGGAGCGCGCTTTTTGCTACTGAACCCGCTGCACGCCCCAGTGCCGGGGCCAACCCCCGAAGACAGTCCATATTTCCCTAGTTCTCGTTGCTTTTTGAACCCGCTTTACATAAGCGTGCCGGACGTGCCGGAGGCCGCGGACCTGCCCTGCTTCGCTCGCCTCGCAGCCAAGGCGACAGCCCTCAACCGCCAGCGGCTCATCAGCCGGGCACAGGTCTGGGCCTATAAGTCCGAGGTCCTCGAGACGGCCTTTGAGCGTTTCGAGCAAAGGGGGGGTGACGTCGACTTCGACTGCTACCTAGAAGAGCGCGGCAAAGCATTGGACGGCTATACCAGTTTTTGCGCTCTCGCGGAACGTTTCGGCCTGCCCTGGCAAGACTGGCCGTCCGAGTACCGGCACCCCTCGTCGCCGGCCGTGGCCCAAGTGGCGCTCGAGCCCTCCTTCTGCCGGCGAAAGCGCTACCACGCCTGGTTGCAGTGGACCTGTGAGCGGCAACTACGGCGTGCTGCGCGCTGTGGAGCCGGGCTCGTGCTCGACCTCGCCGTCGGTGTCGACGGCAACGGCGCCGACGCGTGGCTTTGGCAGGACACCTTTGCACTGGGCATGCGCGTCGGGGCTCCTCCCGACAACTTCAACCTTTCCGGGCAGGACTGGGGGCTACCCCCGTGGGTGCCGTGGAAGCTGCGTGCTGCGGCCTACGAGCCCTACATAGAAATGCTTCGAGGCGTGCTGCGCCCAGCAATGGGCCTGCGAGTAGACCACGTGATGGGGTTGTTCCGGCTGTTTTGGGTGCCGCTCGGCCAGGGCCCGAGCGCCGGCACCTACGTGCGCTTTCCTTGGCAGGACATGCTCGGCATCTTGCGCCTCGAGTCCTGTCGCGCGGGCGCGTTCGTGATCGGCGAGGATCTTGGCACCGTCGAGCAGGAAGCCCGTGACGCCCTGGCGGCGAGCGGTGTGCTGTCTTACAGGCTCTTTTGGTTCGAGGACCGCCGGCCTCATGAGTGGCCCCCAAACGCCCTGGGAGCTGTGACAACCCACGACCTGCCGACGGTGTCAGGGGTATGGACCGGTGCCGATCTCGAGGCGCAGCACAGCCTCGGGCTTGCCGTAGACGCTAACAGCGCCAAGGCCTTGCGCCAGCGGCTCGCCGAATGGACAGGTTCAGACGACGACCGGCCCGTCGAGGACGTCATAGAGGCAACTTACGCTCTCCTGGCGACCGCACCGTGCTCCCTGCTCGCTGCGGTCCTGGAAGACGCAGCCGCCGTCGTAGAGCGCCCGAACATGCCCGGGACAGCCGGAGCTTGGCCCAACTGGTCCCTTGCTCTCCCCCAACCGCTCGAGGTCATAGAAGAGAGCAGGCTCGCAAGCGTCATCGCTCGCCACCTAGGGGGCCGCTAGGGCAAGTGGCCATCTCGGACCTACCAGTGGCACCTCCGGTCGCGCCCATGCTCGCCAAGCTCGCCCGCGAGCTACCTGACGGTGACTACCTGTACGAGCCAAAGTGGGACGGCTTCAGGGCTATCGTGTTCCGCTCGGGCGAGGAGCTCGAGCTCGCCAGCCGCAACGAGCTCCCGCTTGCTAGATATTTTCCGGAGCTCGTCGAGCTGCTCAAAACGCTGCTGCCAAGGGACTGCGTCATCGACGGAGAAGTAGTTGTGGCCGGCCCGAGGGGGCTGGACTTCGAGGCTCTTTCCGCACGTCTCCACCCCGCGGCCAGTAGGGTCAACATGCTGGCAAAAGCCGCACCAGCGTCGTTTGTCGCCTTCGACGTCCTCGCTCTTGGCAACCTGGACCTCCGCCCCGAGCCGTTCAGGCAGCGGCGACGGGCCCTCGAAGAGGTCTTTGCCGACGTACCGGCCTCTGCGGGGCAGCCGAGCGCCCACCTAACGCCGGCGACTCGTGACCGGGCCGTCGCGCAGGACTGGTTCGCCCGCTTCGAAGGCGCAGGCCTCGAAGGCGTCGTCGCCAAGCGCGCTGACCTCGCCTACCAGGCAGGCAAGCGGGCAATGGTCAAGGTCAAGCACGAACGCACGGCCGAATTCGTCGTGGCCGGCTTCCGCTATTACCAGGGTGCCCGTGACATGCTCGGTTCGCTCATGCTCGGCCTGTACGACCCCCAGGGCCGCCTGGCCCACGTTGGCGTCATCGGCTCCTTCCGTGCGGACGAGCGCAAGGCCATGCTGGAGGCCGTCGCCGCTTACCGGGCGGCACCCGGTGCCGGCCTGGAGGAGCACCCCTGGGCGCGCTGGGCGACAGCGCCAGCTGAAGGGGCCTCTAGGGGGCAGCGGCTCCCGGGAGCCTACAGCCGTTGGAACGCCAACAAGGACCTCTCCTTCGAGCCGCTGCGCCCAGAGCTGGTCGTAGAGGCCGCCTACGAGCACCTCCAAGGTGACCGGCTCCGCCACACGGCTCAGTTCCGGCGCTGGCGCCCCGACCGCTCGCCCCGTAGCTGCACGTACGACCAGCTGGAGGTCGCCGTGCCGGTCGAGCTGGCGACCGTGTTCGGCCAGACGGCCCCCGGGCGGGGCGAGGGCCCGGGCAGGAGCCGGAGCTCATGGGGCCCGACGGGCGAAGAGGAGAGCTAGCTTGGCAGCGTGCAAGGCCAAGAGGTCGTGAGCCAGAACAAACTGGCGACCAAGAGAGCCGTTGCGCAGAGCGCGATCTTCGTGCCGGTCCCGGAAGCCGACGCCGCGGTCGGAAGCTGGAGGGCAGTCCACGACCCCAAAGCGCGCGCCGGCGTGCCGGCCCACATAACCCTGGTGGTGCCCTGGCTGCCACCCCAAGAGATCGACGAGGGGCACTTCCACCAGGTCGATTCGCTCCTCGCCGACCAGCCGGCTTTCGACTACTCCTTGGACAAGGTCCGCTGGTTCGGCGACAGGGTCCTTTGGCTGGCACCGACCCCGGCCGAGCCGTTCAAGAAGCTGACCTGTCTGCTCGCCACCTACTTCGGGACCCCGCCTTGGGAGGGCGAGTTCTCCGAGGTCGTACCGCACGTAACGGTGGGCCTTGCCGGCTACGGCCTCGGCAGCACGCTCGCTGATGCTGCCAGGGACATCTCCGCCAAGCTGCCGATAGCGTGCCGGGCCCGAGAAATCGACGTGATGTGCGGGGACGGCACCCGCTGGTCCGTCGTCCATAAAGCCCAGCTGGCAGAAAAGCCGCCTGGCTAGTTGGCGCCCTCAGCTACGGGGCGGGCCGTAGGGAGCGCCCGCGTCGTCGTAGCAGGCGTCGTGGAACTGCTCGACCCGGTCCCAGCGGCCCGCTACATAGACGTTGGCTATCACTTTGCGTGCCTTGGTGCGTGACGAGAACTTGAGGCGCTCACCACAATGGGCGCACGACGCGTTGCTGCCGGCCTCGACGAGGCGCAAGACCGCCCTGCTCTGGCGAGGTAGCTGGGCCGCCGCTACCACGCCGGCAGGCGGCGCTCGGTGGTCGTCACGGCTGGCAGGGGCCGCCTCGGGCGGCGAGGAAACCGGCACAGCTCTAGTTATCGGCACCGGTCGGCCACCTCTGGAGCCCTGGCGCACCGCCAATCGTCCCTCTCGCCGTAGTCTCGTAGTGATGACCAGGGCAGGAAGCGGCGACCAGGCGCCCAGCGCGGACACTTTCGGCTTCGGCCCCAATGCGTGGCTCGTGGACGAGATGTTCGAGCGCTTCAGGGCGGACCCGGGGTCTGTAAGCGAGAGCTGGCGAGACTTTTTCCAAGGTTACCGTCCGGGCGGGGCCAACCTGGCCCGCCCTGTGCTCTCAGGCCGGGCAGGAGAAGAGCCGCTGTCGGGGCGGGGCGGCGTCGCCACGGTGGAGCAGGCACCAGGCCGGCACAACGGCACAGGGGCGCCGGCCGACGGCCGAGGCCGGCCAGCCGCAGGAAGCAACGCGCGCGGAGAGAAGGCTCCCCCGCTCGCCACCGCACCAGCGGCTACAGTTGCGCCGGCGACGGCCCCCGCTGGGGCTCCGACGGGCCCCGTCGTCCCCCTGCGAGGGAGCGCCGCGCGTGTCGTCACCAACATGACGGCCAGCCTCGCCGTGCCGACAGCCACAAGCTTTCGCGCCGTGCCCGCCAAGCTGCTCGAAGCCAACCGGCTTATCTTGAACAACCAGCTCGCCCGCACCCAAAGCGCCGGCAAAGTGAGCTTCACCCACCTGATCGGCTGGGCCGTGGTGCAGGCCCTGCGTGCTGTGCCGGCGCTCAACTCGGTCTTCGTCGAAGCTGGCGACGGCCAAAAGACACCAGCCGTCGTGCGGCCTGAGCACGTCAACTTGGGCCTCGCCGTCGACCTCGAACGCCCCGACGGGACGAGGAGCTTGGTAGTACCGGTCATAAAGGCCGCCGACACTTTGGACTTCAGAGGTTTCTGGCAGGCCTACGAAGAACTCGTCCGCAAAGTCCGCTCCGGCAAAGCCGAAGTCAGCGACTTCGCCGGCGCCACTGTCACCATGACCAACCCAGGGACGCTCGGTACCGCCCAGTCCGTCCCCCGCCTGATGGCGGGCCAAGGCGCGATAATCGGCGTGGGCGCCATCGACTACCCAGCGGAGTGGCAAGGTGCCGACCCCCGCCAGCTCGCCGAGCTAGGGGTGTCCAAGGTCGTAACGCTCAGCTCAACCTACGACCACCGCATAATCCAGGGCGCTGAGTCGGGCCTTTTCCTGCAGAAAGTGCACCGCCTCTTGCTCGGCGACGAAGGCTTTTACGAGGGCGTGTTCCGTTCAATGGGCGTGCCCTATGAGGCGGTCAAGTACCGCCGAGACGACAACAACCCCTTCGACAGGGCCGCCAACCGGGCGGCGAAACAGCAGATGGTTGACCGCCTCGTCAACGCTTACCGCGTCCGCGGGCACCTGATAGCCCACCTCGACCCTCTCGACTGGCGCGAGCCTCACATGCACCCCGAGCTCGACCCGACTACTTACGGTCTTTCGGTGTGGGACAACGACAGGGAGTTCCTAGCAGGTGACCTCGGGCGGGAGATGGGCCAAGGGCGGATGCGCCTTGGCGACATGCTCTCTGTCCTGCGCGACGCGTACTGCCGGAGCGTAGGAGTCGAGTACATGCACATAATGGAGCCGGCCCAAAAACGATGGATCCAGCGCCACGTCGAAGGGGTACCCACTGCTCTCGGGCCTGACGAGCACCGGCACATCCTTTCCCGCCTCAATGCGGCCGAAGCCCTCGAGCGCTTCTTGGACACCAAGTACATCGGGCAAAAGCGTTTCGGGCTCGAAGGCGCCGAAGCGGCAATCCCTCTCCTAGACGCCCTGTTGGACAGCGCGGCCGACGCCGGCCACACCCACGCCGTCATGGGTATGGCGCACCGCGGGCGGCTGAACGTACTGATAAACATCGTCGGCAAGAGCTACAAAGAGCTCTTTGACGAGTTCGAAGGGAACCTCGACCCGGCAAGCGTGCAGGGTTCGGGCGACGTGAAGTACCACAAGGGCTTCCACGGGACGTTCACATCGCGCTCTGGAAGGACCTTAGACGTGGTGCTGGCTTCCAACCCCTCGCACCTCGAAGCAGTCGACCCCGTGGTGGAAGGTATGGCCCGGGCTTTGCAGGAAAGGTTGGCGGCCTCTGGCGAGGGCACGCGCCCAGCAGCCGACCGCGTGCTGCCTGTCTTGGTCCATGGGGACGCGGCGTTCGCTGGCCAAGGGGTCGTCGCAGAGACGCTCAACATGTCTGCCCTTCCCGCCTATGAGACAGGCGGCACAGTCCACCTGGTAATAAACAACCAGCTCGGTTTTACGACGAACCCGGACTCGGCACGCTCGTCTGTTTACGCGACTGACGTGGCAAAGATGGTGCAGGCACCGATATTCCACGTGAACGGCGACGACCCCGAGGCTTGTGCCCGAGTGGCACGGCTGGCGTTCGGCTTCCGCCAAGAGTTCCACAAAGACGTCGTGATCGACATGGTCTGCTACCGCCGCTTCGGCCACAACGAACAAGACGACCCCTCGCTCACCCAGCCAGTTCTCTACCAGCTCATAAAGGAGCACCGAAGCGTACGCAAGCTCTACACAGAGACGCTCGTGCGCCGCGGCGACATAACGCTAGAAGAAGCCGAAGCGGCCTTGGCGGACTTCCAGCACCGGCTCCAAGCAGCGCTCGACGAGACTCGGGCGTCCGCTCCCCCTCACCTTACGAGCCTCCCGCCGGCACCGCCCCCGGCGCCGCCAGAGCCGCCCGTAGACACCTCAGTCCCCCTCGAGAGGCTCGGGCAAGTCGTGGCGGCCCTGGAAAGGGTGCCCGAGGGGTTTACGCTCCACCCAAAGATCGCCCGCTTCTTGGAGGCGCGCTCCAAGCTGTGGACAGCAGGGGAAGTGGACTGGGCATTGGGAGAAGCGCTGGCCTACGGTTCTTTGGTGCTGGAAGGCCACGACGTGCGCCTGTGCGGGCAGGACACCCGGAGGGGAACTTTCGGGCACCGCAACGCCGTCTACGTGGACTACCGGACGGGCGCGGAGCTAGTGCCCCTCAGCGAGCTCGCTCGCCAAGACAAAAACGCCGGCCGTTTCTTCGTCTACGACTCGCTACTATCTGAGTACGCCGCTCTCGGTTTTGAGTACGGCTATTCGCTTTTCGCTCCTGACGCACTGGTGGTGTGGGAGGCTCAGTTCGGTGACTTCGCCAACGGCGCGCAGGTCATAGTGGACCAGTTCCTGGTGGCTTCAGAGGCCAAGTGGGACCAACGCTCGCGGCTCGTGCTGTTCCTCCCGCACGGCTACGAAGGCCAAGGGCCAGAGCACTCGTCGGGACGGGTCGAACGCTTCTTGTCGCTCGCTGCAGAAGACAGCATCTGCGTGGCAAACGTCACAACAGCAGGGCAACTGTTCCACCTCCTGCGGCGCCAAGTGCTCGGGCCAGTGCCGAGGCCCTTGGTCCTGTTCACGCCCAAGCGCTACCTGCGTGCCCGCGAAGCGCACAGCCCCGCCTCCTCCTTGGCAGAGGGCTCCTTCTCCCCCGTGCTCGACGACCCCGACCTATCGCCCCCCGGCACTGGCGTCGAGGCGTCGGGCGGCGCCGAAGGAGCGACAAAGGTGCGCCGCCTCATCATGGCCACAGGCAAGGTGTCCTTGGACCTGCTCGTCGCCAAACGCCAGCGCGGCCTTGCTGACGTGGCGGTGGCCCGCATCGAGCAGCTCTACCCTTGGCCGTCCGCCGACCTCGACCGCCTCCTTCGCCGCTACCCGCAGGCTGAGCTCGTCTGGGCGCAGGAGGAGCCGCTGAACATGGGCGCGGCCAACTTCGTCGTCCCCTTACTGTCCGAGAGAGCAGGAGGTCGGCGGCTCGAGGTGGTGGCCAGGCCGGCTTCGCCGTCCCCGGCGACGGGCAGCTTTACCCTCCACGAGCTCGAGCAGGCCGACCTCCTCGAGCGCGCGCTCGGCGCGCGGTAGCAAACGCCGGCCCAGCCCGGGCCCCTTGCGAGCTCGTCTGCCTATTACAGCGGTGCCCTCGAGCGCGCTATTACAGGCCGCTGCCCTCGAGCGCGCCGTTGACAGCGGTGCCCTCGAGCGCGGCATTTGGCCTTCTTCAGAGATCGCTCGCCCGTTCGATAGGCTACCTCTGCCGACCGATAGGGCACCTACCACCGGCGACCGGCCACCTCTCTACCGAAGACAGGCCACCGGCTCGCCAGCAGGCACCATCCACCGTTTCGGGCGCCCCAAGTGGCACAATGGTTACAAGTGGGCGCACGCTCACGGCAGCTCTGCTTGCCCGCGGCGACCTTTCCAACTGGTTGGCGCCGGGACGGCGAGGTGGCGTGTGCGTCGCGCTCCCGGTGCTTACGTGAGCACTTCAGCCGGTTGGCGCGGCCTGTGTTCCCGGGGCACCGCAGTACCAGAGTGCTAGGAGACAAATGCCAGCTCGTCACGTAGTCGTTGACGGCTCCAACATCGCAACAGAAGGAAATTCGCTCCCGAGCCTGAAACAGCTCGATGAGGCGGTAAGAGAGTACTTGCGCGAGAACCCAGACGACACCGTCACAGTCGTCGTGGACGCGACTTTCGGTCACCGCATACCAGCCGAAGAGCGGGAAATGTTCGAGCAAGCTGAGCGCGAAGGCGACATCGTCTCTCCGCCCGCGGGGGCCATTGGTCGCGGGGACGCCTTCTTGCTACGCATTGCGGACAAGGTCGGTGCCGTCGTTCTCTCCAACGACTCGTTCCAAGAGTTCCATGGAGAGCATGAGTGGCTGTTCGACAAGGGCCGCTTGATCGGGGGCAAACCTGTGCCCGGCGTGGGGTGGATCTTCACTCCTCGCTCCCCGGTGCGTGGCCCCAAGAGCCGTGAGTCAGTAAAGGAGGCCAAACGCAAGCGGCAGGCTGAACAGGGCGAAGACGGCACGATAAGCGGCTTGGAGCTAGCAGCCGGTCGCTCCCAGGGCCGCTCGGGCACCCGCAAGCTGCAAAAGGCCATAGAAGCTGCCACAGAGGAGGCGGTCCTGCCCGAAAAGGCTGCCAAAAGACGGCGCCGGCGCCGGCGGGCAGCGGAGGCCCCTGCCGAACCTGTCAATGACCCGCTCGCTTTCATCAACTTCATCGCTTCTTACCGGCCCGGAGAAGCCGTGGAAGGCGTCGTTGAAGAGTTCTCGTCTCACGGTGCGTACATATCAGCCGGTGGCGCCCGCTGCTACCTGCCACTGTCAGCCATGGGCAACCCTCCCCCCCGCTCCGCACGCGAGGTGCTTCGCAAGGGCGAGGCCCGGACCTTCACCGTCCAGGCGTTTGACCCCATGCGTCGCGGTGTAGAGCTCGCCCTTCCCGGCTTTGCCCGCCCCGCCGGCGCACCAACCGCCGAGACGGTCGAGGCCGAGATCCACCGGGCCGAGGAACTGGCGGGAGCAGCAAGCCAGGCCAGCGCGGAAGGGACTGTCCCAGCAGGAGCCGAGGGCTCCAAACGGGCGAAGCGTTCCTCGCGGGCAAGGCTGTCTGGCTCGCTTGAAGCAAGCCCGGAGCCCGAGGTGACGGGAGCAGGGCCCTCCGCAAGGGCCGGCGCCGAGGCCGAAGGGACGGTGGCCGGCACAAAGACGAGGCCTGAACAGGCAAAACTACCCCAAGCAGAAGCCTCTCAGCCGCCGTCGCCAGACGGCACCCAAGAAGCCCCCAAGGTTAGACGTGCAAAGCAGGTCTCTCCGCCCAGAGCCGCTGCCAAGGTGGGGGCACCCAAAAAGGCGGGCGCCGGCGCCACGCAGGTCACCTCGCCGGCGCGAGCCGGCCGGCGAGAGAGGGCTGCCCAGCTGAGTGACCAACCAGTGGCTCCCACGGACCAGCCCGCGACCGTACAGCCTCCGTCGGCCAGCTACCTCGCCGCGCAACCCGCGCCGAAGGCCAAGCGGCAAGCAAGCACAGCCGCAACGACAAGAGGTGGCAGCCCGGGGGTGAGAAGTGCCCGCAATAAAGTAGCGGACGAGGTGGCGGGACCACCTGACCACGGGAAACCCACGGCGGCGCCAAGCGCCGAGCTGGCAGAGCCGCCTGTCCAAGAAGCACTACCTCCCGCAAGGCGGAGCGGCAGACCGGCCAAGCTCAAGGAGCCGGCGAGCAGGGAGCCGGCGGGCACGGCGCGAAGGAAGGCCGTTGCGGCCGCCTCTGCGCCCGCCCCGGAGGCCACAGAGGCCACGAACGCGGCGCAGTCACCAAGAAAGGTGACGCCAACAACGAAGGAGCCCGCGACGGGCCCTGCACCCAGGCTCACTGGACAGTCTCCGGGCCGGCGAGGCAAAACAGCCGAGGCGGCCGCCGCTAGCGAAGGGCCTCCACAGCCCCACGAAGCTCCTCGTCGGGGCCGGGGGGCCAAAGAGGGTAAGTCTGTTGCAACGGTCGAAAAGAAACTGACTGAGCCGGCTGCCCCTGAGGCGCCGGCGCCGAGAGCGAGGGCGCAAGCCAAGACCACAAAGCCCAAGCTGACCGTGCTGGCAGGCGCTCTGGCTGAAAGCGGTGCGCAACGTGGCCGCCGGGCGCGCACCTCGACGGGGGACGCTCTCCCGACCGCGCCTGCTAGCCCCTAGCTTGGGGCGCGGGGTCGCTTCGCACAAGCCGTACCGCCAGAGCCGCATGGTAGGTGCGACCCGCCGTTCGCCAGGTCTCAAGCCCTCTTTTTGGGCGCGTTGTGCGTTGATGGTCGCGAAAATGGCTCGGCGGGCTGGCCGAGCAAGTGCTTCTGCCAGGCATAGGTGACCGCTTCCATGCGGGAGTGCAAGTGAAGCTTCTCCAAGATGTTGCGGACATGGTTCTTCACCGTGTTCTCAGAAATGTAGAGGGCGCCTGCGATGTCTTTATTGGTCTTCGACTGCGCTACCAAGTTCAGCACTTCCAACTCGCGCTGGGTGAGCTCAGGGAGGTCCACTTCGGGGGCAGCCGTCGCACGCTCCGCCAGCTCCCTGAAAAGCGACAGGTCAACTACTACAACGTCTGGCTCGATGGCGCGCGCCTTCGCGAGCGCCTCTTGGCACGTGCGCGCTTCGTCGGCCACCTGGACAAACGAACTAGCGCGAAGAGCTGCCGTCACTCCCGCCCGCCTGTCTTCGCCGGCCGCCACCAGCACCCGCACCGGTTCGTGGCGCTCGCCGTCGCGGGCCTCCCTATGGGGGCCCGAACCTTGCACACCGCCGGTCTGGTCCACCTAGATCACCGGGCACCGCCCTAGCCCCTTCGGCTCCACCACCTCGAAACTACCTGCCGTGGCTGCCGAGGTGGCAGCACGAGCGCCGCTTGGGTCGAGCGCTGCCCAGTGGTGGCCTTGGTCGGGGCCCGCCGGTGTGCTCCGGAGGGCGCTGCGACTCGCCCAACCCCTGAGCGAGGTTCAATGTACTTTCATATTGTCCCAGTCCGCAACAAGTGCCCGCCCGCCTGGAAAAGCCACGCGTACTCCACCTTCACGGTGCAAGCCGTGACAAGAGCCGACCGAAGAGCCGCTGGTCGACTGGCCCCACGCCCTCGGCCCCAAAGGGGCAAGGCACCGGCAGCAAGGCACCCTCACGCCGGCCCGGCGAGCTTTTGCTTCAGCCACATGAGCACGTCGATCGGGCCCGGGTCTATGCCGGCGTTGGCAGCCAGCCACAGCGAGACATAGTCTCCTATGTACGCCAAGTCGAGCAGCTGAGCGAGCTCACCCTCTCCCTGCGCCCGCACTTCTACGACATCGGCGACCCAGGGCCTTATCAGTTCCGCAGTGATCTCGAACCGCCGCCCCACCTGCGGGTGCTCACCGTCGTGGCGCAGCTGCACCAAGGTCATTTCCGAAGCGACCGCTTTGGAGGGCTCGCCCCAGCCGACGACCTCGTTGTGGCAGAGCTCCGGCTGGGCAGAGGCGAAGGCAAGACGCTTGGCGTTCTCGTTCACCTGGCTTTTCCAGCGCAAGGCGGCGCACGCGCCGACCGCCCCGCCCGCGTGGACAACTGGGACCGTCGCGCCGATGCGGCGCGCCACCTCGGCGGCCAGAGAGGAATCGCCGGCGCCGGCGAGCTCGTCACGGCGCTGTTTGAGCTGCTGGATAGCTCGCTCGGTCCAAACGTCGGCCCCGGCGAGGAGCCCCATGCGCCACAGTGCGACGATGAGGGGCACCGCCATCGCACCAAATGCGACTCGCGGCCAAGGAACTTCGGGAAGGCTCACCAAGGGAGCACCCCAACCCTGCGCTAGCTTGGCCAGCTCGCCCCCGCGTGCTACGACGACCATCTTGGCGCCGGCGAGAGCGGCGTCGGTCGCCGCCTGGATCGTCTCCTCCGTGCCGCCCGAGTACGACACAGCGAACACGAGGGAGCTCTCGCCGACGAAGTTGGGGCACTCGTAGCCCTTCACGACTGTCACAGGCACCGCCAACAGGGGAGCCCCGATGGCCGCCAGCACGTCGCCCGCTATACCGCTGCCGCCCATTCCGATGACCACCACGTTCTCTACGTCTTCGCGAGCAGGCAGGCCCGAGATCGTTCGAGACGCCCGGAAAGCCTGCTCGACCTGCTCCGGGAAACAGGCGGCCTGCTCAAACATATGGTCGCTATCTATCATCAGACCTCCTCTCATCTAGCCCGGCTGGCTCCCAGTTGGGCTTTATACCCCGGGCGCGGGCTTTGGCCATCAACTGCTCGTGCTCGTCCGGCGTCAGCGTTTCGGCGTCGTCGACCAGCATGTCGGGGATCCCGTCTCTTATGGCGTAACGCCTGCGCAGCCGCGGGTTGTAGAGCACCGCTTCGTCGGGGAAGTAAAGAAGTGGGCCTTTGTCCTCAGGACAGGCCAGTATTTCGAGCAGCAAAGGGTCGAGCGGGGCGCTCACGCGGCCTCCTCGGTGCTCATGGGGCTCAAGCATGCTCCTTGATGCACGCCAGGACCTCGCCAGTGTAGCGGTCACATGACGCCCGGTCGGGGGCCTCGACGTTGAGGCGCACGAGGGGCTCTGTGTTAGACGGCCGGACGTTGAACCACCACTCGCCGAAATCAACGGTGACGCCGTCCATATAGTCCAGCTTGGCGCCCGGGTAAGTACCGGCATAGTGGCGCGCCACTTCCTCGACAGTGACCGCGGGGTCCTGTACTTCGGTATTGATCTCCCCCGAAGCAGCGTAACGTTCGAACGGCTTTCGCAACTCGGACAAGGCCACGCCGGCTTTACAGATGACTTCAAGTGCCACCACCGCCGCTATGCACCCAGAATCGGCCCGGTAGTTGTCGCGGAAGTAATAGTGACCTGAGTGCTCGCCCCCGAACACCGCCCCAGTCTCGGCCATGATTCGCTTGATGAAAGAGTGGCCAACCCTCGTCTTTACCGGCACCCCGCCGTTTTCTTTGATGACCTCGGGCACAGCTTTGGAACAGATCAAGTTGTAAAGCACGGTCGAGCCGGGGTACTTTTGGAGCATCGCCTTGGCGACTATTGCCGTCGTCGTCGAGCCAGAAAGCGGCTGGGCCTTGTCGTCCACGAGGAAGCAGCGGTCGGCGTCACCGTCGAACGCCAAGCCGACATCGGCACCGCTGGCAAGGATGCGAGCTTGCAAGTCCCGCAAGTTCGCCGGCTGGATCGGGTCCGCCGGGTGGTTGGGGAAATTGCCGTCCAGTTCTGGGTAGAGGACTTCCAGTTGGAAGGGCAGGCCCGCGAACACGGCCGGGACCACGAGGCCCCCCATACCGTTGGCCACATCAGCTACCACTTTGAGCGGCCGGAGAGCCCCCATATCCACAAAGCTGCGCACCTTCTCGGCGTAGCTGGCCAGGACGTCCTGCTCGCTCACCTTGCCCCGACGAGCCTCAGGCACAACCGGCAACTCCCCCCTCTCGACAGTGGCCCGGATCTCCGCCAGGCCCGACTCAACCCCTACCGGCTCAGCCCCGGCAAGGCACAGCTTGATGCCGTTGTAACGGGCGGGGTTGTGCGAGGCCGTGAACATGGCCCCCGGGGACCCAAGAGCGCCCGAAGCGTAGTAGAGCTCGTCGGTCGAGACCATCCCGAGGAGCACGACGTCCACCCCTTGGGACGTGACACCCTCGGTGAACGCGCCGGCGAGCTCCGCCCCAGAAGGCCGCATGTCCCGGCCCACCAGCACCCGGTCTGCCTTGGCGAAGCGCGCGAAGGCCGCTCCCACCTTTCGTGCCAGCTCCGCGTCGAGCTGGTCAGGGACGACCCCTCTGATGTCGTAGGCCTTGAAGACTTGGTCTAGCTCTGCCATCCGCCCCGACGCTACGCCATCTGACGCCAGCACGACAAGGCTCTTGGCGCCAAAGGCAGGGGTGTCAGCCGTCCAGGAGGGGCCCCTCGTTCGTCGGCGCCGCGGGGGCCGATGCCGTGGGAGCGGGGACCTCAGTCCTGTCGGGGGCCGCCCCGTCCGAAGTCCTGTCGGGGGCCGCCCCGTCCGAAGTCCTGTCGGAGGTCGCCCCGTCCGAGCCCAGCCGCCTGCGGAGGGCCCCCTCCCACGGTCTCCCGCCGGCGCTCTGGCCGAGCCCGGGCCGGCGGAGCGCAGCAAGCCTCGCCGGCGGCCGGAAGGCGAGGACCAGCAGGCCGGCCAAGGCCAGCACGCTCATCGCCCAGCCTTCGTAGTCGACGGGAGTGAAGCCGTACCACATCTTCACGTGGTGGGAGGTGGGCACGACGACCATCAGGTTGGGGCTCACCCGGTAGACGCCCTTGGCCCCCGAGACCTGCCAGTTGGGGAAGTACGAGATCGTGACCACAACTGGCACACCGGTGCGGGACACGTTGAAGCTGATGGACGCATTGTGCTCCACTACATCGCTCACAGTCGTCGCCGGCTCGTGCACGACGGGGACATTGAAATCGCCGTAAGGCACCCGCGCCCAGCTCTTGGGGCCCGTAGCGGCCAGGTAGACGTCCCAGTCGCTCGGGTCGTCGTACCAGGTCGTCATCACCCCGAGCCACTTCGGCTGGCGGGCGTTGTTGAGGCCTTTCATTACGACCGGCTGGTTGGCGAGCGGGTGCACCCGAGGGGCGCCTCGCACCAGGTAAAACTTCCAGTACTGATTTTGCACCCCGCTCGGGCCGCCGCTGTTAGAACCGTAATTGACGTTGAAGGGCCCAAGGGTGGCCACGAGCTTCAAGTTGGGGTCGGCTGCCGCCTGCTGTTGCAGCTCGGTATTGAGGGCCATGTAGTACTTGACCCCGAGCATCTGCAGGTGCTCGACGCCGAGGGCCACGTCGGGCGAGCTGGCGTAGGGCAGGCCGACCATTGGGTCGGACGGCTGGAGCGACAGCTCTGACTGGTCTATAAAGTGGAAAGGAGTGGTCGCTGACGCTTCGTAGTACAGCCCCTCCATCGAACCGATGCAGCCGTTGGTCCAATAAGGCAGGATCGTGAGCGCGTCAGGGGTCCCATAGTTGTTCATCTGGGACTGGTACTCCCACATGACGTTCCCGCAGCCATAGGTCTTGGCCAGCTTTTTCAGCTCAGCAACGATCTCGGTGTACTCGGGCCAACGGGTCTTCTGGCAGGACGCCGGGTCAGCCGGCACCTGTACCCCGCTTGTCCCGCAGCCTGCTTGATAGCCGCTGTAGTTCCAGCTGATCCAGCTCGGTATAAAGCTCTCGGTCTTGTTGGCGATGCCTAGCCAGTAGTAGTCACCGTTCTTACCGGCGTGCTCACCTGGGAGGACGCGCAGCGGGAACCCGACCCAGATGAGCGCCAGGACCAGCACGACGAGGGGGGCCGGGAGCGCCACCGCCCGCAACGTGACCGTGAAGCTAGTGAGCCTCTCGGCCCACATCAAGTAGATCTCGGCTACAGCTAAAGCAGCCAGCAAGTAAAGACAGAGGAACCAGAACGGCAGGACCCTGGCGTTCCAGAGGATGCTCTGAGGCATGAACCTGAACGCCAGCGCGGCCAGCACGGCCATGACGAACAAAAACTCGCCCAAGCGGCGCCGGCGCGACAAGCTGAGAGCAGCGCCGGCGCCTGCTAGGACGAAAAGCCACGTGTCGCTGGAGGGGAAAAGCGTGGTGATGAACGTCGTGATGCGCTGGTAGCCCATGTTGGTGACGTAGGGGAAACGTTCGTAGAACGGCCAGGCCCACCACCCGGCCAAGAACCCGCCTGCAAGGACGGTTGGGAGCGCCCACGAAACGGCGCCACGGAGGTCCGCGGTGCGCAGCGCGTAGATTGCGACGAGGACCACTAGCCCGACCACGGCAAACAGAGCCGGGTCGATGTGGGACATGAAAAGCAGGCAGAAAACCAAAGCCGCCCACGCTCGGTGCCGGCCGTCCTGCAAGCCGCGCATCACGAGGCCAAAGAAGACCAGTGCCAGGTCCAAGCTCCAAGCGAAGGCAAACTCGCCGGCCAAGGTCGAGGCAATGTTGCCCCCGTAAATGGTGAACTCCGTGCCGAACATGAACGGCAAAGTGCCTGCTGCCAGCACTGCCGGCACCGGGAAGGGCGCCCGAGCCAAGCGGCCCATCGCCCAAGCCGCCAGAGGCATGAGGATCATCGGTGCCGCGGTGACGAGCTTCATCGCCACGTTGAACGAGATGACCTGCGCCAGGGCCACCACAGAGTAAACAGGGAGGGGGAAATAAAACGTGACGGCAGGGAAGCCGTCCCAGTTCGACGAGGTCCAGCCCGTCAGGCGCCCCGACGCCAGGACTTGGTGCTCAGCCACCCAGGGCAATAACACGTGGGCCCCCGTGTCGCCGCCCGAGATCGTTGTGCCAGAAAAGAGCTTGGAGGGCTGGAACTGCCAAAGCACGAAGACCACCGAGGCCACAACGACCACGAAGGTGACCAGGTGCTCGGGCTGAGCAAGGAAGCCAACGCGCCGGCGCAGCCAGCTCCCCGCGCGCTCCAAGGCTTCACGGCCCCGCTGTGCTGGGTACGCGATCGTTCGCTCAAGGCCCTCGTCTCCGAGGTGGACGTCTCCGCCGGCACCCGCACCCGCTCGAGGCACGCGGGTCTCCTCGCCCGTATAGGTCACTGAAGGCTATTCTGGCCGCTTCCCGCCCTGGGGGGAAGGCATCTAGCTTTTGCCCCGCCGGCCCCCCTACGCCCCGGCCCCTCGCCTCTTGCGGCCGAAGGCCCGGCTCGACGAGCTTGTCGCCTCTTTGTGCGCTCAGCTAGGGCCGGTGGCTGGCAAACGAGCCGAGCTGGCCGGAGGCACGCACGACAGCGGGGGGCAGCCACGCCGGAACGGCGGCTTTTGCCCCGCCAGGCCCCGGCGAGCAACGGGCCGTGAAGGTTTACCTGCCGGCGGTAGCGAGGCTGAGGACCCCGGCTAGCGGAACTGTCCCTTCCTCACCCTCCCACCAGCGCAGGTCGCAAGGCGAGCAGCTGTGAAGAGCCAAGCGCTCACCACCTACGACCATGTCGATCACTACCATTTCCCTGGAGCAGTTGGGGCACCTCATCGCTATTGTCATCGGCGAGCCCGGTCGCTAACTAAACCTGCTCGTCCCGGTAGGATTGGGGACCTATGAGCCGCCCCCCTGGCAACCTGGGCCAGAGGCAACCTGACCGCCCCAGCTCCAACATGCCCTCGGGCATGCCGGACCGCAGCTGGCGGTGGGTCCTGGGGGCCTTGGTGGCGATCGTGGTGTTGGCGCTCGTAGTGTCCAACGTGGCCGCGTCCACCCAGCCCCAGAGCGTCAGCTACAGCACCTTCCTCAGCGAGCTTACCAGTTCACAGGTCCAAAGAGCGCAGGTCAACACCAATACCGGGGGGATCGTCTTCACGACCACCGCCGGCAACGAGTTCCAGGCTCAAGGACCTGCTCCGCTCACTGCGAGCGAGTACACCTCGCTCACCAAGTACCTCGCCAGCAAGGACCTTTCCTTCACGGCCCCCGGCACGCCGTGGTACCTGTCGCTGCTCCCTGACATCTTCTTCTTCGCCGTGGTCATCGGCTTCATCATGTGGATGGCACGTCGCGCCCAGGGCCAGATGGGCGGCATCATGTCGATCGGCCGGAGCAGGGCCAAGGTGTACACGACCGAGCGGCCGAGGACCACCTTCGCCGACGTTGCGGGCTACGAGGGCGTCAAGATGGAGATCCGCGAGGTGGTCGACTTCCTCCGCAACTCTGGGCGTTTCAAGGACATCGGCGCCAAGATCCCCAAGGGCGTGTTGCTCGTGGGACCGCCGGGTACCGGCAAGACCCTCTTGGCGCGAGCGGTGGCCGGCGAAGCCGGCGTGCCGTTCATGTCGGTGACCGGCTCTGACTTCATGGAGATGTTCGTCGGCGTGGGGGCCTCACGTGTGCGCGACCTGTTCCAGAGCGCCCGCAAGCAAGCACCGGCCATCATTTTCATCGACGAGATCGACTCGATCGGCCGCAAGCGTGGCGCCGGCCTCGGGGGCGGCCATGACGAGAGGGAGCAGACCCTCAACCAGATGCTCGCCGAGATGGACGGCTTCGAAGCGACCGAGGGCATCGTGATGATGGCGGCCACCAACCGCCCAGATATCTTGGACCCGGCGCTGTTGCGGCCCGGCCGCTTCGACCGCCAAATAGTCGTGCCGCTGCCAGACTTGGACGAGCGGCTCCCGATCCTGAAAGTGCATTGCAAGGACAAGCGGATCGGCCCGGACGTGGACCTTTCGGTCGTCGCCCGGGGTACGCCCGGCATGAGCGGTGCCGACCTTGCCAACCTGGTCAACGAAGCTGCGCTCCACGCTGTGCGGCGAGGGGCCTCGGTGATCTCGATGCGCGACTTCGACGCTGCCCGCGACAGGGTGCTCATGGGCCAGCGGCGCGAGTCCACCGTGCTGTCGGAAAAGGAGAAAGTGGCGACCGCCTACCACGAGGGCGGCCATGCCGTGCTCGCCTACGTGCTCCCTGACGCCGACCCCGTCCACAAAGTCACGATCCTGCCAACGGGTATGGCGCTTGGCGTGACCCAGCAGTTGCCCATCGAAGAGCGCCACACCTACTGGCGCGAGTACATCGAGGACTCGTTATGCGTGATGATGGGGGGCCGCTGCGCGGAGCAGCTGGTGTTCGGGACGCTGTCGACTGGGGGTTCCAACGACCTGCAGCGGGCGACTGAGATGGCTAGGAAGATGGTGCGCGAGTTCGGCATGTCCGAAAGGATCGGCCCCATGGCCTGGGGCGGTGCAGGAGAGGTCTTCTTGGGCGAAGACCTCGTGCACAGCCGGGACTACAGCGACGAGACTGCCCGGGTGGTGGACGAAGAAGTCGAACGGGTGCTCCGCGAACAGGAGGCCCGGGCTCTCCGGTTGCTTCGCGAACACCAAAGAGGCCTGGCCGCCGTAGCCCAGGCGCTGCTCGAACGCGAGACGATCGACGGGCCCGAGGTCGGCCGCCTCGTTGACCAGGCCTACGGCCGGCCCGTGCACGAACAGCTCGAGGTCCCGAGGTTCGCTCCGGCCCTCGTCAACGGGTCGGGGCACGACCCCGAAGCCATGCCTGGTGAAGCGCCGTACGGCACCCGGCCCCAGTGAACCGGTGAGGCGGCCACGCCCGAAGAACAGCTCAGCTTCGGCTTGGATGTACCCAAGGGGCCGCGCCCGCGCTATCGCGCGCCCACAGGCTCGCACCGCCGACGGAGGAGCCGAGGTCTGGCCATCTTCTTCGTGGTGGTCCTGGTGGTGGTGGCCGCGGCGGCCGCCTACGTCGAGCGCCACCAGATAAGAAAGTTCGTTGAGGGCAGCCCTGCACCCCACAAGGTGCTCCACAAGACGGCACCGGTAAAACCGAAGGCTTCGGGGCCGCCCCTCATGGCAGTCGCTGCCGCCGCCACCCCCTGGCAGCTGCCGGTGCCCGTCACGGAGGCGCTGGTAGTCCCCGGGCCAGCGGGCGAGCTTCTGGTCGCCGGAGGGCTAACCGCGTCGGGGACCTCGGGCAACGGGGTTTTCTTGCTGAGCACCGCCACCGGCAAGCTCACCCTCTACGCCAATTTGGTAGCTGGCGTGCACGACGTGGCTGGAGCGGTCCTTGCCGGCGAGGTGTACCTGTTCGGAGGCGCCCAAGCGGCGCCCACCGCGACCGTCCAATCCTTTTCCGCCCCTCTGGGGGCGGCGTCCAGCCAGACGGTCAGCGCTTCGGCGACCGCCTCGTTGCCCGCGACACGAGCTGGCGACGGGGCCGTCCTCGTCGAGGCGACCGCTTATGTAGTCGGAGGCTACGACGGCCACGCCGCTGACGGCCAGGTGCTCGCTACCACAGACGGGACCAGCTTTGCTGTAGTAGCGAAGCTCCCCGTAGCGGTGAGGGACGCCGCCGTAAGCGCGACCGGAGGACAGATCTACGTGTTCGGGGGTGCCGCCCTCGGCCCAGGCGGCTGGGGCCCGGTCGCTGACATCCAGCACGTTGACCCGGTGACCGGCAAGGCCTCCGTCGTCGGGCGCTTGCCCGTACCGCTGGAAGGAGCGGTGGCGTTCAACCTGTCCGGGCGGCTGTACGTGGCCGGGGGGCACGGCCCCGCCGGTTGGAACGGGGACATCTACGGCTTCCAGCCCGCGACCGGGAAGGTGGTCGTGGCCGGCCACCTCTTGCACCCAGTGTCCGGGCCAGGTGCGGCCGTTGAAGGCGGGGTGGCTTGGTTGGTGGGGGGCGACTCTGCGAGCGGTGCCCCCTCTGGCTGGGTGCAGACAGTGCGGCTCACGAGCCGGGTCGCAGTGGCACCGCCGGCCCTTCGAGCACGAGCGGCGAAGAGCCCGAAATGACCGGTGGGGTGCCAGGCGCCGGCGTGAGGTCCCCCCGGCCCCCGGCCGCTAGGTCGAGAGCAGGACGGCCGTAGACGCTGACCACCCCTCCAAAAGGGCTGTACAGCTCGTGCAAGCTCGGCGTAGCGAGCCACCTAGTCGAAGCCTTGGCTGTCCCGGGTGCCAGCGATATGCCAGGTCCGATGGCTTCGCGCTCGGCCACCAGAGGCTGGCTCGAGTAGACGTGCGCGCTGTAGGGGACGCCCGGGAGCGCCCAAGAGGCCCCGTTGGTGGTAACCGCCGCCAGGCTCGCTGGCGCCACCGTGAAGCTGTAACTGCTCCCAGTCCCCTTCCCGCCGGGCAGGATCTGCAGGACGGCCCGTGCGGGGGTGCTCCCGGGGTTGTACAGCTGGTAGATCTCAGTCGTCCGGCCCTCCTCGCCAGCTGCAGCCCACCACCAGGTGGACGAGGGCTGCATGCCTGCGCTGAGCGCCACGCCCTGGGAGGCCAAAGCGGGGTTCAAGGCGCCAGGGGTGCCGAGGGCGGCGGCACCTGCCGGAGGCCTTGCCACCCGGAAGGTCTCGAACGCGGCCACGAGCCCCGAACTGGTGGTCACCTGGGTAGCTATGTCTGCTCGCTGACGTAGGGCGGCCCCCACGTTGAGAACGGCGAGGCCGCGGGCGGGCACCACGACCCCTTGGAAGCCGAGGGGTTGCTCCGGGCCCTCGTTGGTGGCAAAGGAGACGTCTACGACTGCGGCGGCGGGGTAAGGATTGGCAAGAGAAAGTTCGAGCGTCGCGTTGCGCAGCACCGACCCGCCGGCGAAGTACCACTTGGAAGACGCCTGGGCGATGCAAGGCTCCACAGAGGAGCCCCAGCGAGTGCTCACCTTCTGGTAGACGCTCCCCATGCCGCCGTAGAGCTCTACAAACGCTGCTGCCCATTCGCCTCGCGCCTTGCCTGCCAAGGTCTCCGGCAAGGAGAGCTGCCTGGCCGCTGGCACGGAGAAGGCGAGCTGGCGGGCCTGGCCGTCCTCGGCAACGAGGCGTAGCGAGCCAGCGAGGCTGACGCTGCCGGCGTTGTCAACGAGGACCCGCCCCGCCGCTAAGCTTCCGGCCCCAGCCGTCGCACCCGCGCAGGACCAAGACGACGAGAGCGCCACGGCCGGCACCCCCTCAGGCGGGGATGCCCCCCCGTGAGCGGCACTGGCTTGGCCGCCGAGGCCGAGCGCGACCCCGAGCAAAGCAAGGCCGGCCACTGCGACCGGGGCGCGGCGCGGCTCGTTGAAGGCCCTGCGAGACAGGCCGGGCAAACGATTGGCCCGCGACCAGTTCATGGCCCATCGGCCCGCGGCCGTCATTGCCCCTTGCCGGCCAGCACCAGCTGTCTTTCTCCCGCTGCGGGCTCCAGCTCCTCGGCCTCGCGGCCGGGGCTGGGCTTCTTGCGCCACAGGGCTGCCAGAGCGGTGGCCACCCAAAGGGCGAGGGTCACACCGGCTGCGAGGTGCTCGCCGGCAGCCCCGGCGCTCACCACGCGCCCGTGTAAGTACCCGGGCCACACCGATGAGCCGACAGCGCCGCTTCTCGCCGGCAGGCGCCGGCCCGAAACCAAGAGGAACGAAGTCCCTGGCGGCACAGAAGCGTAGGTACCGTACGCCCCGGCCTGGCCCGCCGGCACCCGCATGGCCAGCGACGCGGCCTCCCGAGCACTGCGTGCCAGCGCCGCCGGCACCAATTGGCGAGGAACAGGGCTGACAACGGGTAGCCAAGCGCTGTTTTCGTAGACCGCATAAGCGGGGTCGATCCCCACTGGCTCGAGGTCCACCTGTCCGCTCAAGGTTGCGAGCAGGGCTTGGTCGGCACGGACAGCCGGTACGGCGACATAGCGCACCCCCGCCAGGCCGAGGAGGTGCCCAAGGTCGGAAGTCTCCCCCGCCTCCGCCCATGCAAGCGACTGGCCGACCCAGTTAGCGAGGCGGCTCGGGGCGCCCGGCCAGAGCTGTGCCGCTACCGGCAAACCGTCGAGGGACGCCCCGAAACCAAGCCCACCGGTGCGTCCTTGGGGGGCAAGGGGGAGGCTGCCAGGCGGGCCGACCCATAGGACCCGGTAGGCGGCACCGGCATGGGGGGGCGGGAAGGCGTAAGCGGCCTCGGCTCCTGAGGCGGGAAGGTCCCAGCGTCCCCCTGCGGCCCATGCAAGGGGCGACAGGACAGCACCGAGAGCGGCGGCCACCCCAAGGGCCGGGGCGAACTGGCGCCACCCGAACCGGTAGCCGGGTAGGTCGAGCTCGACCGAGGCTGCTCCCAGGGCAACCGAAAATGCAAGAGCTGCACCGGCAGGCGCTAGCAGTTCCTCAGGCCCTCCGGGCGGCGACCAGGCCCAGGCAAGGGCGAGGAAGGTCATCGCCACCGCCCACGTCCTCACCGCCCACGTGAGGCGCCCGCCGCGGCCGACGAACACCGAGACCGCCGCAGCCACAATGAAAGCCCAGCCCAGCCAGCTGCCCCCGAAAGGGCCAGTCTGAAGGCGCACCAGGGCCGCAAGGCTGGGCCGGGCACCGCCTGTACTCGCCAGCGATGTGCCCGCCGACCAGGGAAGCAGGACCACGAAAGCGGCCGCCCCCACAGCTAGCCCGCAGGCGAGCGGCCGGCCGGGGTTCTGAGGCCGGCCGGCGAGGAGCGACCCGGCCGCGACGGCGGCGCCCATGACCGGGGCCATGAGGAGGGTGGCAGGGGCAAAGGCGCCGGCGATGGCCGCGATGAGCGCGAGGCCAGCAAGCTTCTTCGGGCTCAGCCGGTAGGGGGGCTGGGGAGAGACCGCCATTGCCGAGAGCCCCGCGAGCAACCAGGGGGCAGCGGCATAGCTCACCAGGCCGGCTAAATGCCCCCGGGCGATCGCGTTGTACGCGACCGGGAGGGCAGCGTACAGGGCCCCGGCCGCAAGAGGGCCCCGCTCGCTGGCGCTGCCTGCCGCTAGCGCGAGCAGGCGACGTGAGCCCACATAAGCCCCTAGGGGGCCGATCACCAAGGGTGCAAGGACCACCAGGTGGGCAGCGACCGCCGCAGAGCCCAGGCAGAGGAGGCCCAGGAGGCCCATTATGAAAAGCGCCGGCGGGCCGAAGGGCACCGCACCGAGCCCCGAGGTACCCGGGCCGGACCACCACGCCTGCCACCAGCCGCTCACACCGCCCCCCGTAGAGGGGAGCTGGCCGACCAGGGGCAGCGGACCGCTGAGCAGGCCGCGGGAGCCCGCCACCAGCAACACTGCGAGGCAAATACCGGCAAAGGCGAGCCAGCTGCGCCCAAGCGGCGTCGCCCAACGAGCGCCCGCTCCCTCTTTCCCGGGCCCCGGTAGCCGCCCGCCCGCCCCCCTGGCGCCGCGCACCCTGACGCCGCGCGCGGCGGCTTCCTGGGTCTCTCCAGCCAGGGTGGCTGCCCTCTCGACCCGCTCGCGAAGCGCTGCCCGCAGCTGCGAGCTCGGCTTGCCCTGCGCTTTCCACAAAGACCAATCCGAGCGCCGTCTCTGGTGCTGGGCCCGCCGCCGGGCCTGCAGCAGCGCCTTGGGCTTGCGCAGCGACCAGCCGAGAGCGGCTAGGGGCTCGCCGGCGTGGCGGTGAGGCGAGCGGGCCAACCTCCATGCCGCTTCGAACAAGCTGAAGGCGACAGCCGCTGGCGCGACCAGTGCCAAAGCAAAAGGGCCATAGCAAGTCCAAAGCGTCCGCAGCCGGTCGGCCTCGAGCGCCATGGCGGGCTGCGGGCGGCACGCGCACAAGTGGCGGGCAACGGCTTGAGGTGCCACAATCACCCTGGCCCCCAGCATTTGAGCTCTCCAGCAAAGATCGAGGTCGCCGAAGCAGAGACCTCCCAGGGCGGACCAGAGGTCCGAGCGGACCAGCACGGCGGTTGTGGGGGCGACGAAGACCTCGCGGACGGCGTCGTGCTGGCCCTGGTCGAGCTCCCCTGGCTCGACGAGGGAGTGGACCATGCCCCAGCGGTCAGCGGCCATGCCTACCGACAGCAGCTCGTACGGCTCCTCCCAGGAGACGAGCTTGGGGCAGGTAAGGCCGGCGTTGGAACGGTAGGCCTCCTCGACGAGCAGCCTCAGCGCGTCCGGCGCCAGGGCCACGTCGTCGTGGCAGATAAGCACGTGGGCCGCCCCCTCGACCAAGGACATGCCCAAGTTGGCGCCCTCGGCAAAGCCCGCGCCTTCGGGCAGCGGCGAGAAGTGGGCTTCGGGCAAGCAAGCCGCTACGCGGCCGGCGAGCTCGCCCGGTGCCACTACCAGCACCGAGAAGTTCGGGTAGTCCTGGGCCGCCAGGGCGCCCAGCACCCCCTCCAGGTACGAGGCGGGGGCCCCAGCCCCGCCCGGGGCCGTAGCTTGTCCGCCCGCCGGGCCCCCCGCGCCCCGGCTCCTCCCCGAGGCGGGGGCCCCAGCCCCGCCCGGGGCCGTCGCAGTTGCTACGACGAGGGCGACCACGGCCGGCGCTTCCGTGCTCATCAGGGAACCCAAGCGTAGCCCGCGGCCTATGCTGCAGGCATGCCTCAGCTAGCTTTGGGCCGCCTGGCCAGGGACTCGCTTTACGTGACTGTGGGCGCTGCGGTTCTTGGCTTCCAGCGGGCACAGGTCGCCAGGAGGTCGCTCGAAAAGCGCCTCGGCAGGTCGCTGCCGGGCGACCTCAGCCAGGTGGTGCAGGGCCTGCCGCCCGAAGTAGGCCAGCTGGTAAAGGCCGCCGGAGATCTTGCGAGCGACCTTAGAAGGCAGCTTCCCAAAGAAGCCGGTGCCCTGGCGCGCGAAGCCGCCGCCTTCGGGCGCTTTGCCCTCCAAGTGCTCCGAGCGCCGGCGAGCCGGCCCAACTACCCCTGAGCCTGGGCCTCGGCCAGCACCTCGGCAAGGGTCTGCTCGAGGGGGACTTCGGGCCGCCAGCCAGTCCGGGCAACCAGCCGAGACGGGTCACCCAGGTGGACCGGCACGTCCGCAGGCCTAAAGCGCGCCTCGTCGGGGCGCACGGGCACGTCCACGCCGGCTAACTGCATCAGACGGCGGAGGACATCGTCGATCCCGACTGCTTCGCCTCGGCAAACGTTGTAGACCTCGCCCGGCTCGCCGTGGAGAAGGAGGAGGCGGTAGGCGCGGACAACGTCGCGCACGTCGGTCAGGTCCCGGCGCACCGAGATGTCACCGGTGAGCACGGCGTCCTGCTCTCCCCGCGCCGCCCGGGCCACTTGCTTGGCGAAGTCGGGCACCACGAAGCCTTCAAGCTGGCCCGGCCCGGTGTGGTTGAACGGCCGGGCCCTCACTACCTCTAGGCCCTTGCCGAGCCAGGACTGGATCCCCACCATCTCAGCCGCCGCCTTGCTCGCAGCGTAAGGGTTGACCGGGGCGAAGGGCTCGTCTTCCCGTACGGGCATCCTGTTTTCGCTGACGCGCCCGTAGACCTCGGAAGAAGAGACGAGCAGCACCCGCGGACGAGGCTCCTGGGCTTCGGCCGCCAGGCAAAGGTGCAGCGTGCCGCCAGCGTTCACCGCAAAGGTCCTAACAGGGTCCGCCCAGGCCCGGGCCACGTTGGCCTGGGCAGCGAGGTGGCAGACAGCCTCTGGCGAAGCTTGCTTCAGCACGGCGGCGAGCCCTTCGCGGTCGCGCACGTCGAGCTCGCTGGGCAGCTCGAGCACCTCGTCCCCGCACTCTTTCAGGTGGCGTACCAGCCACGAGCCGACAAAGCCACGGCTGCCGGTAACCAAGACGCGCACTGCCTTCGAAGCTATACGAGCTGGCGGTAGACCTCCAAGGTGCGCGCGGCCGTGGCCGTCCAGGTGAACTCGCCGGCGCGGCGCCGGCCCGCCTCCACCACCCTCTCCCGCTCTGCCGGGCTCAAGCAGATGGCCGCCTGTACGGCTTCAGCCCACCGAGCAGCGTCCCCCGGAGGCACGAGCTGGGCGGCGCCGCCAGCTACCTCTCTGATCGCCGGGATGTCGGACGCCACGACCGGTACGCCGGCGGCCATGGCCTCTACGACGGGCAGCCCGAAGCCCTCGTGGCGGCTCGGGAAGCAAAAGGCCACCGCACCAGCGTAAAGGGCCTGTAGCTCGGGGTCGGTCACCTTGCCCAGCCGCACCACCCCAGGGCCGGTGGGGGCCGGCATCTTCCAACCCTGGTAGCCCGCAAGCACGAGCAGCGGGCGGTGGGCGTCGGGGAGCCGTGCCAGGGCTTCGACCAGGGTGGTGACTCCCTTCCTTGGTTCGAGGCTGCCCACCCAGAGCACATAGGGTCGGCCTTCGAGCCCATAGCGGCGGAGGGTTCCCGGGTCGGGGGCGGTCGGTGGGTCAGCGCCGTAGGGCACCACCCGCAGGCGTTCTGAGGGTAGCCGCAAGTACTTGACGAGCTCGTCGGCAGCAGCCTGGGTCCCAGTCAGCACTAGGTCGGCCCGCCTGGCAGCCGCCCTCGCCCCCGTGGCGTGGAACCAGCGGCCTCGGAAACCGAACGCCTCTGGCCAGATCCAAGGCCCGGCGTCGTGGATGCTCACTACCAGCGGCTGGCCCCCTTTGGGGGGAACGGCGAGCGAGGGTGCGTGGACGACGTCCGCCCCTTTCCCTACCTGCGGCCACCCGAACAGGTGCCAGCAGTCATAGAGGACCGGCCGCGCTAGAGGCATGACTCTAGGCAAAGGGACAGCGCCGCTGAGCCCGGCCTCCTGCCAGGCCTTGCGCACCTGCTCGTCGCTGTGCCGGGCGACGACCGCACGGACCTCCGCACCCAAGCTGGCCAGGCCGCCGGCCAGCTTGGCGGCGTAGCGGCCGACACCTCCAGGCGAAGGCGACAAGACTTGCTCTAAGTTCATGGCGACAAGCAAGGCAAAAAGGGTACTTTGCGTCCAGCCCGTGGCCGAGCGGGGGGGCTCTGACCAGGCGCTCCTCGCCCTAACGCGCCAGCTCGTAGGAGCGGGCTGGGAGGTCCACGTGGCGCTCCCCGGGCCCGCGCAGCTCGACTATGCCGGCGTTGAGGTCCACGTGGTCCCGATGAGGCGCATCAGCACTAGCTACGGGTTTTTGGAATGGGCGGCCTACGTGGCGGGCTGGGCACCCAGCGTGCTCAGGCTCTGGCGGCTGGCGCGCGGAGCGGACCTGGTGCATAGCAATTCGCTCCATTGCTGGTACGGGTGGGCGGCGGCGTGGCTAGCGCGCAAGCCGCACCTCTGGCACGCCCGCGAGCTCGTCACGCAGTCTCGTTCTGCCCTACTAGTCGAGCGGTTCTTGGCCCGGCGCTTCGCCACTTGCGTGCTGGCTGTGTCCCAAGCGGTTGCCGCCCAGCTACCGGGCGCCAAAGTGACCGTCGTCTACGAGGAGGCAGACCCGGCCGTCTTCTCGCCGGGCCGCGCCGGGCGCGCCAGGGAGCGCCTCGGGCTCCCCGACCGCGCTCCGCTGGTCGGCTACGTGGGCAGGATCGACACGTGGAAAGGCGTGGACATCTTCTTGGAGGCGTTCGCCCTCCTCCGCCAGCGCCGGGGCGGGGCTACAGCGGTGGTCGCCGGAGGGGAGGTCTTGGGCAAAGAGGCGTTCGCTTCGCAGCTGGCAGCGAGAGCGGCCGAGCTCGGCGTGCGATGGCTGGGGCCGTTGGCCGAGCTCGAAGTGGCCGACCTCCTGGCCGACCTCGACTGCCTGGCGTGCCCCTCGACTGAGCCAGAACCTTGGGGGCTCTCCGCCGTCGAGGCCCTCGCGTGCGGCACTCCAGTGGTCGCGAGCGACGCGGGTGGGCTGCGGGAGGTCATGGCCGGCCTTCCCCCCGACGCGGGCCGGCTCGTGACCCCTGGCGACATCGGTGCGCTCGCCTCAGCCATGGAGGCCGTGCTGCCCGCCGTGACGACGAGCGAGCTGCGCCGGCGCCGGCCCGTCCTGCGCAGGGGCGAGCCGCCCCCTTACCCCGAGATGTTCGAGCGGGCTAGCTTGAGGCGGTGCCCAAGATCACCGAGCCAGAGGCCATAAAGGACGTCTTGATCGTGGAGCCGGAACGCCACGGGGACGAACGGGGGGTGTTCATGGAGACTTACCGGCGCAGCTGGTTCCCCTTGGGCCGAGAGATGGTGCAGGCCAACCGCGCCGACCGCCAAGCGGGTGCCGTCGTCGGGCTCCACTACCACCTCCACCAAGCTGACTACTGGACCGTCCCCCGGGGAAAGGCTCGGGTGGTCCTGCACGACCTTCGGGTCGGCTCGCCCACAGAACTGGCCACCTTGACGCTCGACCTGGACGAGCAAAACGCCCTCGGCGTGTTCATCCCGCCAGGCGTCGCCCACGGTTTTGCCACCCTCTCCGACCTCACGATCACCTACCTGGTCGACGGCTACTACAACCCAGACGACGAGCTCGGCCTTGCTTGGGACGACCCAGCCGTGGGCGCCGACTGGGGCGTCGCCAGCCCCGTGCTTTCGGCGCGCGACCAGGCGAACCCCAAGCGCACCGAGATATCCCCTGCCCGACTCCCCCACTTCGGCCTGCGGCGATGACACGGGTCACCGCCCTGGCTGGCGGCGTCGGCGCGGCCCGCATGCTCTCGGGTCTAGCCGCGGTCGTCGGCCAGCAAGCCATTACGGCAGTCGTCAACACAGGTGACGACACGGTCTTTCACGGCCTCTACGTGAGCCCTGACCTCGACACCGTCACTTATACTTTGGCCGGCGCGTCCAACCCAGGGACCGGCTGGGGGCTCGCCGGCGAGACCTGGTCTGTCATGGAGGCCTTGGCGGCGTTCGAGGAGGTCGCCGGCCGCTCGCTCACGTGGTTCCGCTTGGGTGACCGCGACCTCGCCACCCACCTTTATCGAACGGGCCGGCTTGCCGAGGGCATACCACTTTCACAGGTGACCGCCGAGATAGCCAAACGCTTTGGCGTGGCGGCCCGCCTCCTGCCGATGAGCGACAACAGGGTGGAGACCCGCGTCGTGGTAGAGGAGGACCGCCACTGGACGGGTGACGGCCCCGGGCGGGGCTGGGGCCCCCGCCTCGGGGAGGAGCCGGGGCGTAGGGGGCCCGGCGGGCCTACGAGAGAGGTCGGGTTCCAGGAATATTTCGTGCGCATGCAGCACTCGGTCGCTGTGCGGGAGGTGCATTTCGTTGGTGCTCCCACAGCCAGGCCGGCGCCAGGCGTCCTCGCGGCTCTCGCGGAGGCGGACGCGGTGGTTATCTGCCCGTCAAACCCCGTCCTGTCGATCGGCCCCCTTCTCGCGCTGCCACAGATAGCCTCGGCGGTCAAGGCCCGCAGGCCGAGCGTCGTGGCAGTTTCGCCGATCATCGCCGGCAAAGCGCTGAAAGGCCCGGCCGACCGGCTGCTTTTAGAACTCGGCCACGAGCCTTCCGCGTTAGGCGTAGCCAAAATGTGGGCACCTTATGCTGGGACGATAATCGTGGACAACGCCGATGCCGGCCTCGCCGGCCAGATCGAAGCGCTCGGGCTGCGCTGCATCGTCACGCCCTCGGTCATGTCAGGGCCGGCCGAAGCCGCCAAGCTGGCCGAGGCTGTGCTCGGCGCCGGCGCTTCTTAGCAGGGCGGTGATCTCGCTCATCCCGGTGACCGGGATCGGGGAGGTAAGTGCCGGTGACGAGATAGCTGAGCTCGTGCTGGCCAACGCAGAGCTGGCCGACTACGACGTGCTCGTAGTCACACAAAAGGTTGTCTCCAAGGCCGAGGGCCGCGTCATAGCGCTGAGCGGCCCGGAAGACAAGTACCGGGCCGTGCTGTCTGAAAGCCGTCGAGTGCTACGTCAGCGCGGAGAGCTGGTGATCGCCGAGACCAAGCACGGCTTTGTTTGCGCCAACGCCGGCGTGGACCTCTCCAACGTCGCTCCGGGCCAAGCGTGCCTTCTGCCCGTAGATCCCGACCGCAGCGCCCGTCACATCCGAGACGCCCTCCGGGCGCGTGGGGGGGTCGAAGTCGGTGTCATAGTCTCGGACACCTTCGGCAGGCCGTGGCGCAACGGCGTGACCGACGTGGCGATAGGCTGCGCCGGCATCGCCGCAGTGGTGGACCTGCGTGGGCAGCCCGACGCAAACGGCAGGCCGCTCGCGGCGACAGAGGTCTGCGTAGCAGACGAACTGGCCGCCGCAGCCGAGCTCGCAAAAGGCAAGTCGAGCGGGGTGCCGGCGGTCATCGTGCGCGGCGTGGACCGTTCCTGGTTTAGGGAGTCCTCGGTGAGGGCCGAGGTCGTGCGGGGCCACGCCGGCGACCTCTTTTGGTGAGCTTGAGGCGCCCCACAGGGGGCCAAAACCGAAGTAGACCGGACGTCCGGGCCGATGTGCAGGGCCCTCCACACCGCCCCCAGGGTCTATTACGCATACAATAGCCGCACGCAACGCCACCGCTCAGTCTAGGCGCACACCTCAGCACTAAAGTCTGCCTGGCAATTGACCGATACAAGTAAAGCTGTCTAAACGATTTCGTTACCATGGCCGAGGACACGCAGGGCCATAACGGCTACTGGCTCGTGACTGCGACCGGCAAGGTTTACACATATGGTGGCTTATGCCAGGGCGATACTATCCAAGAGCCCAAGATCACTGGCCCAATTGTGGGGGCCCTGGCGCTCAGTCTAGCTCAGCAGAACAATAACAACATTGACGATGGTTTTCAGATGGTCAATGCCAAAGGCACGGTCTACCCGTACCTCTGTGAAATAAGCTTCTAGCTAGAATAACGAGCGACCTCATTCCGCTGAGAAACACTATGCGCCCCGTTGGAGCTTGCTAAGGTCGCTGACGTCGGTCTCAGCACATGCGCGTAACCGCCCGCGCCAAAAGGGGCGCTCTAAGGAGCGCCCCTTTAGCACCCAGCCTTAGAGCGCAGTCAAGAGATCAGCCCTATGTCCAAATTGTGACCTTGTTGGACAACTTCAAGGACAACTCGGCATGGAAGAATGCCTTCAAGGCAGCCGTCTCAGCTCAAAACGCCGACCTCGTTAGGCTCAATGCCGACCTTGGCCTAGAGACAGCAGGCGTCGTTGTGCCGAACCTAATCAACGTGGAGCTTGACCACGCCGAGGCCAAGCTCCAGGCCGAAGGCCTTACTTATAAGACCGTCGGCGTTGGCGCCTTTGGCATCGTGGTCCCAGCCGACTGGACAGCTGCTCACAGCATCCCGGGCCTGGCGCTCACATCGCCAAGGGCTCGTCTGTAGAGCTCGACGTCGAGAAGTTTGGCTGTTCCTACCTGTGCTCCGCCGGCACCGACAAAGGTCACGCCGGCAGTGACTCACGCGCCCAGGCGAGGACGGCGGCGGTACCTTCTTCCAGGCTGGTCCAGGGTTTCCAGCCGAGGTGGATGGACGCCCTCGTCGGGTCGAGCACGCTGCGCTGGAGCTCGCCGGGACGGGCCGGCGCGTAGATCGGGGGAGCCTTGACGCCGGCGTTCTTTGCCATGGCGGCGTAGAGCTCGTTCACGCTCGTCTCCTGCCCAGTACCGATGTTGCAAAGCAACCCGCTCCCTCTTTCCCCGGCCCGAGAAAATGCGTCCACCACGTCGTCTACGTACACGAAATCGCGAGTTTGCTTGCCGTCGCCGTAGATCAGGCAAGGCTCGCCGGCGAGGAGCTTGCCCGCGAAGATGGCCACCACGCCGGCCTCGCCGTTGGGGTCCTGGCGCGGCCCGTACACATTTGCCAAGGCTAGGGCCGTGTACTCGAGGCCGTGAAGCTCGCGATAAGCGAAAAGGTAGTCGCCGACAGACTTTTTTGCCACCCCGTAGGGTGAGAGCGGGTGCTTGGGAGCGGACTCCTTTATAGGCAGCTCGCTAACGTCGCCGTAGATCGTGCCTCCGCTGGAAGCGAACACCACCTTCCTGGTGCCTGCGGCGCGGGCGCCCTCGAGCACCCGCAATGAACCCAAGATATTGACGTCGGCGTCGAAAACAGGATCTTTGACCGACACCCTGACGTCGGCTTGCGCTGCCAAATGGTAGACCACCTCAGGCTTGCGGCGCTGCATCAAGCGGACGAGGTCCTCCGAGCGCACGTCTATCTGGTGGAAGTGGAAGCGCCCGGCCCCTGTCGCCCGCGCCTCAGCCAGGTTGGCGAGCGAACCGGTGGAAAGGTTGTCCACCACCTCCACGCTGTGGCCTTCGGCGAGCAACCGGTCGACGAGCGTCGAGCCGATGAAGCCTGCTCCCCCGGTTACAAGGGCGTGGTAGGTCACTTCTTTTTGGTGGCCGTAGTTGCCTTGGGAACCTTCCTAGCCGCCGTAGTCGCCTTGGGCGCTGTGGTCGCCGTTGTGGTGGCCGTCTTGCGCGTCGCAGTCGTCTTGGGCGCTGTGGTCGCCGTTGTGCCTGTACTGGTAGTGCCCGCCTTGGTGGTGGCCGTCTTGGTGGTGGCCGTCTTGGGCGCAGACGTGGAGGTAGTGGGGAGCGTGGTCGTAGCGGCCGCGGCCACTTGCTTGGTGAGCGCCGAGACCACCGATTGCGGCGGTTGGAGGATGTCAGGCGTCTGGCCCGGCTTGGCCGTGGGCATGAAGGCAATGGTGACAAGCTGGTCGTTTTCGAGCAGGACGCCGGAGTTGCAGTCCGGGTTGCAGGTGTCCTCGTAGCCCTTCGCTACGTCGATCCTCTTATGAGCCTGGAGCACCCCGTCGGACTGAGGAGCTGTCGGAGAGGTCCAGACCATCACGTACACGCTGCCGGGCTTGCCTTCGCAGGTCTCGCCAGCCTGGTAGAGCTTGCCACCGGGCACCTCGAGCTCCGAGGCGTTGAGCGTCATGCCCACGGCGCTCGCGAACTTCCCGAGGGTCGCGTTGTGGCCGGCCGCCGACTTCTGCGTAGGCGATATCGTGATGATCCCCCCACCCCTGGTCGTGATCCCGTAGGGGTCCTTGGTGCTGGTGAACGCCGGCAGTAGCTTCCCACAGGCTTCGACTGCGAAGCCCTCGTACCAAGGCGGGCTCTGGCCAACCGTCGGTGCACCGGCTCCCTGCTTGTTGACCTTCGCGTTGGCGAACTCGCGGCTGTTCCAGACGCCGATCACCCCGAGCACGATCAGCACGAAGACGGCGAAGTAGTACATGTAGGGGGGCCGCGCGCCGTACGCGCGGCTGCCGCCCAGGCCGGCGGCGCGAGCTACCTTCTTGGCGGAAGAGGCTCTACCCATGGCCGGCCAGGTTAGCTGGCCCGCTGGCCAAGCAGCCATCGCCGCCCGGCCGTCAGGCCGAAGCGCAGGACCAGGCCAGGCAACACCAGCGCCAGCACCCAGCGCGGCCTAGTAGTGCGCCAAGCGAAGCGCCACATCGACACGTGGTGGGCGAGCAGCATCCGGTAAGGCCGCCGGTCGGTGGACACCCCCTGTACGTGGGTGACCCTGGCCGCCGGCTCGTAGGCCACTGCCCACCCGTTGTGCCGGAGCCGCCAGCACAGGTCCACGTCTTCGAGGTACATGAAGTAGGTGGGGTCGAAGCCGCCCACCTGCTCCCAAGCGTCCCTCCGGGCGAGGAAGCATGAACCAGACACCCAGTCCACCTCTCGCGCGCTCGTGTGGTCCCACTCGGCCATCGTGTAACGGCGCGAGAACGGGTTAGCTGGCCAGAACTGCCCCACGATGCCGTGGCCGAACGACTCCGCCAGGCCCGGGAAACGCCTGGCAGAGGGGTAGAGCTGGCCACCGGCAGTCACGATCTGAGGCCCGACGACGGCCGTCTCGGGGTGCCGGCCGAGGTAGCTGGCGAGCGCGCCAAGGGCTCCGGGCCCCAAGACCACGTCGGCGTTGCAGACAAGCACGTAGTCGGTGCCGGCGAGGGCCACCCCCAAGTTGGAGGCCGCTCCATAACCTATGTTCGAGCCGGTGGGGAGCCATTTGGCCTCTGGGAAGCGCTCCGCCAGCGCCTCTTCAGAGCCGTCTGCCGAGCCGTTGTCCACCACGACCACTGCCTCTGCCCCTTCTGCAAGGAGGCTCTCCACGCACGCCAGCAGGTAGTCTTTGGCGTTGTAGTTGACCACGACCCCTGTGACGTTCATAACAGGGCCTTCACCGTGCGTTGGAGCGGCTCGTGGTAAAGCGGTAGGAGGGGGATCCCGAGCAGGCGCAAAGCTGCGTTGTCGAGCACCGAGTTGGCCGGCCTCGCAGCGGGCCTCGGAGGGTGGAGCTCCGCGGTCTTGATCGGCTCGACACGCCCAGGGTCTTCGCCCGCTGCTGCCAGCACCTCGCGAGCAAAGCCGTACCAAGTCGTATCCCCCTGGTTGGTGACGTGGAACACACCTGGCGTGCGGGATATGGCGAGCCGGACCAGCATGCCCGCCAAGTCGTCGGCGAAGGTAGGGCACCCTCGCTGGTCGTCGACGAAGCGCAAAGGGCCGGCCGAGGCCGCCAGACGGAGCACTGTCTTTACCATGTTGGAGCCGTGCCGGCTGCACACCCAAGAGGTCCGCACCACAGCAGCGCCCGGGAGGCCGAGGAGGACCTCGCGCTCGCCGGCGAGCTTGGAACGCCCGTAGACCGAAAGCGGCCTCGGCTCGTCCCATTCCCTGTAGGGGTCGGGGGAAGTACCGTCGAAGACGTAATCGGTGGAAACGTGCAGCAGGTGAGCGCCCGTCAAGCGGGCGGCCTCGGCCAGGTTGCGCGGCCCGAGAGCGTTGGCTGCGTAGGCCGTGCCCGGCTCGGTCTCGCAACGGTCAACTGCAGTAAAAGCAGCGGCGTTGATGACCACCTCAGGGCGCCATTCGGCACATACCTGCAAGACGCGTTCCCTGTCGGCGACGTCGAGCTCGGCGTGGGACAGGGCGAGGACTTCGTGGTGGCGCGAGCTGCGCAGTGCCGCTTCGACCTCCCGGCCGAGCTGGCCGCCCGCGCCCGTGACCAGGGCCCTCACTTGAGCGGCTCCCACCACCAACGGTTGTCGCGGTACCAAGCGAACGTGAGCGCCAAGGCCTCGTCCAAATCGTGCTGGGGCTCCCAGCCGAGCGCGGCGACCTTGGAAGAGTCCACGCTGTAGCGACGGTCGTGGCCGAGGCGGTCGGTCACGTACTCGACCCGTTCGGCGCCGGCGCCTGCCAACGCCAGCAGCTTGTCAACGAGCGCGCGGTTGGGCATCTCGTTGCCCGCCCCAATGTTGTAGATCTCGCCCGGCTTGCCTGAGCGCAGCACGAGATCTATCGCCGCACAGTTGTCCTCTACATAGAGCCAGTCGCGGCGGTTGAGGCCGTCGCCGTACAGCGGGACGTTCTTGCCCTCGAGCAGGTTGGTGACGGCCAGCGGGACCAGTTTTTCGGGGTACTGCCAGGGGCCGAAGTTGTTGGAAGAACGGGTCACGCTCACCGGCAGGCCGTAGGTGTGGAAGTACGACAGCGCGATCAGGTCCGAGCCGGCCTTGGAGGCCGAGTAGGGCGAGCGTGGTTCGAGCCTCGCGTCCTCGCCCGAGCTGCCGTGCTCGACCGAACCGTAGACTTCGTCTGTCGAGACGTGGACGACCCGCTCGACGCCGGCACGGCGCGCCGCGTGCATGACCAAGTTGGTGCCCACGCAGTTGGTCATCGCGAAGTCCTCCGGGCCGGCGATGGAGCGGTCCACGTGGCTTTCGGCC
>Ga0209061_1001370_pt1 | contig 41332 bp, 34 predicted proteins | sample Coa_R1_10_FD_187157 | JGI IMG/M metagenome (GOLD analysis project Ga0209061, IMG submission 187157) | Surface soil microbial communities from Centralia Pennsylvania, which are recovering from an underground coalmine fire - Coalmine... | ecosystem: Environmental > Terrestrial > Soil >... | reverse complement strand
AGCCACCGCCCCCGGGCGATTCGATCCGGACCACAGTTCCTGCAGGCACATAAAAGCTTCCCTTTGCCGCCACTTTCCTGACACGGCCGGCGAAAATCAGTTCGTTCTTGCCTGTTTTGCCCGCGCCACCTCCAGCTAAACCATACGGGCCGATTGCTCTGCGGTCAGAAAGCATGCCGACTTGCATCGGCGTCAGCAGTTCAATTTCGCGAACGATGCCGTCGCCGCCGCGATACTTTCCTGCTCCGCCAGAGCCCCGCCGAATCGCGTACTTCCGCACACGAACCGGATAGGCGTGCTCGAAAACTTCAATCGGCGTGTTCAGTGAATTCGTCATGTGCGTGTGGATGCCGCTTTCGCCATCGCGGCCCGGCCGCGCACCCATTCCGCCTGCGATCGTTTCGTAATAGGCGAACGGCGCCATTCCGCGTCCAGGACGGCTGTCGCGTCCGCCGAAGGTCAAATTATTCATGGTGCCCTGGCTCGCGGCGGGAATTCTTTGCGGCAGCGCCTTCGCCAATGCCCGCAGGAGCGTATCCACAATTCTTTGCGACGTTTCCACGTTTCCGCCGGCGACGGCGCACGGCGGCCGCGCGTTTACAATGGTCCCTTGGGGCGCGATGATGCGAATGGGCCACAGCAAGCCCGAAGTCGCGGGCACTTGTTCGTCCAGTAGACACCGAAACACATAGAAAACGGCGGAATCGGTAATCGCTTTCACCGCATTGATGCTGCCGGCGCATTCGGCATCCGAATTGCTGAAATCTACTTCGACTTTTTCGCCGCGAATGCGAATCTCGACGCGTATGGCGACAGCTTTCTTCGTCACACCATCGTCATCCATAAAGTCCTGTGCGCGGTAAGCTCCCTTGGGAATTTGCCGCAGCATCGCGCGCATCATCGCTGCAGAATATTCCAGCAGACGCTTTCCCCACGCATTCGTTTCCCGCCATCCATACTTGCGAACAACCTCCAGCAATCGGCGCTCGCCGATCCGGCAGGCGGCAATTTGCGCGGTCAGGTCGCCCTCGCGCTCATTTGGCGTACGCACGTTCGACAAAATCATTTGCAGCGCATCGCGAACTACGCCACCATCTCGAAAAATCTTGATGGGCGGAATGCGAATGCCTTCCTGAAAAATCTCGCGCGAAAGACTCATCGAGCCGGCCTGCGCTCCACCCACGTCGGCGTGATGCGCGCGATTCGCCACATAAAAAATGGGCCGCTTTTCACGGGGAAGATAAACCGGCATGACCATGGTCAGGTCGGGCAAATGGGTTCCGCCCGCGTACGGATCGTTCAGCAGTGCCACGTCGCCCGGCCGCAGCTCCAGTGCGCGAATCGCCGCATCCACGGAAGCCGGCATTGAGCCCAGATGCACGGGCATATGATCGCCCATCGCGAGCACTTCGCCGACGCCATTGAACACCGCGCACGAATAATCGCGGCGCTCTTTGATGTTTGGCGAAAAAGCCGAACGCCGCAGCACGCCGCCCATCTCCTCGGCAATCGAATGGAAGATATTTTTGAAAATTTCGAGACGAACGGGATCGAAGCTCATCGTCGCTCCAGTATTAGATTGCCGTAGTCGTCCACACGCGCGGTCCAGTCCGGAAGCACCACAGTTGTGGCACTGTATTCAGTGATAATCGCCGGCCCGTGCACGATATTTCCTGCGCGCAAATTGCTGCGCTCGTAGCGTGCTGCCTTCCGCATGCGATTTTTGAAAAATATCTCTCGCTCATCCACGGCCGCTCCTGCCGAATTTCTTCCGCCCTGTTGAATTTTTTTCAGTTCCGGCTTCGGCGTGTGCCCAATCGCGCGTACGCGGATGTTGACGATCTCGACAGCGCGCGCTGCATCCGCATATCCGTACCGAATTTCATGCGCGCGATGAAACGCAGCGACAAAGTTCCCTTCAGCCGAAACGCTTAAATCATAAGCCTGTCCCGCGTAACGCATATCCAGCGTGCGCTCCAACGAAAGTTGCCGCCCGCTAAAACCCTCTCGGCGCAAATCTCTTTTGGCGCGCGCGTCAATCACACGGAATTCGCTGCTCAAGATGCGCTCTGCAGATTCGCGCGAGGGTACGCTTAGCAAAATCGTCTTCGAGAAATCCTTCACTACATCCGCGCGAAGAATTCCGAGTGCGGAAAGCCCCCCGGGAAATCGCGGAACCAGCACTCGCGGCATTTCCAGCGCTGCAGCCAGCCCGCAGCCGTGCAAACCCCCAGCACCGCCAAAAGCCACCAGCGTGTAATCGCGCGGATCGTAGCCGCGTTCGACGGAAATCACGCGAATGGCCTTTTCCATGTTGGTTTCCACAACGTCCAAAATGCCCTGCGCAAAGTCCTCGACAGTCTTCATTGCGCCGCGGCTACGCGCGAGCCACTCCCATGCACGGACAGCATTCAAAGGAAATTCGCCGCCAAGAAAACCCTCCGGCACAATGCGCCCGAGCACAACATGAGCATCGGTCACCGTCGGCTTCGTCCCTCGCCCGTAACAGATCGGGCCGGGAACAGCTCCCGCGCTCTCCGGCCCAACCCGCAGCGCGCCGCCGCGATCAAATCGCGCCAGCGAACCGCCTCCGGCGCCGACGGTGTGAATATCCAGCATGGGCACGGATACCGGCAGGCCCGCGACCTCCGACTCGTTTGTCGTTCGCAGGCCGCCATCGAGCAGCGCAACGTCGGTGGACGTGCCTCCCATATCAAACGTAATCACGCGCGAAAAACCGGCGCGCTCCGCAACGTACTGCGCTCCCAAAATTCCGCCCGCCGGACCGGAGAGAATCGTACGCACCGGCTCACGCCCCGCCGTGCCTGCGGAAATAATTCCGCCATTTGATTGCATCACGCGGACGCGGGCCGAGCCATTTTTCCCACCAGCCATAGCGCGCTTTGCCGTCAACGCCTCAATTTCGGCCAAGTAAGGACGCATTGCCGGGAGCAGGTACGCGTTTACAACTGTGGTTGTGGTGCGCTCGTATTCGCGAAATTCCGGATGGATTTCGTGCGACGCGCACACCGCGAGTCCTGCCTGGCGCAAGCGCGCCGCAATTTGCCTTTCGTGCTGAGGATTGGCAAAGGAAAAGAGCAGGCACACGGCAATTGCTTCGGCGCCGCTGCCTTTTACGAGCTGAACGATTCGCCGCAGTTCCGCAGTGCTCAGACGAAGCAGCGCCCGCCCGTCCGCACCGATGCGCTCTTTAATTCCAAATCGGCGCTCTCGCGGCGCCAGAGGCTCGGGACGCGTAACGAAAAAATCGTATAGCCGCGGCCGGGCCTGCCTTCCAATCTCCAGCACGTCCTCGAATCCAGCGGTGGTCACCAGCGCAACGCGCCCACCACGCTGCTGCAGCAGGGTGTTCGTTCCCACTGTTGTTCCGCAGGTAAGTTCGAGTTTTTCGCTCTGGTCTAACCGCGGGTTGACGACGATTTGCGAAAGTGCCTTATCGATCGCGCGCGCCGGATTCTCCGGCGTGGAGGAAACCTTCAAAATGCGCAGCTCACCATCGCGCACAAAAACGCAATCGGTGAATGTGCCTCCGGTATCAATGGCGATCCGCATCCGGTTGGCTCGCACGCGTCCTCTTAGCGCAGACGCGCGATTGTATAGAATTCGCCGCACGCGCGTAAAGTTGCGGGCGCATTCGGCAAATTTGCCGCCGCCAAATCTCAAACCAGCTTATGCCTTGAGGGCAATGCTTCTACGCACGGCTCATTCGCCGGGCGGGGCCACCGGAGCGGGCTCTCGCGGGCCTTCCCGACCTGTCATGGCGGCGATAATCTGCCGGCCGTGGAATCGTCCATTCTCGATGAAAATTTCGCCGGTGTGCAAGCCACCCACAAGTACGCCCGCAACATAAACTCCCGGCACATTACTCTCGAGCGTCTGCGGATTCAGCTCCGGCTTGCGCGTCTTCGGATCGAGGCGAATGCCAGCGCTTTCGAGAAATGAAAAATCAGGATGATAGCCGGTCATCGCGAAAACCTGAAACGCCGGTAATTCCTGCCGTCCATTTCCGTTCTGCACAACCACTTTGCCCGGATCAAAGCGTTCCACGCGCGTATTGAACAGCGCGCTAATCTCTCCCGCGCGGATGCGATTCTCAACGTCGGGACGCACCCAATATTTCAGGTTTTTTCCAAGCTCCGCACCGCGATGAACGAGCGTGACGCGCGCACCGCCGCGAAACAGATCCAAAGCCGTCTCTGCAGCCGAATTTTTCGCGCCGATCACCACTACGTCCTTATTCCAGTAGGGATGCGGGTCCGTAAAATAGTGCGAAACGTGCGGCAGATTTTCGCCGGGGACGTTCAGCAGGTTCGGCAGGTCGTAATATCCAGTGGCGAGAATGATTCTCTCGGCGCGGTATTCTCTGGCTTTTCCGGCACATTCGCCACCGCTGACGTCCAGGGCGGAAACGGTGAACGCGCCTTTCCGTCCGCTGATTTCTTTCACATTTTGGTATTGCGCAACTTCGATCCCGTAGTGCTCGGCGGCACGGCGGTAATATTTCAACGCTTCAGCGCGGGTGGGCTTACCGCCGAGCGTGGTCATGGGCAAATCGCCGATTTCCATACGCTCTGGCGTGGTAAAAAAAACCATGTTCGTGGGATAGTGATACAGCGAACTGCAAAGGCACCCCTTATCAATAACCAGCGGATGCATTCCAGCGCGCTTGGCTTCAATGGCGCAGGCCAGCCCAGTCGGACCCGACCCCACACAAATCACATCATAAGATTTGTTCATCCCGTTCAGTGTGCGATGACTCGCGATGCAAATTCAACTGTGAACTTCCTGTTGAACGGCGCGCCAGCGAATTTCAACTCCGCACCAAATTCCTACTGCAAACCACAGTATCCCATTCATCTCGACTCAGTCTGCAAAAATCGCGAATTCCTTCTGGGCAAGCGCCCAATTCTGCTGCATACTGTGCCGGTCGTTTTTAAGAGATTCTTCAAAACTAATAATTTTTGGACCGGGCGCGCAAACCAATGGTCCCCCTGCTCATTCTGATTGCGGCAATTATTGTCGTCTCGCACGCATTTTGGGTGCAGAAACGCGGCCGTGACCCGCTCGTCGTCATCGGCGACATTGTAATCGCTTTCGCCCTGCTGATTCTCATTGTGCGAGGCTCAGGCTTTCTGCTCAATTATTCCTGGTGGAAGGAACTTGGGCAGGAGCAAACCTTCTGGCAATACGTGCGAATCCGATGGGAGCCGCAAACCGCGGCGGTGATTTTCGGTTTCGTGGTGCTGGCATCGGCGTTCGTTCTTGGCAAGCGCCACAGTCGTGCATCGCTGCCCAGAGCGCGCATTTTTTCCGCGCTCGGCTACATCGTTGCCTTTGCTGTCAGCTTTTTTCTGGCCGTCAACTTTATCAACCCGTGGCGCATTGCTCTCTGGCTCGGCAGCCGCAACACGGGCCTTTACCGTGATCCTGTTTTTCATCGCAGCCTGACGTTTTACCTGTTTCGATTGCCGTTTTATCGAATGATTTTCACCTGGGCTGCCGTTCTGCTCGTTTTCGCGTTCGTTATTTATGGAGTGACCGTGGGAATCAGCGCTTCGGGCGAGAGCTTCGAAACGTGGCGCACACGTCTGGAAGCGCGCATGCGCGGCTACGAAATGCCGCCGATCACCATCGGTTCGAAATTGCCCAATCTCTCGGTGCTCATTCGCACCGCTGGAGTTCTCCTGCTGGTGATTTACGCCGTCAGCCGTTTTTTTGCACGCTACGACCTGCTCTATTCCACGCACAGCTTCTTGTACGGCGCCGACTACGTTGACGCCCGCATCGGCCTGCCTTTGATCTGGATTCAGATTTTCGCAGCGCTCGCAGTGGCCGTGTGGCTGGCGCTCGCCCGTCCGCGGCGGCTTTCCCGTCTTGCGGTCAGGTTCCCTATCCAGATCGGAATCGCTCCCGAGATAATTCTCAGTTTTCTGGCTATTCTAATCGTTCCGCCGCTCATCACCTCGGCGGTGCGCACGATTTACGTCCGGCCCAATGAACTCACTCTCGAACGTCCCTACATCGTCAATCACATTTCCGCGACGCGCAGCGCTTACGGCATCGAGCAAAATTCCCAAGAAGAAAAATTCACGCCGCAGCAGGAAGACACCTTCAATCTGGCGAGCTACCCCGATACCGCTGACAACATGCGGCTTTGGGATTGGCGGCCGTTTCAGAACAACATCACCCAGTTGCAAGCCTTGCGCCCCTACTATGATTTTCCTGATGTGGACCTTGACCGGTACAACATCAACGGCGAAAAGCGCCAGGTGATGATCGCCGCGCGCAGCCTCAACACTGATTTGCTTCCCTCCACCGCGCAAACGTGGGTCAATCTGCATCTCCAGTACACGCACGGTTACGGCGCGGTTGCCGGACTCGTCAACGAAGCGAGCTCGGAAGGCGAACCGCGGCTAGTGCTGCAAAATGCTCCCCCCGAAACGAAATTTCCGCGTTTCCAGCTCACGCGGCCGGAAATCTATTTCGGCGAGCAAACGAAGAGCTGGGTTTTTGTAGACACCGACCAAAAGGAATTTGATTATCCTCGCGGCGAAGAAAACGCCTACAACACCTACGACGGCACCGCGGGCATTCCCATTCCCAGTCTGGCCATGCGCTTTGTGGCCGCGATCGCTGAAAATGACACGAACATTTTGCTGACCGATTACCTCACTTCTCATTCGAAACTTCTCTTGCATCGCCAAATTGTTCGCCGGGTCAAGCGATTGGCGCCGTTTCTCGTACTCGATCCGGATCCGTATCTCGTCATCGACCGCTCCGGCCGCCTGTTCTGGATTCTCGATGCCTACACCGTTTCCGATCGCCATCCGTACTCCGAGCCTGTAGACCTCGGCGACCGCGAAATCAATTACATTCGCAACAGCGTGAAAATCACGGTGGACGCTTACAACGGAACCGTCCATTTCTATGTCTTCGATAGCCGCGATCCGGTGCTCGCCGCCTATCGCCGCGTTTTTCCGCAGCTTTTTTTACCGCGCTCCGCCATGCCGGACGATCTTCTCGCGCATATTCGCTATCCGGAACTGCTCTTCAGCACGCAAGCGCAGATCTATCGCGTCTATCACATGGTGGACCCGCGCGTTTTTTACAACAAAGAGGATCAGTGGGATATTGCGCGGCAAGTCTTCTATCAAGGCCAGACGGAATACACTAATCCCTACTACGTCATGATGCAGTTACCCGGAAGCCAAAAAGCTCATTTCGTTTTGATGCTGCCCTTCACCAGCCATCATCGCGACAATCTCATCGCCTGGATTGCCGCGCGCTGCGACCCCAAGAACTACGGGCAAATTCTCTTCTTCCGCTTGCCGAAGGAGCAGTTGGTCTATGGCCCGCTGCAGATTCAGAGCCGGGTAGACCAGAATCGCAGGATTAGCAAGGATCTGAGCCTCTGGAATCAGCAAGGCAGCAGCGTGATTCGCGGAACGACGCTCGTCCTGCCGGTAGGCAACACCTTCGTCTATCTCGAGCCGATTTACATTCAGGCCACGCAGGCGCGCTTGCCGGAATTGAAAAAAGTGGTCCTCGCCGTGGGAAATCGCCTCGTTTACAGCGATGATTTGCCGCAGGCCATAGCGGAGCTGGCGCAACCGAAAGGCACGCCGCCCGGCCAGCCCGCTGTAGCAGCCGCGACGCCCACGGTCTCGTCTACTCCCGCCAGCACAAGGGCCGGCATTCCTATTTCCGTTCTGCAGTCCATCGAACAGCACATCGAAAATTACGAAAAGTTCACCGCTGCGGGAAAACTGGCTGAGGCCGGTCAGGAACTGCAAGCTATCCGAAAGGAAACGCAAGCGGCTCTGGCCACTTCCCATCCAAAGCAACCGCAAAAACAAAATCCACAAAAGCACAAAAGCGAGCCTCATCTCTCGGTCACGGATAAACCGGGGAGCCCCGCGTGACCCTGACCCTCCGCTGCGGCGCGTCCACGGCCTCGATTCCTCGCCGCACTGCCCGCACGCGAATCTTCTTGTTACCAAATCGCTTTTCCTTACGTCTCAGGAGCTTAGGCCTTCTTAATTTCAAATCATCAAGCGAGGAGGGGTAGGCAGATGAAGTTATCCACATATGCGTTTGCCATTCTGGCGCTTTGTTTGCTGGCGCTGGTTCCCGGCGCTCGTGCGCAACAGGGAGCAAACGAGCAGCAGAAGAGCATCTACAGCGAGCTGCATTTCAGAGACCTCGGCCCGGCGCAAGCCGGCGGCCGCGTTGCAGCCGTGGTGGGAATTCCCGGAAATCCGAACATCTACTATGTTGGCGCTGCCGGCGGCGGCGTTTGGAAAACCACCGACGGCGGATATCACTGGAAAGCAATTTTCCAGCACGCGGACAGCGCCTCCATTGGCGCCATCGCCCTCGCTCCTTCGAACCCCAGTTTGGTTTGGGTGGGAACGGGCGAGGCCAATCCGCGCAATGACCTCATCACCGGCGGCGGAATCTATTTTTCGCCCGACGGCGGAAACACCTGGGAATTCAAAGGCCTAAAGGACGCAGGCCAAATTTCCAGCATCCTGGTCGATCCACAAGACCCCAATACTGTTTTCGTCGGCGTCCTGGGACACGCCTGGGGTCCCAATGCGGATCGCGGCGTTTTCAAAACCACGGACGGCGGGAAAACGTGGAGCAAAGTTCTCTACGTCAACGACACGACGGGCGTTTCCGACCTCGTTATGGCGCCGGACAATCCCAAGGTGCTCTTTGCCGGAATGTGGCAATTCCGCCGTTATCCCTGGATGCTCGACGATGGCGGAATGAGCGGCGGCGTTTTCCGTTCCACGGATGGCGGCGAACACTGGCAAAAACTGACCAAAGGATTGCCCAAGGGTCCTCTCGGCCGAGTCGCTGTGGCCATCGCACCGAGCAATCCGGACCACGTTTACGCGCTCATCGAGTCGAAGCACGGTTTGCTGTGGCAGTCTTTCGACATGGGCAAGACCTGGCATTTCGTCAGCGACAACTTTCAGTTGGATGTCCGCCCGTTCTACTTCAATCGCCTCTTCGTTGACCCCAAAGATCAGGAAAAGCTCTATTTCCTGTCCTTCCAGCTCATGGAATCAACCGACGGCGGCAAGACCGCTTTTGTGCTCGATAACGGCGTTCACGTTGACCACCACGCCTTCTGGATTGACCCCACCAATCCCGAACGCATCATTCAGGGCAACGACGGCGGCGCTTACCTGACGCTCAACGGCGGCAAGAACTGGAAATTCCTCGATGGCATGCCCATCGAAGAAGCGTACATGGTCGGCGTCGGCAACGATTATCCCAATACGCTGTGCGAGGGCTTGCAGGACAATAACGCCTGGTGCGGCGTGGACAACTTCTGGTACACCGTTGCCGGGGGGGACGGCCAGTACGCACTGCCCGCACCCAGCAATCCGGAAATCATTTATGCAGACTCGCAAAATGGCTCCATTGGGCGCATTAACAAAGTGAAGCACACGCGCTGGTTTGTCCGTCCAACCACCGTGGGCGTTTCGCAAGAAGCACCGTCCGAGCTGAAATATCGCTTCAACTGGACCTCGCCCATTGCGGTTTCGCCGACCAATCCCGACGAAGTCTACATCGGCGGCAGCGCCGTCTTCCGCACCACCAATGGCGGCCTCACGTGGACGCCCATCAGCGGCGATCTGACGCGCAACGACAAATCCAAACAGCAAACCTCCGGCGGCCCAATCGAATACGACATCAGCGGCGCCGAAACCTACGACACCATCATTTCGATGACGCTCGCGCCGAGCAATCCCAATGTCATTTGGGTCGGAAACGATGACGGCCTCGTTCACGTTACGCAAAACGGCGGCAAAACCTGGTCGAACGTCACACCGCAGGGAGCTCCTGAATGGGCCCGCGTTGTCCAGATTGGCGTTTCGCCGTTTGATCCCGGCACGGCATACGTTGGCTTCGACGCGCACGAGCTCGACAACGATCACGCGTACGTCTATCGCACCCGCGATTACGGCAAGACGTGGACAGAAATCATTAACGGCCTGCCTGACGAGCCGGTCGAAGTCGTTCGCGAAGACCCCAACGACCGTGGTCTGCTCGTTTTGGGCAACATGACCGGCCTGTACTACTCAACTAACGATGGCGATCAGTGGGAGAAATTCCCGGTGAAATTTCCCACTGTTCCTGTCTTCGACCTGCAATTCATTAAGAACTCGCACGATTTGGCGGTTGGAACACACGGCCGCGGAATTCTTGTACTCGACGACATGCGGCCTATCGAAGAAACTACGCCGCAGGTCACTTCCGCGTCGCTTCATCTCTATCGCATCAACAATGCGATTCTGCCGAATCTTTGGCAGCCGCTTGGCGCGCAGCGCAATCCGCTTTACGAACCGCCTCCAGCGCCCATGGGGGCCATCATTGACTACTACTTGCCCTCCGCGCTTAAACCGACCAAAGAAGATCGCATGGCACATCGCGGCCCGGTGGAAATCACCATTACCACCGCGAACGGCCAAACCGTGGCGACCCACTACGTCGCGGGCAAAGCGGGTATCAACCGCTACATCTGGAACCTGCGCTATCAGGGTCCGGTGCCGCTATCCGGAGCCAGGCCGCCACGCGGAGGACCGTACGCCTTCTTCCGCGCCGCCGCGCCTGAGGTCGCGCCCGGCACTTACAAAGTGACCCTCTCTGCAAACGGCCAGACGCAAACGCAAGACGTCACGGTTGAAGGCGATCCGGCGTTCCACGTCAACCCGGCAAACTTCCAGGCCAACGTAGCTTACGGCCTCGAGGCGCGGGACATGCTCAGCACCGTGGACGTTATGATCAATCACATCCGATCCATGCAGGAGCAGCTCAAGAGCTTTGCCGCCGAAGTCGGCCCGCACGGCAACACTCCGGCCGACCCACGCTACTCCGGCCTGCTCACTCAAGGCCAGGAGATGCAAGGCAAGCTGGACAAGCTCATGGCGCAACTGTACAACACGAAAGTTCAGCGCCACGCGCCAGAGGACGACCTCCACTGGCTTGCGGATTTTCACGGGCAGTTGAGCGGCCTCGTCTTCGGCGGTTCGCCGGGTTATGATTTACCGCCGACGCCGCAGGCGCTCGAGCGCATCGCTCAATTGCACAGCCAGTTGGCCGAGCGCGTTCAGGCGTACAACTCATTCCTCAAGACCGACGTGGTGAACTACGACAAGGCCGCGGCCAGGGTGAAGGCGCCGGCGCTTTTCGCCGGCGAACCGGTTACCGTTCCACCCGCGACGGCCAAATAGACGGCTCAACCGCGAGGCCACTCCACGGCTGAGGAAGACAGAAGCGGCGCAAGCAATATTTGTGGCTTGCGCCGCTTTTTTATGCTTTCGCGCTCCCTGCAGCGAACGCGCCCGTAAAATTCGCCCATCGATTTTTCGCAGTAGCAGCCACCGATTCCGAGCCCAAAGAAATCCTCGCCTCGCGAAAGCGCGCTTTTTATATTTCCTCTATAATGAGGATATGAGAATTCTGCTTTTTAGTGGAAAGGGTGGCGTCGGCAAAACCAGCTTAGCTGCGGCCACGGGATTGAAATTATCCGAGCTCGGCTATCGCGCACTCGTAATGAGCGTCGACCCCGCTCACAGCCTTGCCGACTCCTTCGACATGGATACGGATCTGTTCCATTCCCAGACTTCCGACCCCTTCGCGATTAACGATCGCCTCTCGATCTTCGAACTCAACATTCAAAAGGAAATCAAGCGTCACTGGCAGGAGATCTCCTCCTACATCACCTCCGTCCTGCGCACGACCGGCATCAGCAACGTCGAAGCCGAGGAGCTGGCCATCCTCCCTGGCATGGAAGAACTCAGCGCCATGATGTACATCAATCAGTACCGCCGCGAGCAGCGCTACGACGTCATCGTCCTCGACGCCGCGCCCACCGCCGAATCCATGCGCTTCATCAGTATGCCCACCACGCTTGACTGGTACATGAAGCACATTTTCCCGTTTCAGCGCAATCTGCTCAAAGCCGTCCGTCCCATCGCCAACCGCGTTGCGCCTTTCGAGCTGCCCGCCGACAGCTACTTTGCCAATATCCGCAGCCTTTTCGAAAAGCTTGAGGGCGTCGGCGATCTCATGGAGAATCCGCAAATCACCAGCGTGCGCCTGGTGACCAATGCGGAAAAAATGGTACTGCGGGAAACGCAGCGCGCTTTCGTCTATTTTTCGCTACACGGCATTACCGTGGACACCATCATCGTCAACCGCATTTTGCCAGCCGAGATTCTGGACAGTTGGTTTGCCGAATGGCATAGTTCTCAAGGCCGGATTTTTTCCGAGATTGAAGAATATTTCGCGCCTGTTCCGGTGAAGCGCGTGCCGCTTTTCCGTCGCGAAGTGCTCGGAACGGAACGCCTGAAAGAATTGGCCGCGGTGCTCTACCCCGGCTCCGAAGACCCGCTCGCGGTCACGCGCACGGAGAAGCCGTATACGTTTGCAAAGCGCGATGGGTTTTACGAAGTGCGGCTCCGGCTGCCTTTTGCTGTCAAAGGCGAAATCGGCCTTTTCAAAAAAGGCGACGAACTGGTTGTGGAAGTGGGCACCATCCGCCGTCATATTGGCCTGCCGCGCACCATGGCTGCGCTTGAGCCCTCGCGTGCACGGCTCGAAAATCATTTTCTTACCGTTGAAATGAAGGAGGGCTAATGGCTCAGCAACAACAAACCGAAAAAGCAGCGAGCGAGCACAGCGGACATTGCATCTGCTGCGAGGTCATGGAACACGTTCAAGATCTCTTCGGCGTCTCGCCCGCGGTGCGCCAGCACCTTTCCAATTCGCGCGTCGAATTGCTCAAGGCGCTCCGCCAGGTGATCGACGACCGCATTGAGCATGTCTCCGGTGCAAAGCGCCCGGGCGCAAAAATTACCGTGGAATAGTTCCCGGCAAACGGCTTTTCGTGCTCTCAGCTGGCTGCTCGGGATACTCCGCGCAACGCACGCTCGCGCCGCTCTACAATTCCTTCAGCGCCTGAATCATTTTCGAAATCACGTCCTGGGCGTCGCCAAAAACCATCTGCGTATTCGGCCCAAAGAACAACTCGTTCTCCACGCCCGAAAATCCCGCGCCTCGTCCGCGCTTGATTACAAAAACCTGCCGCGCCTGATCCGCATTCAAAATCGGCATGCCGTAAATCGGGCTCGATTTATCCGTTCGCGCCGCCGGATTCACCACATCATTCGCGCCAATCACCAGCGCCAGATCCGCATTCGCAAAATCGCTGTTGATCTCGTCCAAATCGAAAATCAAATCGTAAGGCACGCCTGCCTCGGCCATCAGCACGCTCATGTGTCCGGGCATGCGTCCCGCCACAGGATGAATCGCAAAACGCACGCGCACACCGCGCTTCTGCAGCATCTGCATCAGCTCCCACAATTTATGCTGCGCCTGCGCCACGGCCAGCCCGTATCCGGGCACCACGATAATGTCTTCCATATATGCCATAGAGGCCGCTGCGTCGCGCGCGTCGAGCGATTTCATCGTTCGCTGCGGGCCGGCGGCTACGGTCGTCCTGACGTCGCCAAACCCGCTCAGCCAGATGTTCCCAAACGACCGGTTCATGGCTTTCGCCATCAGCACCGTCAGCAGCGTGCCCGACGCGCCCACAATTGTGCCGGCGATAATCATCGCCGGATTCTGCAGCACAAATCCCTCGAATCCCACTGCAATGCCGATGCACGCGTTGTATGTGGAGATCACTACCGGCATATCCGCGCCGCCAATCGGCAGCGTGATTAAAATCCCAAACGCCAGCGAGACCAGCAGGAAAATCCCGATAAGCGAATCCACCGCAAGCAGCTCCGGTGAAATCCACGCCGGATGCACGCTCACAACTGTCAGAGCCAGCAGAATTATTCCTAAAATTCCATTGATTAAGTTCCGGCCGATCACGCGCGGGCTGCCCATCCAGCTCTGCAGTTTCAGAAACGCGACAAAGCTTCCGCCAAGACCAATCGCACCGACCAGCGCTCCGACGACCGCGATGAGGGGAAAAGCTAGCGAACCGAGATACGCGCGCCCGCTGTATAACTCGACCGCGCCAATGGCCGCCGCCGCGCCGCCGCCGAGCCCGTTATAAATCGCCACCATCTGCGGCATCTCGGTTATTGGCACACGGCGTCCCGACCACCACGCCGGCACGCCGCCAACCAAAATTGCCGCCAGAATCAGCCCCAGCCGCGGCCACCATCCGCCCAAATCCTCCAGCGAGCCGACCAAGCGGTAAACACCGGGCAAATACGCAAACGTCACGGCAATCGCCAGCAGCATGCCCACGCCGGCCCACAACATTCCGCTGCGTGCCGTTCGTGGCGAACTCATCCGCTTCAGTCCAATGATTAAAAGGAAAGTCGCAACAAGGTAGCTGGCCTGCACCACATCGTTCAGCGAACCGTGCCCCACTAGGCGTTCTCCTTCTTGCTCTTGAACATTTCCAGCATGCGCTCGGTCGAAACATATCCGCCAACGACGTTCGATGTCGCCATCACCACGCCGATGAAGCCCACGGTCACTTCCAGAGGCCCACGCGCCTCGGCCATGGCCACCATTGCGCCCACCAGCACGATTCCGTGCACGAAATTCGAGCCGGACATCAGTGGCGTGTGCAAAATCACCGGCACGCGCGAGATAATTTCATATCCTGCAATCGCGGCAATCAGGAAGATGTACAGCGCCACAAATCCAGTCATCATGCCTTCATCGCTCCTTCCAGCATCTGCCGCGTCGGTTCGTGCTTGATCTCTCCGGCGGAGGTTAGCGCTGTCTTGGCAATCACTTCGTCACTCCAGTCCAGCGAAATCTGCCCGTCTCTCACCATCAGACTGAGCAGATTGTAAAGATTGTTCGCGTACATCTGGCTAGCGTCTTCGGCGAGCATGCTGGCCACGTTCAAGGGGCCAACAATCGTCACCCGCCCGAACTGCACCTCTTTCCCCGCTTGCGTCAGCTCGCAATTACCGCCGGTGTCCGCCGCCAAATCCACGACGACCGCACCCGGTTTCATCTTTTCGACCATGGGCCTCAGCAAAATTTTAGGAGCATCACGCCCCGGCAAACTGGCCGCACAAATAATCGCATCCGAAAGGCTCACACTTTGCGTCAGCGTCTGCTGCTGCAGCTTGCGCTCCTCCTCGGTCAATTCCCGCGCATAGCCGCCTTCGCCTTCCGCGCGAATATCGCCGGAAATGAACTTCGCTCCGAGCGATTCCACTTCCTGCCGGCTCGCCGCCCGCACGTCATATCCCGATACCTGCGCACCCAGCCGCCGCGCCGTAGCGATCGCCTGCAATCCTGCAACGCCCGCGCCAATCACCAGCACTTTAGCCGGCCGGATCGTTCCCGCTGCCGTCGTCAACATAGGGAAAAAGCGCTCCAGCCGCGATGCCGCCAGCAGTGCCGCCTTATACCCGGCCACCACCGCCTGCGAAGACAGCGCGTCCATGCTCTGCGCGCGCGAAATTCGCGGAATCAATTCCATGGCAAAGGCCGTAATTTTCCTGTCGCACAGCGCCTTCAATTCTTCCCAATGCTGCCGCGCATAAAAAAATGAAATCAGCAGTGCTTCTTCTTTCATCAGCCGGATTTCCGCCGCGCTCGGCGGCATTACTTTCAGCACGACGTCCGCATCCCGGTACAAACGCGCTGTGTCGTTCGTCACCTCGGCGAATTTCGCGTAGTCGTCATCCGCGAAGCCGCTATTCTCGCCCGCTCCCGCTTCCACCACGACTTTCGCTCCGAGCTTCATCACCCGCTCCGCAACTTTGGGAGCCATCGCCACTCGTCTTTCTCTCGGCTGCGTTTCTCGCGGAATCCCAATTACAATTGCCATCCAAAGCTCTCCTTACAGCTCAATAGACGTACCGATTCCATTTTTTGATATGAATTCCTTTCCTGGATTCCTCGAGGCTTCAACACCTCGGCCAAGCAATTCAAGCGCTCGCATGGAGTTCCGAATTCTGCCGCATCGCCAATCCTGCCCTCCGGGGCTGGGCCTTTCGCGAATGACCGCGTCGCTTACGACCGGTCGCACTTCTGACACACTCTTATCATTCGGCCAAACGAATTAGCATAGCAGACGCACAGCCGAAGCGCTTCTTCGATTTAGCCCACCGCAAAATTAATCGCAGGGTCGATCCGCTTTTCGGCGCATTGTGCGGCTCGCGCTGCGTCTGTTTTACTTCGCGGGAAATCGAAACGCCTCCGCCGCGGGGCGATACACCCGCGCCATCCACAGCGGGCGCCGCAAATTCTCCGGTCCGGGCGCCGGCCGCGTCGCCGCTAGCCATTTCCGGTATTCTTCGTGCGCTTTGGTCGTATCCACAAAAATATCTCCATACTGCTCGCCCTCGCCCGCGCGCGTCACGCGTACCTTCTGGTGCCAGCAATGCTGCCCGCTCACCGGATCCGGCTGCACCGGAAATGTAATGTTCTGATGCACGCCCGCGTCTTCCCACCCAATGCGCGACGAATCGTTGTCCTCGCTCTCAAACGGCTGCACGCCATGAATCTGCCTGATGCGCCATTTTCCCGGCTCGATTTGCTGCATATCCACCAGCGCGGTGGACCATCGCTCTCCCCCGGAATTTTCACTCAACCTCCAGCGTCCCAAATGATGCGAACACGCCGCCACTCCCGGACGTATCGCCTCGGTAATCCACACGCGATCCACGAAGTATCCAATCGCCGTCTCCACTTTCACCAGCTCTCCTGAATTCACTCCAATTCTTTTCGCATCGCTCGGATGCAGCCATAGCGGATTCTTGTGCGAAATTTCGTAGAGCCATTTCGAATTTCCCGTGCGCCCATGCACCAGCGTCGGCAAACGGAACGTGGGCAGCAACAGCATCTCCCCGCGCGAAAAATCAATGTAATCGCGATGCACATGGCTTCGCGTGTACGTCGGAATCGCAAACTCCGGCCATTTCCATTCCTCGAGCGTCCGCGAATAAAATTCCAGCTTCCGCGAAGGAGTCGGAAATCCCGCACGTGTCCGCCCGTCAATCTCCACGCCAATCGCCTGCCCCTCTTTCACCACTACTTTGCTTCCCTCAATTTTTGCGCCGCCGAGTTGCTCTGCGCTCAGATCGTTTTCGTGCAGCCGATAAACATTTCCTCTAATCTCAAACGCGCCGTATTTCCGCATGTATTCGAGTGGCGTCAAATTTTCACGCTCCGCCGCTTCCGGCAGCCCCGGAACGCTGCAATCGAAAATCCAGCCGTAAAACTCATCCACCGTCAGCTTTTTGCCCGGCTGTTTCGGCGATTCAAAATATTTCCGAATACCCAGCGCGCCATCCGGATCAATTCGCCACGAGAGCTCAATCCAAAATTCATCCTCTTCCCAAACTTCGCCCAATCCTGCCTCGCGGTGCGCCTGCCACGTGAACTCAAATGTTTTCCCCTGCTTTTCCAAGGCCACTCGCAGCACCGGCTGCCGGAAACCAATCCATCGGCCCGCTTGCGTCTCCTGGCTCAGCAAATCGTGCCGCTCGGAAGCATGTCCCATCGGCAACACATAATCCGCGAACCACGCCGTCTCGCTCCACGTCGGCGTCAGGCATGCATGCCGCTCCACGCGCGTTTCGTCCGTCAGTGATTCGATCCAGCTCATCCCATCCGGATTTGTCCACACCGGGTTGTACACGCGCGTGAAATACACGGCCAGTTTCCCGCGCCCCTCGCGCAAAAAATGCGGCAGCAGAAAGCTCATCTCAAAATTCGCCAGCGGAAATTCTCGAGGCCACATCATTTCATTCCAGGCATTGGGCGCAGGCGGCATCAGCGGCGGTGCGGGAATAAATTTATCGTACGCGTTCGGTGAAGTTCCTCCGGGCGCGCCAACCGCTCCCGTTAGCACCGTCAAAAATTGCAACGCCCGTGCGACCTGCCATCCGCCCAGATTTCCCGCCGCCGCATTTCTCCAGATGTGCGCCGCAAACGCCGCACCCGCGCGCCCAATTTCCCGTGCCACAGCAACAATCGTTTCTGCGTCCACCCCCGATTCTTTCGCCGCAAACTCCGGCGTGTATTCCGCATAAATCTCGCGCAGCACTTCGACAAAATGCTCGAACGTCTGCGCTTCTCCGCCCCGCTTCTCCCGAAGAAATTCCTCCCAGTTCACCCATCTACGGACAAATTCTCGGTCAAACAAATTTTCTTCCAGCAGCAGACGGCACATCGCCAGCAAAATCGCCGCTTCCGTTCCCGGCCACGGCGCTATCCAGTAATCCGCCTTCGAAGCCGTATTCGACAGGCGCGTATCCACCACGCACACCTTCGCGCCTGCCGCTTTGCCGTCAATAATTCTCTGCGCGTGGGGATTGAAGTAGTGTCCCGCCTCCAAATGCGAACTTAGCAGCAAAATAAATCGCGCATTCGCGTAGTCCGGCGAAGGCCGGTCATAGCCCGACCAAAATGCATATCCCGTTCGCGCGCCCGCCGAACACACGTTCGTATGGCTGTTGTGCGCATCCAGTCCCCACGCATGAAAAATTCTCTGGTTGTAAATCAGCTCATGTCCGGGCCGCCCGACGTGATACATGATTTCGTTCTTGCGTCCCTCCAGAATCGCGCTTCGAATCCGTGCCGCGATGTCATCCAGCGCCTCGTCCCAGCTCACTCGCTCCCACTTTCCTTCGCCGCGTTTCCCCGCGCGCCGCAGCGGATACAAAATTCTCTCCGGGTCGTACACCTGATTCAGCGTCGCCGGTCCTTTCGCGCAATTCCTCCCGCGACTCCCCGGATGCGCCGGATTCCCCTCGAATTTTCGAATCCGCGCCGTGTCTTTCTCGATGTACGCCAGCAATCCGCATCCCGCCTCGCAGTTGAAGCAAATCGTCGGCACCAGCGAATATCGGCGCTCCACTCTTTCAGGCCACGCCGTCGCATCGTATTCCGCCCAATCCTCCCAGTGACGCGCCGGAGGAAAACTCGCCAGCCCGCCCTTCGGCGAAGGTAAATCCTGAGCCGCCGGATGCAAGGGAACTGACTCACTCATTTATGCCTCTCAACTCGGCGACGCCTCAACTCAGCGGCACCGATTGTCCAGCCTTCACCCATAACGCCTCGAAAATCCACGAACCCGCGAGCGCCAGCATCGCCGCGCTCGCTTCCGCTACATTCGCGCGTGCGCCCGTCGCCAGCAACACGATCGGCGCAATCATTCCCGCCCCCACCGCCAACCCCCAAAATTGCCAGCGCCAGCGATCGGCCGTCAGAGCGCGCATCGCCAGCCGCCCATCCTCGCTCGCCTGCGGCAACAAAATCTCCACCAGCGCCAGCGCCAACGCTGCCGCAATCGAAGTCAACAACACCATCCTGCACCCCTCAATCAACGCATCCTCTCCCGCAATCATCCCCGCCACCAGCAGCGTCGCCGAACCTGTCACCACCGCCTCCGCCAGCAAATGCCAGAAAAATATTGAACTCTGCCACAAATCGCGCCCTTTCGCCTGGGCGAACAAAAATGCGGAATAGCACGCCGCTCCAATCGCCAGCGCTGCCGTCACCCACAAAAGAGCCGCCGGCAATTCGTCCAAACGGAACCCCGTCACCGCCCACCGCGCCGAGAGCGCACCATATGCAATCAAAAGCCACGTGCCATTCACCAGCCAAGAGCGAAAGTTCGATTTCGTCAGCAAATAAAAAAATCGCTCCGGCCGTTTCAAGTCAAAAATCAGCAGCACCGAAGTAACCCCCAGCATCACCAGTGCAATCGCCGGCGCCACCACGCCCACCACTCCGCTGTAACTCACTTCGCCCGCTCCGAGCAGCACCGCCGCTACAAGCAACGCGCCCGCCGAGATTGATTTCGTCCACAAATACGCCGCGATTTTCCATCCCCACGGAGCGGCACGAGCCACGTCGTAAACTTCGCGGCTCACCGAACCGTCAAACTCCGCGCGTCTCTCACCTGCCCGAATTGCGTTTGCGCTATCTACCGGCAAACGATCCGCCCATAAATATCCCGCATCTCGCGAAAGCCGCGTCGGCTGCAGCACGTCTCCTTCAATTCCCACGTAAAATAGTTTCGGCTCCGTTCCTTTCTCCGGTTTGCGCACGATCACTTTCTCCGCCGCCACAATTCCGCTGATGGGGCTCGAAGCATCATCCAAATCCCCCGCGACAATCGCCTGCGTCGGGCACACAATCACGCAGGCCGGCTCCAATCCCGTTTCCACACGATGCGCACAAAAATTGCACTTCGCCGCAGTTCGCGTCTCGGGATCAATATACAGTGCGTCATACGGACACGCCTGCATGCACGCTTTGCATCCAATGCATCGCCGGCTGTCAAAATCGATAATGCCATCCCCGCGCCGGTAAAGCGCCCGCGTCGGGCAAATCTCCACGCACGGAGCCTTCTCGCAGTGATTGCAACGCAGCACGCCAAAATGCCGCCGCGTCTGCGGAAACTCACCCTTCTCGATGTACTTCACCCATGTCCGGAACACACCCACCGCGACGCGGTGCTCTTCCTTGCATGCCACCGTGCACGCATGGCAACCAATACACCGATTCTGATCAATCACAAATCCGTATCGCATGAACCTCTTTTGGCAAGTTCGCTGCTGCAGCCTCACCTCATACGCTTCACAGCCAACTCTCGATTCTCGAAAGCTCTACAGGTTGCTTCGTTCCTGGCATCCCGTCAATAATTTTCCGAAGTTGCTGCGCGTCACCGCGCCCGCTCTCTTTTCCGTACGGCGCGCTATAATGGCACAAAGGTCAAAAGCCGTGCCAAAACTTGAAATTCTCCAGCCCACCGAATCGCTTCACGAAGCGCGCTGGTGGGAAACCGACGTTGCCGGCAAAATCCACTGCTACCTTTGCCCGCGCCACTGCCGCATCGGCGAAGGCCAGGCGGGATTCTGCTTCATCCGCGTCCATCGCGGCGGAAAACTTTACAGCCTCGGCTACGCTTCTCCGGCAGCCATTCAAATTGATCCCGTCGAAAAAAAACCGCTGAATCATTTTCTTCCCGGCACAACAATTTTTTCCCTGGGCACCGCGGGATGCAACATGGGCTGCTTTTTCTGCCAGAACTGGGACATTTCCAAATCGCGTAGCGATCAGGTGCATTCCACGCACGCCGAGCCCGAGCAAGTAGTCGAGTTGGCGATTCGTCACCGGTGCCCGTCGATTGCGTTCACATACAACGAGCCAACGATTTGGGCGGAATATGCAATCGACATCGCCAAAGCCGCGCACTCCCGCGGCCTCAACACTGTGATGGTCTCGAACGGCTACATCTCCGAAAAAGCTTTTTACGAAGTTTATGCCCACATCGACGCGGCCAACATTGACCTGAAAGCGTTCACGGAGAACTTCTACGGAAAAATCACGCTCACACATCTGGCGCCCGTTCTTGAAACGCTGAAACGGCTGAAAAATGAGACGAACGTGTGGTTCGAAATCACCAATTTGATGATTCCCACGCTGAATGACGACGAGGACGAAACGCGCAGGCTCGCGGAATGGATCCTCGAAAATCTCGGCCCGGACGTTCCCCTACACTTCACCGCGTTCCATCCGGATTTCAAACTGCGAAATAAGCCGCGCACGCCGCCCGAAACTTTGCATCGCGCGCGCCAAATCGCTCGCGAAGCGGGCCTGCATTATGTCTATGAGGGAAATATTCTCACCGAGGCAGCCGATACGCATTGCCCGCAATGCGATGCGCTTCTAATTCAGCGTTCCTGGCACGATGTTCGCGCAAATCGCCTGAAAAACGGCGCGTGTCCGGCTTGCGGTCACGCGATTCCCGGCGTGTGGAATCAGTGCAAGTTGGCAGGCCGCGCTGCGGATGAAAAACACAGCAGTTCGACTACACAGTTCGATACGTTCAACTTGTAATTGTCTCTCCGGAGGAGAATAGAGTGATGACGCAGGTCTCATTCCGAGGAGGAACAGCGATGAACTACCTGCGTGCAGCGGCATTCGGCGTGATAGTAGTGAGTGCATGGATTTGTGCAGCTGAGGTTTTTGGGGGCAAAAGTCAACACGGCAGAGCCCGGCCGTGCATCAGCGATGGTGGAAGCAAGCCGTGAAAGCCACGGATCGGCGTGGTCCCTTTGATTAACACCGCCGAAGCCAGCTACAAATATGCGCATGGCAGTTATGCCTCATTACGGACGCCTTTCGACTCAGAAACGATCGCTAACATCCAGAAGCGCGGCGGCGTTCCCGGAATGCAGCTGGCCGCCGGCGACGACATTGTGCCGGGCTGGACGCTGAGCCTCATGATTTCCGCAGAGGGCCGCAACTAAGAATTGGCGATGCGTAAGGCGTCTGACCCATGCGCATTCTCGTTCTTTTCCGATCAGAGTGGAATAGTCTATCAGGGCGGGGTGATTGACTGCTCGATTAAACTGAAGCCCGCAAAGTAAACTGAGGACTCGCGGAGACTCGGAGCTTACTTCCAGTTCTGATAATAGCCCGGGCCGACCCGCAAATTGTGGTGCCATGCGACTGGGAAGCTCCACCACGCGATCGAGCCAAGCAGCGCCTGGATGAAAGCCAGGGGCAAGATGTTTCTGTGCTGCGCAAAAAGCCACGCGAAGACAAAGCCGCCGATGAACGTCAATGGCACGAGCACGGGATTCGGCCAGTGACACGCGGCGAAAATCACTCCGGTCAGAAGCGCGGCAACCCATTCACGCCGCAAAAGTGAAAGCAGCCGGTTGTCAATGAATGAATTGAGCGCTATCTGCTGCAGCAGGCAAAACGCAAAATAAGCCCACAGGCGGCCCGCCGCAGTGAAATTCGGCGGAAGCGTGCGCGGCTGTCCGAGAATAAATCCCACGCTTAAGAGCAGCGCGGCCATTACCGCAAATGCGAGGAGTGCCCATTTCGTCGCCGGCCACAAATTATCGGCGCGCCAGCCGAGCGATTTCGGCGTGTCGCGGTGAAGGAGAAAGCTGGCGAACAACCATACCGGAAATACGATCCACGAATCGCGCGCCACAAATTGCAGCCTCCAAATGAACAGCAGAACATAAATCGGAATCCCGATTACGTCGGCGAGCGAAAGCAGCCGGAGCATGCGCGCATTCATTGCTTTTTACAGATGCAGCAGCGCCCTGGCGAGCACCAGCGCCGCGGAGGGTTTCAGCATGGAGTCCGTGGCAAGAACTTCGCAATTCATGTCTGGAAAACCCCGGCGCGTCACGGCAGCGGGCAGTTCTTCGAAAATTCGCGCGCTGCGCTGCTCCAGTAATTCACAGATGCATTCGAAAAAGATCGTGCGGTCAGCGGAGCTCCAAGAATAGACGGCAAGCATCGCCGTGATTTTCTTGCGCGCCGCGACAGGCGCTTTAGCGCCGCACAAAAATTGCAGCAGTCGCAATTCGGCCCCTCCCCGATCCGCGATGGGTGTCTTGCCGCTCACAAATCTCCACTGGATTTGATGCTGTGCAGAGTATAACGGAGCAATGGGCGGAAGAATTTGCGGCCGGAGGAGCTTTGTGAATTGAGAGCAACGAAGAACTACAGTAGCGGATCCTCGAGCAGGGCCTGCGCTTCCGCTTCGGAAATCACGTTGCGCTTCACCAGCAGCCGGATCAAACGCTGCGTGAGCGCGGAATTTTTGTCGCGGCCATTCGCCGCGCGTGGCGTTGTGTGATGGGTTTCGAAGCTGGCCGGCCGGAGATTGGTGAGCTCGGAAATCCATGCATCGAAGGCCATCTGCTTTTCCGGCGGCATTTCCAGGAAGGCAATGCCCATACCCAGCCCGGTTTGCGAGAATGTGACACTGCCAATGGTTTCGAAGGCCATATTGTCGCGGTGCAAACGAACGCTCACGCCGGAACCTACCGGAAGCGGCATCAGCGTGTCCACAAAACATCCGCCCGGGCCCAAATCCGTGGTGCGCGTGGCAAAATGCGTGCCGGATTTCAACTCAACCACATCGGCCGCAACGGTAATTTGGTAGCGAATCGAATTGCGTCGCTCCGCTTCGGCGGCCGAAGTTTCCAGGGGCAGAATTGTGCGCGATAGCGGGGCCATGGAAAATGAAACTCCTGTTTCTCCAAGAATTTTCACCGAATAGCGCGATGCGAGCAAGGAGTTCGGAGACGCTGGATTCCAAAAAATGACCTGTACCAAAGGATTGGATGCTGGTCGATGGTACAGGGATGAAATTCGCGAGACTGGCTGAGACGCTCGCCCCGCAAAAAAATGGAGTCCAAAAAAAAAGGCGTGCGGGAAACAGCTATTCGCAATTCGCGGGCAGCTCTTGTAGGCGACGCTCGGCTTCGGCATTGCCTTTGCGCGCAGCGGCATCGAGCAGGATCTTCGCTTGGGTGCAGTTTTGCGAAACGCCCTCGCCGCGAAGGTACAGATGCGCCAGGGGAAGTGCCGCATTCGTGTTGCCCGCCTCAAGCGAGCGCCAAAACCATTCCGCAGCGGTAGCTGGGTCCGGAAGGACGCCCGCACCCGTAAGATATTTCTGCGCGCGAAGATACTCAGCCTGCGCCATGGCGCTCTGCTGCGCCGCTGCGGATAACGAATTGGCCTGCGCAGATTGGCTGTTACCGGCGCTGTGCGAGGGTAGCGCCTGCATCGGACGCACTGTGCCCTGCGCCGTTTGCGCGGCTTGCGTTCGATCCGAATTCGAATTTGCGGCAGCGCTCTGGCCCGCGCCGCCGGTAGGCAACAGCGCGGATTGCTTCGCCCCGGAACTTGAGACTCCCGGGGAGCTTGACGCTGTTTTCGTGTTTAACGGCGGCACTCTCGTGGAACGCGTTTGCTCCGGCGGATTCGCAACCGGAGGATTGGCGGGCTCTGTGCTTCCACCCGACGATGCAGCCAAGCTGTTGGAGACTGGGGAACCATTCGCCGGTTTGGCGGATCGCGGCATGCTGGACTGGCCCGCCAGGCTGCTGCCGATGCGCTGGATGACCGAGCCAATTTTCTGTCGATGCATGCTTGTGTAAGCGAACAGCACCAGTGCGACGGCGGTCAGAATGCACAGTATGGCAAAAAAGAGCACCGCCTTTTTGTTGTGCGGCTCAGGCTCATGCTGAAGAGCCGTCCAGGGACTGCGCGCAAAAATATTCTCCACGCTTTGCGGCGGAAACATCCGAGCATCCGCAAGCCGATTCGGCCCTCGCGCGGTTAGCGGCGGAAGACGCCGGGCCGCTGCCAGCGCGGAAATTGATGGTGCAACCGAAAAGGACTTTCTTGTCGGCGGGAGAAAGTTTTGAGGAGAGCTCTGCACTGGTGCGGCAGAACTGGCGGCGCTATGCGGAAGCGCGCTCGGCAAAATCCCCTCACGAACCGACGTTGCCGCCGGCGCTGAAGATTTTTGCCCGACGGGCGTGAACTTCCCGCCCTGAAGACTTGTAAACGAACTTGATGCTGCCGCGGGTGCGGGCGCCGACTCCGTCGCTTGAGCTCTGAACGGAGGAGCAACGAATGGGGAGGCATTCAAAGTTCGCGGGTCCGTGGTTAAGAATTCGCGCGGAAGGCGGGCGTCTGACAGCGCAATTTCGTCCGGCGCAGAAATTTCTTCGATATGGGCCTCTTGCGGCGACTCGCCGAAAGCATTCCCGACGAGGAACTGTTCTCCTGAGGGAGCGACTTGGGCGGGCACTGCACGCGTTTCGAGCTTTTCCTCAGCAGAAGCAGTTGAGGAAATATCATCCAAGGATTGTCTACCTTCGTGATCGAGAGTACCTGCAGCGGCGTCGGAGCGAAGCTCGGCTTCGGGCTTGGCCAGCCACTCACGGATCAGACTGCGCGAATCGGACGACAAATTCTCGAAAGCGATACCGCCGGAATTGCCACGCGGGGTGATCCAAGCGATGCGTCCCTGAACATCGATGCGATAACCGGCACCCAGCGAAAAGGAGAGCGAGAGATCAGACTCCGCTTCGACGCGGCCGACGGCCTGGAATCGCAGACCACCTTCGCTCAGATCGACGACGACACCGCCGTTGTCGGCGCCCATGTCCAGGTATTCCGGAGAATACAAAATGCGTCTTGCACAGCTGCGGCGTTCAGGCCCCATCCGCTGAGCACCTCCGTTGCACTGCAGTAAAATTCACATACTTATAGCTGGGAGAAATAAGGGCGGGCAGGTCAACTCAAATTATAAAACGAAACCGGCTACGCGCAAATATTATTCCGCATGGCTTTTTACATGGCGGCTTTCGGCAAGGAGTTGCGCCAAATAATTTTTCCATACAGCGGCGTGCGTGTGAGTGGTGTGGCCGCGCGTGGCGCTGGTAATCGGAAGCAAAACAAAGCGACCGTGCGGAATGCGATGAATCAGGCGGTGAATGTGCAATTCCGCCCGGAGTTCAGGCGGATTTACAAAATCGTCGGAGGTGTTCAATGCGAGCACCCACGCAGCGATTTTGCTGAGGTCGGGCTCAGGATTGTAATCGCGTGAAGAATCCCAGGCGTAAAGAAAATCGTCGGCATCCACACGCTTGAGAGCGTTATTCCAAAAATTGCGTAGAAAAGCAGCGGCCTTTTGCGGAGTATCGTAGACGCGCTGCCAGTAGAGCGGAGCACTGACCATCATCAATTCAACCGCTAGGGCGCCGCGCAGGCCTTCCACCGGCTCGGTCTTGTAGTTGCCGCCGTTCCACGCAGGATCGTCGCGAATCAGGTCCATAATGGCGTCGCGGTCAATGCGATTGCGTCCGACGATAGGCACGGGATAGCAGGCCAAGGGCATCATGGCGTCCATGAAATGCGGATAGGCTTCACCCCACATCCACGTGTGCATGCAGCCCATGGACGTTCCCATCACCAGCCGTAAATGATTGACGTGTAGACCTTGCGTGACCAGATCGTATTCGCCCTGCACCATGTCCGCGTAATCGTAATGGGGAAATTTCATGCGCAGGCCATCGCTTGGCTTGCTGGATCCACCGTGGCCGATGTCGTCGGGCAAAATGATGTAGTGCGTAGAAGCGTCGAGAAGCTGCCCCTTGCCAAAAAGGACGCCGGCGAAAATCGACTGCAGAAACTGCTGGCCCGAGCCTCCGGTGCCGTGAAGGATGAGCACAGCATTGGTGACCTGGCCTTGGGCGTTGCGCCGGGGCTGGCCAAGCGAGGTGTAGTGCAGACGTAACTCCGGCAAAGTCTCGCCGTCGCGGAAGCGGAAATTGTGAACGATGAAATTGCCCTGATGTATGGCCCATTGCGTTACCGTCGCGACGGTTTTTGGCGGCTTTGTGCCGGCGCTGTTTCCGAATGAGGCGAACGCCGGAAACAGCATAGCGAGTGTGGCGAAAATCGCGCGGAATTTTAAAACCATCGCTTCCCTCCCCATTTCGTTAGGCTTTACGAGCAAAATGCATATCACGCGCGCGCCTCGCGATTCAACCAGATGATGATCATGGAGACAAAACAATCGCGCGACGAAGGCCCGTGAGCTAAGCGAGGTCTTCGCGCGCTGAACGGTTCGCGCGGCGATTTTCAAGGACAAGGCTATCGCCGAGGCGAACCGCTACTGAACGCACGCTCTTCCGGCAAAACCGATTTGCGACAGACGAAGGCGCGTGATTCGGGCGCGGACGCGCTTTTGCCGCGCCGCATCCAACCATCTTCGATAGAATGGTTATGCACTCAACGCGGGCGAATCGGCAGCGAAACGCGGGAGATCGACATGAGCACAAGCATGAGATTGAGCGGAAAAGTAGCGGTGGTCACAGGTGCGGCGACAGGAATCGGACAGGCCATCGCGATCGCATTTGCGCGTGAAGGCGCTGCCGTGGTGGTGGATTACGTCGGCGATGAATCCGTTTCAGCACCAACGATCACGGCAATTCAAAAAATCGGAGGGCAGGTGGTTGCCGTCGCGGCGGACATTTCGCAACCCTCGGACGTGCAGAAGCTTGTCACTACGGCTGTGAATAAATTCCAGAAGCTCGATATTTTTGTAAACAACGCCGGAATCGAAAAAAAGTTTGCGTTTGTGGATTACCCGTTTGCGGAGTGGCAAAAAATCATCGCTGTAAACTTGACCGGGCCTTTTCTCTGCGCACAGGCTGCGGCGAAGCAAATGCTTCTTCAGGGGCACGGCGGGCGAATTATCAACATTTCCTCGATTCACGAAGATTTGCCGATGCCGCAAAACTCCGCGTATTGCACTTCGAAAGGCGGCTTGCGCATGCTGATGCGCACGATTGCCGTCGAGCTTGCGCCGCATGGAATCACGGTGAACAACATCGGCCCCGGTGCGATTTACACTCCGATTGATCGCGATGTCGAGAACAACCCCGCATTAAACAGCAAAATCATGTCGGAAATTCCCATGGGTCGTTGGGGAAAACCAGAAGAAGTAGCGCAGATGGCAGTATATCTTGCCTCGGACGACGCGGCCTACGTCACCGGCAGCACGCATTTCATTGACGGAGGAATGCTGCGCAACGCGGGCAGCCTGTAGCAATTGCCGCACAATTCTCCGGGGCACGCGAATTCTTCCGCTTTTACGAGATCCTTTCGCCGCGCTCGGACACCGCGTTAAACTGGCACGGTGCCGGGGAGCGAAAACGCCGCCGCGGTAAACTCGATTGACGAAACGCTGCTGAGGCTCCTTGCCTGCCCTTATGATGGCGCAGGTCTCCGCTTCGAGAATGGCGCTCTGGAATGCCCACGAGCCCACATCTTCGCCATTGAGCACGGCGTGCCGGTGTTCACTGAGCACCCGCGGCGCGAGCCCTTTCCCCTTAACATGCGGGCACTGCCAAAAGCTGGAACCTTAGATCGCGCCAGACAGCCGGAATCCATCGATCCTTTTGTGAACGACTGGATTGTCAACACCAACGGCAACCTGTATTGGCGCGCGCGCGGGCGTCTGGTGCGCTATCCGATTCCGCGGTGGGCGTTTGCCCCAGGCAATGGAAAAACGCTCCTCGACATCGGCTGCAGCTGGGGACGATGGAGCATTGCTGCAGCGCACGCCGGTTTCCATCCGATCGGCCTTGATCTACACCTTGACGCTCTCGCGGCGGCGGTCCGCGTTTCACGGCAACTCAATGCCAGCTGCAAATTTCTTTGCGCTGGCGCAGAGAACTTGCCGCTTGCTTCCCGCAGTGTGGATTTCGTTTTGTCCTACAGCGTGCTGCAACACATCGATAAGCCAGCAGTGCTGCGGGCGTTCCAGGAGGTTGCGCGGGTCCTCAAGCCCGGCGGCGTTTGCATGATTCAATTGCCCAACAAGGCAGGCCCTCTTAGCCTACTGCAGCAACTCCGGCGCGGATTCCGCGAAGCGCGCACAGGAAGCTTCGAGATGAGATATTGGTCACGCAAGGAAATTCTGCGCGCGTTCGCAGCGGCAGGACTGGTAAACGTTCGCATTACTGCGGATGGATTCCTTTCTCAGAATCCACAGCTGCGAGATTTAGACCTGCTCACGGCTGCAGGAAAACTAATCGTGCTGGCTTCTTCGGCAGGACACAAAGCGGCAGGCGCGCTTCCGGTTCTCACGCGCGTAGCCGACAGTTTGTGGATCGAAGCCAGGAAACCGGCGACCCGCTGACGAACAGCTTGAAACTGGTATGATGAAGCCGTGCGGAAGTGGCGGAACTGGCAGACGCGCCAGCCTTAGGAGCTGGTGGCCGCAAGGCCATAGGGGTTCGAGTCCCTTCTTCCGCACCAACTTTCTATCCTGCCATCCCTGGAGAACCCGCCGGCGCATTCTCGGAAGCTTCGACTGTCTAGCCTACGAAATGTCCGGTATTGACTTGACCTCCCGTATGATTCCCTGTACAAAAGATGCCTTACCTAGAGGCGCTTGGGAGTTTGTGCGGGAGATCATCCCTAAATGGATCGCGAATACGACCTTTTCGAGCAATTCCCGGACGGTTCAACGCGCTGGCACACGAACGCAACGGGAGTCGAGAACGCGCGCGCAAAACTAGAAGCGCTCGCGCGTAATACGCCGAACGAATGCTTCGCCATACATCTCCCGACCAAGGAAATCCTGGCGCGGCTCAACGTTCGTGCAGACGCTCGCGAGTCGGGCAAGCGGCTCATCGTTCAAATCGCGTACGAAAATTCCTCGGCCGCCGAGCGAACTCAAATTTTGGTGATGTGCGGCTATGAAGTGATGTCGCTGATTGGAAATGAAGCCGCAAAGGCTGTGCTCGGGAAACCGCATCGTTGTGACCTGTTCATCATCAGTCACGGGGCGCCGGAGAAGACGCGCAAAGAAATCGCCGCTTGGCTTAAGGAAAAATATCCCAGCGTGAGGATCCTGGCGCTGAACTCACCCGGAATACGGGAACTCGCGGGAGCGGATTACAACGTGAAAGCGAACGGCCCGGAGACGTGGCTGCCTTTTGTCACGCGAGCGTTCGCTGCAGCGGGCTAGAGCCAGCCGACGGATATTTCGCATTTTCTTCTGTAGCCGGCAGACGCCGAAGGGATTCCTGACCACGTCTTGCAGCAATAGATTCGCGCCGCGCCGAATTACATTTGATAGGAGCGAACGGGCTGGGGTGAAAGCATTCCTCGCGAAACGCGCTGTGCGCGCACCAGCGAATGCCGTTGCTCGAAATGCTTTTGCGCGCGTCGCCCCCATCCGCGCACAAAATAATAATTGAGCGCACAGCCCGCGCCCGCGCTGACCACCGGAATCAGCCGTGCCGCCCATTTATCGGCCACGTCCTCGCCGATTTTTACCGCGACGCGGTCCATAAGGAATGGAACAATGCGTTCGACACCCTGCTTTTCAATAAAGTCGCGAGCATAATCCACGCCCGCTGCGGTTGCCGCCGCAAGCCATAACTCCGTCACTTCCTCTTCTGTTTGATATTCGAAGCCATAAAGCAGGCTGAGTTTTTGCAACAGCCGAAGCGTAATGGCGGAGAGAAATCCTAAATCGGGCACAATGGTGAGCAATCCGCCGAAGCCCAGGCCCATGCCTTCGAGCGCCGCCGCTTTGCAGGATGCACGAATCACGCTATCGGCGAAAGGTTTCAGATTTTGCGGCCCGAGAAAAAAAACGTCGTCCCATTTCTCGATCGGCAGCCGATGAGCGCGCTGCACGTGGCGCAAATACGCGATGGGATCAATGCGCATGTGCCGATAGGCCTGGTGCGCAGTACCGCGAATGGAAGCGCGAAGCGCATTTGCAGATGGAATCGACAATTTCCGTTTCATCGCTTTTTAGATGCGGTGGCTCCCGTAAAAGTCGTGCGGGCTTTCACCGAAGCGAAAAACTATTTGCGAACCAACAGCAATGCGGAATGCAATGCAGCCCGCGCGCTACCGAGCGGGAATCGCAGCCGGATCGGCGCCGGTTTCGGCCTCATGAATCATGTGCTCGCCGAGCAGATCCCAACTGACGAAATGGCCCGCGGCATCGGGCGCGCCGGTCTCTGGGTTGTAGTTCTCGTTCATACCGCCGGTTTTGCGGAGGTCGCGCACGAGAACTGCAACCGTTTTGCGCGCGAGATCAATGGCCTGCGATTTGTAACCGTAATTTTCGAGCCCGTGCATCATCATGTAGTTGGAGATTACCCATACCGGGCCGCGCCAGTATCCCGAGCGCGGATTGTAAAGCGGCTCGGTAGCCGCAATGGTACGAATGCCGTTGGAAGACCAGAATTCACCGGGATTCAGCAGATGCCGGCGAATTATTTCATCGGCTTGCGCCTTCGTAGCGATTTCGGCCCACAGCGGAACGAAATTCGTCCAGGTTTTGATATGAATGAATTTGCCGGTGCGCGAATCAATGTTCAAGAACATGCCGTCGCGCGCGGACCACATTTTTTCGCGCACGAGGTTTGCAAGGGCGTGCGCTTTTTCGTCGTACATTTTGGCGTCACCGGGTTTGTTGAGTTTTTTTGCCAGCACTGCCATGGCGAGGTATTCGCGGTATATGTAGCACTGCAAATCGACGCCTTCAGTGGTATCCGCGGGGTCGTCCGAAACAGCCGGATTGTTGTCCACGCCGCTTTCGAGGCCATTGAACCAGCGATAAAGCCCGTCCGGCGAGCGGCGCGCGATGTCCCAGAATTTCAGGCTGTCTCCCAGTTTTTGGTAATACGTACGTGCGTCGTCTTCATCATTCACGCGGCTGGGCTCAAGCAGCCAGTGGTAATCATGCAGGGTTTCCGAAGCACGGAGCGCCATTTGCGCCAGAAACGGCTTGCACATTTGCGGCAGCGCGTCGAAAGCTTCGTTGTCAATCTGCCGCGGGGTATAACCAGTGGTGGCCCAGCGCGAATCGGTGGCGTCCAGAAAATTTTTCGCCGAATCCTCGAGTGGCTTGCCTACACCGTCATAGCTGAGCGCCACACCCATAAAATAGGTGTCCCAATCGAAAAGCTGCGTGTACGGGCCGGCGGGCACCAGATACTCGTGGGTTAAAATTCCTTTTGCGGGTTTGACGATATTTTGCTTGTAATGATATTTCGCGATCAGTTGCGCAATTTCGCTTTGCCCCTGAGCGCGCGCCTGCGGACCAGCGAACGCCAGAGAATAGAGCGGCAGCGCCATCGCCGCTATGCGCATCAAGGCGGATTTGTGCTTCTTGTTGTGGTGCCGACGTAGCGCTGAAAGTCTTTGCATCTTGTTACACCTTCGTATGAACTCCGTTGTCGCACCTTTACAGAGGCCTCAAATTTACCAGAATTCCCCTCTCCACGGCGCGCACCGGAAAAACTTTCATCGGCGCAATGTCTGGAAACTCCTATAATGCAGCCTATGGCCCTTATCGTTTTCTTACGCGGCGTGAACGTAGGCGGCCACAGAACTTTTCGGCCCAGCCTCCTCGGCGGCCAACTCAGCAACTTCGGCGTCATCAACATCGGTGCGGCAGGTACGTTTGTCACACCCAAGCCAATCAGCCAAACGCTGCTTCGTTCTGAATTCCTCAAGCGTTTGCCATTCGCAACCCACATAATGATGTGTGCCAGCCGGGACCTCATTGCAGCCGTCTCGCAAAACCCATTCACCGGCGAAACGCACCGCGCCGATACGGTTCGATTTGTCGCCGTGCTGTCGAAACGGCCCCGAATCCTGCCTTCGATTCCACTTTGCATCCCGAGCGATGGCAGATGGCTCGTCCGGATTCTCTCTCGCCACGACAGATTTGTTTTCGGATATTACCGGCGCGAGATGAAGGTCATTAGCTATCTTGGCTCGATTGACAAAATTTTTGGGGTACCCGCCACGATCCGCAATTGGAATACCATCAACCAAATTATTGAAGTGTTCGAAAAATCCACCGGGCGCGGGAAACTAGCGCCGCAGCAGCATAAGCAACCGCATTTCAAGGAAGTTTAACAAAAATCCTTCCGTTCTCCATTCGCAGCTCATACGTCCTCACCGGCGCAATGTCCTTCTGCAGTTCAGGAAGATCATCAGGATAGACGTTTGCCGGATAGGTGTTTTTTCCGGTTGCGGGATCATACCGATAATGATGCCACGGACACTCGAGTTGCCCTTTCCAAATGTCACCCTGCCAGAGCGGCCCTTTCATGTGCGGACAAACGCCATCCAGTACATAGATTTTCCCATCCACATTCACAAGGGCCAGCATGCGCCCGTTTGCACGCGCGCCGCGCACCGTGCCTTCCGGCATATCTTCCACGTGCGCCACTTCAATCCACGAGTTTTCCACTGACTCAGAATCTTTTTGCATAGGTTAGCTAGGAGACCTTGCTGCCGGAGCCGTATCGCTCATAGGATACGGCCCCGGGCAGCCCAGTACGTAAAAGATCGCCACGAGCATTGTTATTTTCGTACGCCATCGCCCTGCGTACTTTGCGCGTGTTTACTTCTTCGCACCCGGCACGACCATGAATTTCGCGCAGTACGGCGATTCACCGGGGAAGCCGCGCCGGAAATGCCCGGAAGGCCCTTCGCCAAGATATTCGGAGAACCACGCTTCGTGCTCGACTTCCTCGTGCAAAATTGCCAGCGCCACATCGTAAGTCCGCGGGTCCTTGCCAATGGTCATCGCGCAAATTTCTGTATACACGCGAATCGCGCACCGCTCCGCCTCCACTAGCACGTGCAGCATCTCCTTCATGTCGCGCGGATCCTTCGGCAAATAAGCGTCCGGGCACGCTGCGTCCTTTGCGAAATCCTTGATATCCCGTGGCAGTGCTCCGCCCAGCTCGTAAATACGCGGCGTCAGCACCTCGAAATGATTGCGGTCTTCGATACGCGCGTCTTCGATGATTTCCTTCAGCCCTTCACCGTCAAAACCGATCGCGTTCACGCGCAGAATGGTGTAGTAATAAAAAGTCGTTAGTTCCGCCGATGCGGCGCGAATCAGCTTTTTCACCAGCTCATCCACGTTCACTCCGGCCTTGGCCACAACTTCGCGTGCTACTTTTCCCATTTTCATCTCCTCCATTTCCGTTTTGGATTTTAAACCTTGCTCTGTGCGACCGGCTTAGTCGTGCCGACGCACCGATGCTCGCTCGCGCCGCCGCGACCTACACTTCTTGCAGTACCCGCACACGCGCAGCAAGACATGTTCCATCTCAAAGCCTCTCTGGCGCTTTACGTCCATCGGCAGGCGCCGCAACGCCGGTAAGGGATAATCGGTCAACCCTCCGCACTTCAAGCAAAACAGGTGCGCATGCTGGGTCCGTCCACGAATGTGCTCATACAAAAAACCGCCTTCGTCAACCGGTACGCGCTGCAACACGCCGGCGTCCACCAGCAAATCCAGCGTGCGGTAAATGGTCGCACGCGAAACGCGTTTGTCTCTGCGGTTCAAGCCAAAGAGCAAATCATCGGCGGAGAAGTGCCCGCGCTGCGCCTCCACAAAATCGAAAATCAATTCTCGCTCGTGTGTGTTCCGCGAGCGCTTGCCCATTTTCTGTTTATTGATATTGAGACTTATTCTCATTCTATAATGGCTCCACGTTAGCAGCCAGACGGCTGCGGGTCAAGGAATTTCTGAGGCGACCTTTGCAGCGAACTGGAGAATTGCGTCCAGCCCGATTTCGGTCACATCGGGTATTCGCGGAGGTCTTTCGTACTTCTCTGCTTCCCTGTAGAATCCCGTTGCGCCCGACGGAGGCATTCGTGTATCGCATCTGGCAGAAGCTCTGGGCTGAATTCATTGGCACATTTGTTTTTGTTTTTTTCGCCGCCGGGGCGGTGTGCGCTGCGGCTGCGATGCACTCGGCGACCGAGCCTGCGCTCGGGTTCGCCGCCGCGCTCGTACGCGGAGTTGCCGACGCCGTGTTGGTTGTCGCCCTGTCGCCTGTATCAGGAGGCCATTTCAATCCGGCCATCACTCTTGGCTGCTGGGTCACGCGCAAAATCGGTTCGTTCCAAGCGATTTTCTATGGCATCGCGCAGGTTTTTGCTGCGATTGTCGCGTCTTGGACGCTTGCTCTGTTGGTCCCCGAGAACATTTGGAGGCCCATCGCTCTCGCCGCGCCCGAACTCGGGGCCGGCATTTCGCGCACGCAAGGAATTTTTTGGGAGCTGATTCTGACCTTTGCCTTCGTCTTTGTATTTTTCGCCACCGTCGCTGACGCGCACTCTGATTCTCCTTGTTTCGCTCACTTTGGCGGATTCGCGGCCGGGCTTGCGCTTTTCGCCGCTACGCTTGCCGGAGCACCCTTCACCGGCGCGTCGCTCAATCCAGCTTTCGCTCTCGGTACGGCCGTTGCTGCGCATCAATTCGCAAATCACGGCGTGTACTGGGCAGGACCACTCCTCGGCGGGGTTTTGGGCGCATGGCTGTATCATGCCGCCTTCGGCCGGCCTCACACTCCGGCGCATGAACGTTAACTCGATTCCCTTCTCGATTCCGCCATCCGGACAGTAGCATTTCGGACAACCGGACCGCGCAACCAATTGCCGCTTCCCGCCGCGCGTGCTACGGTGAATTCATCCGATTGCGCTATTCTTGTTCGCGCCAAAAAAAGGTGACTCCGTATGGCCGTTGCCGTTGATGACCTGCTGCGCAAAGCTGTCGAAAGTAAAGCCTCTGACTTGCACCTGAAAGTCGGCAATCATCCGTACCTGCGCATTGATGGCGTGCTTCAGCCTATCGTCGACGTTCCGCGTGTCACGCCGGAAGAAATGCTCTCCATGGCTTTCAGCATGATGACCAACCGGCAAAAGCAGAAATTCAAAGAAACTGCTGAACTCGACATGGCTTACGGCGTTGCGGGCCTCGGCCGTTTCCGCGTCAATGTTTTCCAGCAGCGCGGCAATGTGGGCATGGTTTTGCGCGTGATTCCTACCAAAATTCGCACCATCGAAGAACTCAATCTTCCATCAGTCATCGAGAAAATTTGCGAGGAGCAGCGCGGTCTGGTCCTCGTCACCGGGACGACCGGTTCGGGCAAGTCCACCACGCTCGCGGCGATGATTGACCGCATCAATTCCCTGCGGCCCGAGCACATCATCACTATCGAAGACCCAATCGAATATTTGCACCGCGACAAAAAAGGATTCATCAACCAGCGGGAAGTCGAGGTAGACACTTCGACATTCTCCACTGCGCTCCGCGCCGCGCTCCGCCAGGACCCGGATGTCATCCTCGTTGGTGAAATGCGCGACCTGGAAACAATTTCTACTGCGCTGCTCGCAGCTGAAACCGGCCACTTGGTCTTCTCGACTCTGCACACCCTCGATGCCACCGAAACGATTCAGCGCATCATCGCTGTGTTTCCGCCGCCCGAGCAAAAGCAAATCCGGCTGCAGTTGGCCTCAACTCTCAAAGCGGTGGTTAGCCAACGCCTAGTCCGGAAGAGCGACGGCATCGGCCGCGTGCCCGCCGTCGAAGTGCTCATCTCCACCGGATACATCCGCGATTGCATCATCAATCCCGACAAGACGCGGCTGATTCGCGACGCGCTCGCCGCCGGAACCAGCCAGTACGGCATGCAAACCTTCGATCAATCCATTTTCGATCTCTATTCGAAGAACCTGATTACGCTCGACGAAGCCATGATTCGCGCCTCCAACCCCGACGAATTCAAGCTGCGCATTCAGGGCGTTCGCTCCGCCGCTGATGCCGCGCGCGAAGAAATGGAGCGCCAGATGCAAGAATTCGAGCGCACTGGCCCGCGCCGGTAACGCAAAGATTTGTACTTTGACCAAGCCTTGCCGACTCGCTGCGCCCAGAACGGAAAGGCTGGCGAGCAACGCGACGCTCTGTCGCAATTTCTCCCTGGAAACTTCTTCTGCAAAAAGCGTTTCGCGCTGAAATTTTTATGATATAAATCCGCGGTTTGCAAATGCAGCCAATCGAACCAAAGCATGCTTGGTACACGTTTTTCTTTGGCGTCCGCGGGCTTCTGCGCCTTTTCGCTGCGATTCTAGCGTTCGCCTACGCGATTTTTATTTGCGCTTCCTTCGGAGCTGACGGGTCTTTTTTTTCACGATTGAGCGCGGCGGCAATTTGTGCTTTCAGTCACACCGCAAAGCTCGCGCTCGTCGCCGGACTCTTTTCAATCGCTCTCTGGTTTGGGCTCCATAGCAACATGGATCCCGGGCGCTGGGGCTTCTACCGGGTGTTTTCGAAAGAGTGCGAGGATTACGACTGGTGGGGGCGCCGTATCTCGGATCGCCGGCAATAAAAGCCAGGCTTCTTATCGACTCGCCACAATTTCTTGCTTCCGTAATTTTCTGCTTTTATGCTCTTGGTCATGCGCTCGACTCCGCGAAAATTCGCGACCGAGGTCGGACTGTACAACGCCGCCACACGCGCGCTGATGCGACGCGCTTATTCCCTTCACGAAATGAAGGAGTATTTGAAAGCACGCGCAGAAAATCCCGAACACGCGGCTACTGTGCTGCAAAAATTGAAAGAGCGCAATTACGTCGATGACGCGCGGTATGCGCGGGATTTCGCCCGCTTCCATGCGCAATCGCGACGTCAGGGCAAGTTTCGCATCGCTCGCGAACTGCGCGTGCGCGGCGTTCCGGACCGTCACATCGAAGAGGCGCTTGAATCCATCTTCGCCGAGACTGATGAAAAGGCTCTCATCCGCGTGCACTTAGAACGCAAACTCCGCCAGTTGCTTGGTCGTTCCCGTCGCAACGCCAACATTTCGACCGCAGATGATGCGACGACCGCGCGACCGCGGCCGCGCGGCCCGTTTTTTTCATCCCGTTCTTTTTTGGACGAAAGGACGCGAGCGTCGATTTACCGCAGCCTGCTGCGTGCAGGCTTTTCTCCTGACGCCATCCACGCCGAGATGCGCTCATTGGGCGGGCCCGGCATTGACGAAAGGCTTGAGCCGGATGCATGAGAGCAGGATTGTAAGCACATAGTGTTTGACGAATTCACATTCGTGAAGACCTCAGGGAAGCGTGCAGCTGGCCTCTTTGCGCCAGCAGTACTGTTGCTTGGCCTGTGCGTTCTCTCGGGCTGCGGGCCGAACAAGGCCGCGGAATCCGACGCACAGCTTGGGCTCACTGCCGAACAATCTGCCGGCCGTCAAATCTATAATCAGCGCTGCGCACAGTGTCATCATGCCTATTCTTCGAGCGGCTCGCAGGGACCGAGCCTCGAAGGGCTCTTCCGGAAAAAATATCTGCCCAGCGGACTGCCAGCGAATGATCGGTTCGTGATCAAGACCATCGTCAACGGACGGGGCATGATGCCGGCGGTGGGACAAGATCTGACAGACGAACAACTCCGTGAACTGCTTGCCTACCTGCACACGTTGTAAGATTGGACGGCAAACCAGCGCGGGTTAGCTCCGTTTGCATTCATTTTGGCGTGCCTGTATCGTATGTGTTTGACTCCAAGTCCCCTGCGAAAATTCCGGACTTTGCAGGAAGGTCCTTCCTGAGAGAAGCGCGATGGCAGAAGAAGCGAATCCGCAACGGCTTTCCAATTTGGTGCGCAGCCCCTGGCTCGTTTTTGGCAGCATGGGAATAGTCTGCTTTCTTATTCTGGGCGGGCTGATGATTCACCAATTTGCCTCGAACGAGCAAGAGAAGAGCACGCTAGGCCCGGCGCCAGGATTTACGCTGCGCGATCAACGGGGACGATTGACGTCTCTCGCACAATTTCGCGGCAAAATCGTACTGCTCACGTTCATTGACCCCGAATGCCATCAGATTTGCCCGCTCACCACGCAAAGCATGGTGCAGGCTGTGAAGATGCTCGGGCCGCGCGCAGCTTCGCAGGTACAATTGCTCGGAGTTGACGCCAATCCTCTCAAAACCAGAATTGCTGATGTGGCTGATTATACGCGTACGCACGAACTCGAAGGCCGCTGGCGATTTCTGACCGGTCCTCCTCCCCAATTGAAGCGCATCTGGCGCGCATACCACGTCTATGTTGCCGTGGGGAAAGACGACATCGAACACACGGCTGTCGTATTCCTGATTGACCAGAATGGTTACGAACGAAAGCTCTTCACCACCCCGATGAGCTACGAAGAGATCGCGAGTGACGCGCAAGATCTGGCGCGGGGAATGTCGCAACTTTTGCCTCGTGGTGAAAGGCTGGCATCAGTAGCTCTAAATCCGAAACCGGCGACGCGCGCAACGGGTGAGCAAGGCAGCCAATTTCAATTGACCGCGCTGGGCACGCGCTCGCAGCGTGTAATGTTGGGCACCGATCATCCGCATTTGCTGCTTTTTTTTGCCGGATGGCTGGGGCAGAACTCGAATTTGCGACGGGATTTGAGCGTGCTTGACAGCTACGCAGCACTCGCGCACAGGCATGGATGGCCTTCGCCTGTGGCTATGGATGAAACGACTATCGAACCTTCCCACGCAGAAGCGCAAACAATTCTTGCTCGGCTCGCAGCAGATTTGAAAATTCCGATTATCGAAGATGCGAGTGGTCGCATCGCCGACGGCTACAACGTTCAGGATTTACCCTGGTTTGCGCTGAATTCGTCCGCCGGAGACATTCTCTGGCATCATGATGGATGGATCTCAGCAAGTGCGCTCGATCGCGCTGTCGCATCCGCGCTCTCCCATGCGCGGACCGTTACAGCAACGGCGCAGAAGCGCCATCCCAACGTGCATCACGCAAACGCCGTCTCGCGGGGAAGCAGATAGAAGCGCATTTCCGGCGCGAGAAAAGGTGCCGCACGGAAGCTTTACTATTGTGCTGCTAGAGGATTTGGACGTTTGGCGCTGCGGCGACGCGGCCAGGCTCGGCAAGCCGCAAACTCAGCGCGCGCGCGACGGCAAAAATGCTTTTCGCACCGGGGGCATCTTCACCCTGCGCGGCAACCGGTTTGCCGGTGTCACCACCGATGCGAATCTGCGGATCAATTTCAATTTCACCTAGGAAGGGCACGCCAAACATTTTCGCGATATGCTGGCCCTCACCGTGGCCAAAAACGTCAATGCGTCCGCCGCAATGCGGACATGCAAAATAGCTCATATTTTCGACGATGCCGAGAATTTCGACATTCACTTGGCGGAACATCTCGATGGCCTTGCGCACGTCGGCAAGGGCAACGATTGAAGGAGTGGTGACAACAACGGCGCCCGAAAGCACGACGGACTGCACAAGCGACAGCTGAACGTCGCCGGTGCCCGGCGGCAAATCCACAATCAAGTAATCAAGCTCCCCCCATTGCACGCTGCGCAAGAATTGCTGCATCACCCCGTGCAGCATCGGTCCACGCCAAATGAGCGGGCGGTCGCCGGGATTCAGCAAGCCCATGGAAATCATTTTTATGTCATAGGCTTGCACGGGAATAATCACGTTTTCAGCGATAGCCTGCGGCTGCTGATTCGTTCCCAGCATTAACGGGACGTTGGGGCCATAAACGTCGGCGTCCAGCAGGCCTACTTTTGCGCCGATTCTTTGAAGCGCAATCGCCAAATTCACAGCGACGGTGGTTTTTCCCACGCCGCCCTTCCCGCTCGCGACTGCGATAAGATCCTTGACGCCCACGATAGGCTGCTTTTCCTGGACGCGGCGGCTTCCCGGCGTGCCGGCTTCAAAGTTCAGATCGAGCGACTGCACGCCTTGCAAGTGTGACAGGGCGTCGCGAATGCCGCGCTCAAGCGCCTCACGGTAGCGTGGCTCCGGTCGCAAAAGGAATATCACGAGCGAAATTGCGCCGTCGCGAACGACGAGGCTGCGCACGAGGTTCAGCGAAAGGATGCTGCGGTGATGCTCTGGATCTTCAACGGCACGGAGAGCGTCGTAAACAGCGCCTTCGGTCAACTTGTTTTCAGGAGCCAATGCAATCCTCTCCGGTGCGAGCACCTGCACGCATTTCCATCATAGGATGACTGCTCTGGCGGAGCAACATCCTGTACTCGTCCACATGATTAGTGACACTCGGCCTTTCGAGAATGAGAGTTCCAGTGAGAGAGAAATTCGAGCGGCGTGCGATAGCCGAGAGCCTGGTGCGGGCGCACGGTGTTGTAA
>Ga0209061_1001369_pt1 | contig 41354 bp, 37 predicted proteins | sample Coa_R1_10_FD_187157 | JGI IMG/M metagenome (GOLD analysis project Ga0209061, IMG submission 187157) | Surface soil microbial communities from Centralia Pennsylvania, which are recovering from an underground coalmine fire - Coalmine... | ecosystem: Environmental > Terrestrial > Soil >... | reverse complement strand
CCTTGATAGATTTTTCTCACAGCGGCTCTCCTCTCAAAAAGAGTTTCCAACTCGAACTCTATCCGAGTTCGGGTCGAGAGCCGCTGCTTCCTTGTTCAGATTTCAACTACGCGAGGGGCAATTTCCAATCAAAAAGCATGTAGGCGTATGGTGTGGAGTGGCGTTGCTGTGGAGGCCTTGGCGGTTAAGCTCCCCCATTCGAGAGTCAGCGCCTAAGCAGCTACGGATTGCTTCCCATTAGCAACGCAGGAGGTTCGATTCCTCCCCTCCACACCATTTCCCCAATTGTGTTAACGCTGGAAGCGACTGACTATCTTCCCTGAAACAATCAGAACGGGCTTAGGGTGGGGTACTTTTGGGGGTCCCTATCTCTTACCCCCACACCGGCGGCCTCTGCCGCGACGGATTCCGTTCTCTTGGCCAATTTGCTTGCTGGCTACCGGCCTGGCACCGCGACAATCTGGCACTGCGGAGATTTCCACAAGCAGGATTGACAAACTCGTCGTGCAGTTTCAAAGTACGAACCCCGCCCGCCGGAGGACGCGATGCCTGAGCCATACCCCACAATGGAACAGGTAGAGAAAGCGGACCGAGAGCAGATTGCCCGGTGGCACTGTTTTCTTGCGGCTCCAGAATCAACGAAAGAGCGGGACATCGCGGATCGAATCGCCGACCGGTTGCTGAATATGGGCGGCTTGACGCCGGGCCTAACGGAAAAAATCGGATTCACGAAAAAGCCGGCGGTTCCATCGCGATTGAGACGGAGGGCGTCGGACCTTCTCCGCATTGCCGATGTCACTGCCGCGCCCCTTTCGCCGCTCCGTGCCGAACCGAAGCCGGCTGCGGCGAGTGCATCCACGATCTTGAACTCCACGTATCGCTTGAAAGCGAGTTAAACGAAGCCTGTTGGCTCTGCGGCGGGATTCCGACCTGACCGCAGTCCCGTCGGAAATTTCCGCCGCTAGCGCAGGAGAGGAGCCTCGCGCATAATGTGCCGCTATGCGCGAGAGGCTGGAATACGCGGGTGCGTGGATCGGAATCAAGGCGCTCGGACTTTTGCCGCGCCCCGCGGCGAGATTCGTCGGCGTATGCTTCACCACAATCGCGTTTGCGATCCGCAAACCGCTGCGGCGAGCCGCTGAATTCAATTTGCGCCTGGCATTTCCCGATTGGACCGACGCGCGGCGCAAGCGGGTGATTCGCGGTATGATTCGCCAAGTCGGTTGGATGGCGGGCGAATTTTCGCAGTTTCCAAAATACACCCGCGATAACATCGACCGCATTGTCGCCATCGAGGGCGCCGAGCATTTCGATTGCGCCCGCGCGCGCGGCAAGGGCGTGCTGTTTCTGACCGGGCACATGAGCGCGTGGGAACTGGCGCCTTTCGCGCACGCTCTGTATGGCCATCCGCTGCATTTTCTGGTGCGGCCGGTGGCCAATCGCCGCGTCGATACGTTGGTCAATTTCTATCGTTGCCTCTCGGGTAACGCGCCCATCGAGAAAAACCGCGCGGCGCGCGCCATGCTCAAAATATTGGCTGACGGCGGCACGGTGGGAATTCTCGCGGACCACAATACCACGCTCGAAGAAGGCGTCTTCGTCGAGTTCTTCGGCATTCCGGCATCCACCACTTCGGGACTCGCGCGCATCGCGCTGCGCACCGGCGCCGCCGTCGTCCCCGGCTTTCTTCGCTGGGATGCGAACCGCCGCAAATACATTCTTGGATTCGCGCCGGCCGTCGAGCTTTCCCGCTCCGGCGATGAAGATCGCGACGTGATCGAAAACACCGCGCGCTTCACGAAAATAATCGAAGACTTCGTGCGCGCGTATCCCGATCAGTGGCTTTGGGTCCACAAGCGCTGGAAGACGCGCCCGCCCGGAGAAAAGCCGGTCTATCCTTTCTGATTTTGATGTTGCGCCGCGCCAAATCGCGCGAAGGAGACGCCCATGACTCGTACCGCCGGTGAACTCGCCGAATATCTCGGCGCCGCTCTTTCGGGAGACGCGCTCGTGCCTGTTTCCGGCGTCGCAAGCCCCGAACGCGCGCGCGCCGAGGATTTGATTTACGCGGCGTCGCCGAAGCATCACAGCCAGGCGGCCGCGTCGGCTGCGCGCTGCGTCATTGCGACCCCCGGCACGCGGCTCCGAGGCAAAACCATTCTCGAATCCGGCGATCCCAAGCTCGCATTCGCAAAAGCGGCCGATTGGCTGCTGCCAAAGCCCTCGCGCGAGGCGGGAATTCACCGGACCGCCATTATCTCGCCCAGCGCTGTTATCGCGGCAAGCGCTTCGGTCGGTCCGTACGCGGTCATCGAAGACGACGTCGAAATCGCGGCGGGGTCGCGTATCGGCGCATTTTGTTTTCTTGGCCGCGGCGCGCGCGTGGGAGAGAACTGCACGCTGCACCCGCGGGTCACACTTTATGCCGGGGCGCAACTGGGCAACCGCGTGGAAATCCACTCGGGAACGGTCATTGGCTCGGACGGGTTCGGTTACGTCTTCGGCGAAGGTCGCCACTGGAAATTTCCGCAGCTCGGCCAGGTTCAAATCGGCGACGATGTGGAAATTGGCGCAAACACGGCCATTGATCGCGGCTCGCTCGACGCCACCCGCATCGGCTGCGGCGTCAAGATTGATAATCTGGTGCAGATCGCGCATAACGTGTCGATCGGCGACCATTCCATCGTTGCGGCGCAGACGGGAATTTCCGGCAGCAGCACCCTCGGCGACCGTGTAGTTGTCGGCGGGCAAGTGGGCATCGCCGACCACTGCAAAATCGAACAGGATGCGCGCCTCGGCGCTCAGGCCGGAGTGCCCAGCGGCAAAACAATCCGCGAGGGAGAAACCGTCTGGGGCACGCCAGCTCGCCCTCTAGCAAGATTCAAGGAGCAGTACGCTTGGTTTGCGCGCCTGCCGCAACTCGCCGCGCGTCTGCGCGCTCTGGAACGCGGCACGGGCCCGGCACGCCGGTAATCTTGCGGCATAGCCGTGCGCTCTTCAGGCATCGTTCGGGCGCGCGTTCGCATCGAAACTGTTGATTCGATTCGCCTTGAGCGGTGGTTTTCGATTGACCGCGGTGCATTCCGCCCCGATAATATCCCGGAGGAATTCTGTAAGTATCAGTAATCCCGGGAGATCGGTTGAATCCGGTGCAGCGGTCGGATCGTCGCCGCGACCCAGGGACCGTACCCAAAGCCACTTCCCCGCTGGGGTTGATGTTTGCCCAACGCGGACCATTGCGCTAGGAACTGCGGTTTTATTCGTCCCTGGCATCGGTGGTGTGTGGCACGAAACTGTCGAAAGGCATTCCGCAGTCGGATTATTCAAGTTCTGAGGACAGATGACACCCGAAGCCAGCCTGCGCGTGAACGCCGGTCGCGCAAATGCCCAAGAGGGATTTGGAGGAACCGCGGCAGCCGCGGCCCCGCAGCGCAATCTGGAAACTGCGATTGAAGGAGCCATCGCCCGCGGTGTGCGCTGGCTTCTTTCCGCTCAAAATCCGGAAGGTTTTTGGTGGGGTGAGCTCGAAGCCGATACGACGCTTGAGTCCGACTATATATTCTTTTTGCACGTCATTGGCAGCTCCCATTCCGCGAAGATCTCCAAGCTGGCGAATTACATTCGCGCCCGCCAGCTTTCCGATGGCGGCTGGAACATTTTTCCCGGCGGCCCCGCCGAGTTGAACGCGACCGTGAAAGCTTGGGTCGCTCTGCGTATTGCCGGTGATGCCGCCGAGGCCCCGCATCTTCAGCGCGCCAAACGGAAAATTCACGAACTGGGCGGCTTGGAATCTACCAATTCTTACGTGCGCATGTACCTGGCGATGGTCGGCGCGATCGATCCCGAAATGGCGCCCGCCATTCCACCGGAATTGATGCTCTTGCCGTACTGGTTTCCGCTGAACATCATCGAGATGTCGTCGTGGACGCGCGCCATCGTGATCCCGCTGTCGATTGTCAACGCCGCGCGGCCCAATTGGCGGATGCCCGACGGCGTCACCGTTGACGAGCTTTTTACCCATCCTGGGGCGAAGCCCAAATCGCTTTTATGGGATGCGCGAGTCGTTTCGTGGAAAAATGTCTTTCTGGCACTCGATCGCGCTGTGAAGCTTTACGATCGCGCCCCATGGAAGCCCTTCCGTCGCATCGCGCTGGACCGCGCGCGCAAGTGGATGTTCGAGCGTCTGGAACGCAGCGAAGGGCTCGCCACCATTTTCCCGGCCATGGCCAACTCGATCTTCGCCATGCTGGCCGAAGGCAGCGATACTACTGACCCGCTGGTTTCGCGCGAGCTGCGGTACCTTGAAAGTTACGAAATCGATGGGCCGGACGCCATGCGCATGCAGCCGTGCATTTCGCCGGTCTGGGATACGGCAATCGCCATGGTCGCTCTTGAGGAAGCGGGCATCGATCCCGCTCATCCCGCGCTGGTGAAGGCGGCGCGCTGGCTGCTCGAAAAGCAAATCCTCGGTCCCGGCGACTGGCAGGTGAAGAATCGCAAGGCGGCTCCGGGCGGCTGGGCATTTGAGTTTTTGAATGAGTGGTATCCCGATGTGGACGACACCGCGTTTGTCCTGATGGCGCTTTGGCGGGTCGCCGAACCCGACGCGGACCGTATGCGCGGCGCGATTCGTCGCGGGCTGGCCTGGCTGCTGAGCATGCAAAACGCCGATGGCGGCTGGGGCGCGTTCGACCACGAAAACAATCGGCAATTTCTGAACAATATTCCCTTCGCCGATCACAACGCCATGCTCGATCCGTCCACGTCGGACGTCACGGCCCGCGCGGTGGAATGTCTCGGTCAGATGGGATGGCCGGCGTCCGATCCGGCAATCGCGCGAGCTCGAGCCTTTCTGCGCCGCGAGCAAACGCGCGAGGGGGCGTGGTATGGTCGCTGGGGCGTGAACTACATTTATGGTACGAGCGGAGTCTTGCGTGCGCTCGAAGCAGCGGGATTGGCCTCATCGGCCGAATCACAACGAGGCGCTGCATGGCTGCGCTCGGTTCAGAACGAAGACGGCGGCTTCGGCGAAACGATTCTTTCCTATTACGATGAGTCGCTCAAAGGCCGCGGGCCAAGCACGGCCTCGCAGACGGCGTGGGCGTTGATTGGATTGCTCGCGTCAGCAGGTCCGGATGATCCGGCCGCCGCGCGTGCCGCAGCCTGGCTTGTGTCGCATCAGAACGAAGATGGCAGCTGGGATGAAGACGAATTCACGGGCACTGGGTTTCCGTGCGTCTTCTATTTGAAGTATCACCTGTACCGGAATTCTTTTCCGCTGTACGCGCTGGCGCGCTACGATAATCTGAAGAACGGTCGCCAGCCCTTCAAAGGGGTGCAAGTGGGAGCGGACGAGGTTCGGAAAAGTTACGGATCCCACCTATAAGATCGATGAACAAAATCATTCGAACGCGCCATGCGCGCCGCGCTTCGCTGCGTAGCTCATGACCGCCCTCGTTACCGGCGCTAGCGGATTCGTCGGCAGCCATGTGGCACGCCGGCTCGTCGCCGCCGGTTATTCCGTGCGCATTTTGGTGCGTCGCACCAGCCGCCTGGACTTTCTCGATGATCTCCCGGCCGAGCGTGTCGAGGGCGACCTGCGCGATTCCGCATCGATCGCCCGTGCGATGCAGGGAGTTCGCCAGGTGTTTCACGTGGCCGCGGATTACCGCCTCTGGGCCCGCAATCCCGATGAAATCTATGACAGCAACGTCGGCGGAACGCGGCGCGTGCTCGAAGCCGCCGCCGCCGAAGGCGTGTCGCGCATCGTATATACGAGCACCGTGGCCACCATCGCCGTTTCCCAGCCGGGCGGTCCTCACGATGTGTTGCCGGATGAATCGACCCCAGCCTCCGTCGATCAAATGATTGGGCATTACAAGCGTTCGAAATTCTTGGCCGAAGCCGAGGCGCGAAAAGCCGCTGCGGCGGGACTGCCGGTGGTAATCGTCAATCCGACAACGCCGGTTGGTCCCGGCGATTGGAAGCCGACCCCGACGGGAAAGATCATTGTCGATTTTCTGAATGGCAAAATGCCGGCATACGTGGATACGGGGCTGAACCTCGTCCCAGTTGAGGATGTCGCCGCGGGCCATCTGCTCGCGGCGGAACGTGGGCGCGTTGGGGAGCGGTATTTGCTCGGCGCGCGCAATATGACGTTGAAGCAGATTTTGCAGGCGCTCGCCGCGATCACTGGTCGGCCTGCCCCTCGGGTGCGGCTGCCGCATGCCGTCGCCCTGGCCGCCGGATACGCGGATGAGTGGTTTTCGCGGCTCATGCGACGCGATCCTCGGATTCCGGTGGAGGGCGTTAAAATGTCGCGGTACCGCATGTTCGTGGCCACCGGCAAGGCTGAAAAGGAACTGGGCTACGCGCCGGGCTCGGTGGAAGCAGCGTTGGCCCGCGCGGTCAAATGGTATAGCGAGCATGGCTATACGCGCGATCGCGGGGTCGGGAAGGATTTTCGCGCAGAGGCTGCGTGACGAACTCTGAATATATTGGTCACATTCGCGCTCGAAAATGAATTCGCGCCGTGGCGCAAACGCCGCGAGTTCCATGCCCAGCCGTGCGCTAAGACGGAGATCGCGAAAACCGTGCTTGAGGGCCCGGAAACATATAGCGCCGAGATCGCAGGGGCGCGCGTTGAGGTGGTGCTGACCGGGGCAGGCCCCAAGCCGGCCGCTGCGGCCATTTCGCGGGCGATTCATGCGGCGCCCGATCGCATTGACTTCTGCGTTTCATCCGGACTCGCCGGAGGCTTGCGCCCGCAATATCGCATCGGCGAAGTGCTTGCCGCGCGCGAGGTGCGCGCGGGATCAATCGAGCCAGCCGCGCCCGGGGAGGTTTTGCCGTGCAGCGAAGCGTTACTGTCGATCGCGGCGGAATGTGGCGCGAAACCCGTCGCCAAGTTTCACACGGCGGGACGCGTGATCGGCCGGGCCGCGGAGAAGAAGAGTCTCGGCGAAACCGCCGATGCGGTGGAAATGGAAAGTTATATTATTTTAGGTGAGGCGCGCCGCCGCGGAGTCCCAGCCATCGCGATTCGCGCGATCAGCGATACGGCGGATGACGATTTGCCTTTTGATATGACCGATATTTTTACCGGCGACGGCCGCGTCAGTATCCCGCTGGTGTTGGCGCAAATGAGCAAACATCCGCATGCCATTCCTGCGGTGATGAAGCTGAGCCAGTCGGCCAAAACCGCGGCCACGGAGCTGGCTGGCTTCCTCGATCGCTACGTTGTGAAGCTTGCCGTTGCGGGCACGGGGTTGGAAGGCAAAGCGGCTTCGGCCAACCCTTCATGAAATGAGGGACTTGCGAAAATAATGTCGCACACGGTTGCACAAGTTGAGTCGCAGGAAACACGTCGCGCACCCAAAATGATGCGTGCGGGAGTATATCGCGGCGAAGGGCGCGTGGCTGTGGAAGAGGTTCCCGTACCTGAGATCGGTCCGGGCGAAGTGCTCTTTCGCGTCGCAGCGTGCGGAATCTGCGGGACGGACATAAAAAAGATACAGCATGGCTTTGTGAAACCACCGCAAATTTTGGGTCACGAATTGGCCGGCACGGTCGTGGAAGTGGGCCCGGGCGTGAAAAAATTCAAGCCCGGCGACCGCGTTGTCAGCTTCCATCATATTCCCTGCGGCAAATGCTTTTACTGCGAGCACAAGCTTTTCTCGCAATGCGCCGGTTACAAGAAAACCGGCCTGACCGCTGGATTCGAGCCGAGCGGCGGAGGATTTGCGCAATATGTCCGCGCCATGCCGTGGATTGTCGAGCGCGGCATGATCGCCTTGCCGCGGGACGTGAGCTTTGAGGAAGCCACCTTTGTCGAGCCCGTCAACACTTCGCTGAAGGCGGTTCGCAAGGCGCGGGTGGCGCCGGGTGAAACGGTTCTGGTAATTGGCCAGGGGCCGATCGGCATGTTGGTCGGAATGATTTCCGCGCTTGAGGGGGCTAAAGTTTACACGAGCGATCCGCTGCCGCTTCGCCGCCAAGCGAGCGTGCGTTTTGGCGCCGTCGAATCGTTCGATCCGCGTACCACGGATTTGACGGTCGAAATGCGCCAGCGCACGGATGGCCGCGGCGCTGACGCGGTGATACTCGCCGCCCCTAATCCGGCACTGGTCCAGGAAGCGCTCGCGATTTCGCGGCCCGGCGGACGGGTGCTGCTTTTTGCTCACAACGATCCTGTGCTGCAACTCGAATTCCCCGCCGCCGCAATCGGCGTCGAAGAACGCGAAATCCTAGGCAGCTACAGCGCCTCCGTTGAGGATCAAGCCGAATCGGCGGCGTTGGTTTTCGAGCGGCGGCTTCCGGTTCGCGATACCATCTCGCATAGGTTCCCGCTCGAACGCATTTCCGAAGCGCTGGACTTGGCGGCGCACCCGAAGGGCGATACTCTGAAAGTGCTGATCATTCACGAATGAGCCGATCATCAATGCACGCAACCGAGCCTCAAACGCACGCTGCTGTTGTACACAGTCAGGCGCACGGACAGATGACCGCAGCGGTGCTGTACGGGCGCGAAGACGTAAAGGTCCAGCAAGTCGATATTCCCAAACTCGGCGAAGACGACGTTTTAGTCCGCGTACACGTTGCGCTGACCTGCGGCACCGATCTTAAAGTTTGGAAGCAGGGATTTCACGAGCGCATGATCAAGCCGCCCGCGCTTTTTGGTCACGAACTCGCCGGGGTCGTCGAAGAGACCGGCAGCGCTATCAACGGCTTGATTCGCAAAGGGATGCGCGTGGTGCCGGCGAATTCCGCGCCGTGCGAAACCTGCTTTTATTGCCGCCGGGGCCAGCCAAACCTTTGCGAGGACCTGCTCTTCAATAACGGCGCGTACGCGGAATTCATCCGCATTCCCGGCCGCATCGCTCGCCGCAATATGCTGGAGATACCGGAGGGCGTGTCATTCAAGGACGCAGCGCTCGTCGAGCCGCTCGCCTGCGTCTTGCGCGGCATCCACGAAACGAATGTTCACCCGGGAGATACCGTCGTTGTAATCGGCTGCGGCCCGATTGGGCTTGGATTCGTTCGCATGTTATCGGTGCGGGGCGCGCGCGTCATCGCGATTGGCAAGCGGCCTGGCCAAATGCGCGCGGCCGAACGCCTCGGTGCGGTCGCAGCCTTCGACGTCGCTGCCAACGACTACCCCGTTCCGCTGGTCAAGCAATTAACCGAAGGCGGGCGCGGCGCTGACGCCGTGATCGAAGCGGTGGGCCGCGCGGAAACCTGGCAATGGGCGCTTTCGATGGTCCGCAAGGGCGGCACTGTCCAGCTTTTTGGTGGATGCCCGCGCGGGACGGAAGTGAAGGTCGATCCCACGGCGCTGCATTATTCGGAGATCACCATCAAATCCAGCTTTCACCATACACCGCGGTTCATTCGCGAGGCTTTGGACGCTATCGCGCGCGGCGAGGTGTGCGCCGCTGACTTCATCACGGGCGAGGCGCCGCTCGCAGAGGTACCCGCTGTGTTTCATCATATGAAGAACCGGAACGGCGAACTGAAGACGGCGATCATTCCCTGAAATCCGGCGGTTTCGGCGATTCGCGCCGGGTTCGGTAGATCGACACACCCTGTCGATCTAGATCACGTCTAAGTTGCTGAAAACAAAGCATCGGGTGCCGTTTAGATCGACACAAATTTGAAGCTCTGCTGAATCGACTGTGTTACCCACTCCCGAACTCGAGATTGCACGGAATTTGCCGGCCGAAGGCTGTGGCGTGGAGGAGGCGCAGCGCTACACGCGCTGGCTGGCGAAGCACCACTACGAGAATTTCAGCGTCGTTTCGTGGCTATTGCCACGCGAGCTGCACCAGCATTTTTACAACGTGTATGCCTACTGTCGCTGGTCGGACGATTTGGGCGACGAAGTCTCCGACCACGCTCGGGCGCTTGAGCTGCTGGACGCGTGGGAAAAGGAGCTGCGGCTGATTTACGAGCCGGGCGGCGCGCCGTTGCATCCGGTGCTGATCGCCCTGCGCGAGACGATTCGCGCCAAGGATATTCCCGTTCAACCGTTCGCGGATTTGCTGCGCGCCTTTCGGCGGGATCAGACCGTTTCGCGCTATGCGACATGGGACGATTTGCTCGATTACTGCGTCTACTCCGCGAATCCGGTTGGGCGCTTGGTGCTTTACGTCTGCGGCTATCGCGACGAGGAGCGGCAGCGGCTTTCGGACTACACCTGCACGGCGCTGCAGCTGGCGAATTTCTGGCAGGATGTCTCGCGCGACCTGGAAAAAGGCCGCATTTACATTCCCATCGCGGCGCTCACGAAACACGGCTTGACGGAACGAGAGATCATCGAGCGCAAATTCGACGAGCGCTATATCGAGCTGATGAAGGATCTGATCGCGCGGGCCAGAGGGCTTTTCGTCGCCGGATTGCCCCTGGCGCGCATGGTGGATGGCAGTCTGCAAGTCGATATCGAACTTTTCAGCCGCGGCGGGATGGCCATTCTGGACGCGATCGAGAAATCTGGTTACAACACGTTGCAGCACCGCCCAGCGCTTTCGAAACCGGCGAAAGCCCGGCTTCTGGTTCGCGCCTTGATGACAAAGATCGTGTCGCGAAACGGAGGCGAGCCGGATCAACCGACGCGCGCGGCCGAGCGGCCCGCCATGACTTCCACTCCGCGAATTGCGGACGCGCAGGCCGTAGCCGATTCGTACGCCGAATGCAACCGAATCGCGCGGGCGGCGCACAGCAGTTTTTACGTGGCGTTTTACGGCCTGCGGCGAGAAAAGCGCAACGCCCTGTGGGCTCTATACGCCTTCATGCGCCTGGTGGATAACGTCTCGGACGAGCCCGGCGATCTCGAATCGAAACGGAGAGGACTGGCGCGCTGGCGGGGTTGGTTGGATGAGGCGGTGGCGGGCAAGACCGATGGTCACGTGATCTTACCGGCGCTGGCCGATACAATGGCGCGGTTCCAAATTCCCGCGCGTTATTTCCACGATTTGATCCTTGGCGCGGAGATGGATTTGACGGTGGCCCGATATGCCACGTTTGACCGGCTTTCCGAATACTGTTATCGCGTCGCGGGAACCGTGGGAATAACCTGCCTGCACGTTTTCGGCTTTCGCGATCCGCACGCGCCCGACCTGGCCGAGCGGCTTGGACTGGCATTCCAACTAACAAACATCATCCGCGACGTGCGCAGCGATTACGAAATGGGCCGCGTATATTTGCCGCAGGAGGACCTGGCAAGATTCGGGCTGCGTGATGAAAACCTTGCCGGCCCGATCAACGGCCAACTGCGGAATTTGCTGGCATTCGAAGCGGACCGGGCGTGGCGTTTGTATGAAGAAGGCGCGGCCCTGGTACAACAAGTGGATGCGGACAGCCGCGCGACGCTATGGGCGCTGGTGCGCACGTACAGCGCGCTGCTGGCGCGCATCGAACAGCGCGATTTTGACGTATTCTCCGGGCGCGTTTCTCTTTCCAGCGCCGAGAAGCTGCATTACCTGTTGACCGCGGGAATGAGCAACTGGTGGAAAAAGGATGCCCTCGCAAAGCGTTCTGGTGATCGGCGGCGGACTGGCGGGGCTGTCCTCCGCCGTCGCGCTGGCTGACGCGGGCCTCCAGGTCCGCTTGTTCGAGAAGCGTCCCCACCTGGGCGGACGCGCCACTTCCTACACACTGCCGGACGGCAGTGAAGTGGATAACTGCCAGCACGTGACGCTCGGTTGTTGCACGAATTTGGCGGATTTTTACCGCCGTGCCGGGGCGGACGCCAAGATACGATTCTACGATCGCCTCTATTTCGTGGATAGGCAGGGGCGGCGATCGACGATGGAAGCGTCGAACTTGTTGCCGCCGCCGCTGCACATGGCGCCCTCCTTCCTGCGATTCGGGGCTCTTTCGCTGGCGGACAAGCGGGCGATCGCGAACGCTTTGCTGGCGATTGCGCGGGCCGGCGGTTCACAGCCGGAAATTAGCGGCATCTCGATGCTCGATTGGCTGCGGCGGATGAAACAGACAGAAGGCGCGATCGAGCGCTTTTGGCGCGTGGTGCTGGTAAGCGCACTCGATGAGGAATTGGGCCGGACGGAGGCGCATTACGGCATCGACGTTTTCTGGAAGGCGTTTCTCGCGAATCGAAACGGTTATCGCGTGGGGATTCCGTCAGTGCCGCTGGCGGAATTGTACGAAGGGTGCCGGGACGCGATCGCGAAGCGAGGCGGGGAAGTGAGGCTTCGCGCGGGAGTTCGCGAAATCCGGTTGTGCGACGGCCAGTTTCAGAACGCTGTGACGGAAGACGGATCGGAAATAACCGCCGACCTATGTATTCTGGCTGTGCCGCAGAATTTGTTGCTCGATATGGTGCCGAAACAACTGAGCGCGGGAGGCGGACCCTTGGAGCAAGTAAGCCAAATCCGCACTTCGCCCATCACGGGCGTGCATTTCTGGTTCGATCGTACGGTTATGACGGAACCGTTTTTGACTTTGCTAGACCACACGACTCAATGGGTCTTTAACAAGACGATGTTGTACGGAACTGAATCATACGGACCAGCTGGCGCATCCCAATTGGTAGACGGCCGCCGAACTCAGTACTTGCAATTGGTGATCAGTGCCTCGTATGATTTGGTATCCCGTTCCAGACCAGAGATTATCGACCTGTGCCGCCGGGAACTGCAGGATGTGCTGCCGGCCACGCGCGAAGCTAAGCTTGAGAAAGCCACGGTGATCAAGGAAGTTCACGCCACGTTTTCTCCGGAGCCGGGTGTCGATGCGTGGAGGCCGGAACAGAATATCGGCGTAAGGAATTTTTATTTGGCCGGCGATTGGACACGCACGGGATGGCCCGCCACGATGGAAGGGGCCGTGCGCAGCGGCTATTTGGCCGCTGAAGCAGCGCTCAAGGCGCTCGGGCGGCCGCAAAAGTTTTTGCAGCCGGATTTGCCATTCGAGGGTCTTTCGAAGTGCTGGGCCCGCCGCGTAGCGGCGTCGAAGTTCTGAACGAACGCAAATCGGCTGTGGAAGGCTTCGCGGCGTGAAGCCTGTTTCGCAAGGGCCTAGATGAGTGCGAAGCGGTTTTGGGGTATGAACATCCATCCCCGGGAGGTATTCATGGACCGGAAGTATAGACAGAGAGGCTATCGCGACCGGGACTCGGAGGAGAAGAAGCGAGACCGGGCGGAGCGCCCCAACGAACACCCGCGTCCGAAGCAGGACCTGCTTGGGCCGCGAACGCCGCGGATGGTGGGGACCGTCATGAGGGCGCGTTGCTCGAACTGCGGCACGGTACTCGCGCCGGGCTTCGATCCCAACGGACAGTGCCCACGGTGCCACGCCGAGCTGCACTCGTGCAAGCAGTGCGTGCATTTCGATACCGGCAAGCAATTCGAATGCACGCAGCCGATTTCCGAACGAATCGCCAAGAAGGACGCGAAGAATAATTGCCCGTTTTTTGAGTTCCGCATGACCGTCGAAAAAGACACTTCACCTGTAGCGTACACTCCGGCGAAGCCGGCCGCCGTGACTGTTTCTCCGTCCCGACCCACCGATGCCCGGCAGGCATTTGAGAATCTCTTCAAGAAATAGCTAAGCCGAGATACCGAAATCGAGCGGAACGTCAAAATGGCGCGGAAGTCTGCCTGAGCGTATTTTCCTGACGAATTCGCTGGGGGAAGAGGCTTTTCAACGCAACCGTCGCATAGCGGCTGCGGAAGGAGAAGTCACGGCGGCGGAAGCGGGAAAAGCGTGGGCTCGGCGGACGGCTCGCTGGCAATCGCTTCGAGCTGCGGGTAGCGATGGCGAAGCGTTTCCGGAACCTTTACTTTTTCGCCAGTGAGCATGTGAATTAGCTGGAGAGCGTTGACCACGCCTTTCGCTTCAAAGTGATTGTTCGCGACAACGAATGTGGTCTCGGCGCCAGCCGATACGTGGCGGATGCGCTTCGCCCACGGCTCGAGTTCTTCCTCTGAATACAAATAGTTGTAGCGTTCGTGGCTCGGCAGATCGGGCTCGTCGCTGAACCAGGTGTCGTAGCGGCGCCCGTGCAGCCGGACGTATCCGAGTGCCGAGGTAACGCGCTCGCCGGGTTTTACCGAGCGGCCGATGAGCGGCTGATCGATATTGCAGAAGCCGACGTGCCGCTCGTGGAGGAAATGAAAAAATTCCGGAACGGCCCAGGAGGAATGCCGCACTTCGATGACGAGCGGGTAATCGGAAAAAGCATCGAACGTACGCTTCAAGCGGTCGAGGTTTTCGGGAGTGTGATGGAAAGAAAACGGATACTGGAGCAGGATGGCGCCGAGGCGGTTGCCATCGCGCAATACGTCGAACCCGGCGCGAACGGCCTTTTCATCGTCCCTCGTGGGGCCGGTTTCATGCGTGAATCGCCGCCACATTTTGGCGGTAAACAGGAAGCGCGGATTGACGGCCACGCGCTCGATCCAGTGGGCGGCAAGCTCGGGACGCAGCGGATTGTAGAAAGAGGTGTTGATCTCGACAGCGTCGAAAAACCGGGCGAGATATGTCACTTCGTAAAAATCGCGCGGGCGATGCGCGGGATAGAGGATTCCGTTCCAATCGGGATAGGACCACCCGGCCGGACCGATGAGGATGCGATGCGATTTGGGTGCTGGCTGATCGTGAGGAGCCATCTGGCGACCGAAGGCGTTGCGAAATCAGAGACGTTTCGTCTGCAAATGATGATACCCGAGTTCCTTGCGGGCCTCGTCGAGACGCTTGCCGGCGCGGATGGCTTTGCGTATCGCTTCTTCTTTGGCGAACACGTCTTCGGCGGCAGCGAGGACTTCGAGTTCGTGCTGGCGCGGAATGACCACGACACCGTCCGTATCGCCACGTAGAATATCTCCGGGAGCGACGCGCGCATCGCCGATATTGACGATCACATTCGTGCCTTCGAGCTGCACGCGGTCCTTGCCCGTGCGCATGGAATAGCTGCGGCTGAAAATCGGATAGCCGAGTTCGATGCAAAGTGCGGTATCGCGGCAGGCGCCGTCGATCACGGTGCCGGCGATTCCGCGGAGGTGAGCGACTTCGGTGAGGATGTCGCCCCAGACGGTGGCGTTTTCGCGGCCGCCATTGTCGATGACGATGACGGAACCGGGAGCAACGTCATCGATGAAGTCGCCGACAGTGCCGGCGGGCTTGCCGACCGGGCCGTAGAGAAGCGTGAAGGCGCGGCCGGTGAGGCGAAAGCGAGGATCGCGAGGCTTGATGCCGAGGCATTGTCCGGCGATGCCGAGGCGGTCGAGAGCGTCGCTGATATTAGAGGTGTCCAGTTTGCTAGCGCGTTCAACGGCGGTGTCTCGGTTGGGCAAGAGAGCGATCCTCGTTCGCGGAGTTTACCGACGCAACATGTTCTCGTAACTTGCGCCCATGACTTTGGTGATTGGCTCGCCATCGAGCAGCGCTTTAGCCATCGCCGCTTCGCGTGCAGCGATCTCTTCAGCGGCGGCCAGCACGCGTTCAACTTCTTCCGCGACGATAAAGGCCACGCCGCTTGAATCGGCGATGGCGTAATCGCCCGGCTTTACCGTGATGTCGCCGACGGTGATCGGCTGGTTATTCGCCAATTCTACGATACGGCCGCGCGCCGTTACGGGAGTCGCGCTCCGGCCATACACGGGGTAATCCACTTCGCGCGCTTCGTCCACGTCCCGCACCGGCCCTTCGGCGATTGTGCCGGCGATGCGGCGCAATTTCGCGCCGCGCGAAAGGATTCCACCCCAGGCGGCGGCGTTCAAGCCGCTGCGCTGCTCGACCACGATGATATCGCCCGGCTCGGCCGCTTCAATGGCTGTGGTACCGATGTGGCGCGGGACTCCCGGCGGCGGCGCACCGATGCCGAGACGAATAGTGAGGACTTTTCCGGCAATGCGGCGCGCGCAGGTGAGCGGAACGATTCCCGCAACCGCGCCTTTCAAGCCCAATTTGTCCAGCGCGTCGGAAACGGCGCAGGAATCGAGGGCATGGAGGCGCGTGACAAGGTCAGCAACCGGGGATTGGCTCATCGCGTAATCCAGCCGATCATTGCCAGTAGACGAATCCCATGGCATTCCCCGTGCCAGCCTCGGTGCGATAGCACGGAACATAATCAACGAGCGTCATTTGCTTGCCGAGAAAGTTCATGCCGCTCGAAACCGGTAGCCAATTGCGGATTTCGCAGGTATTGCCGAGAAGGTAGCTTTCCGGAATCGCAGCGAGGGCTTTTTCGTCGCGGTCCTGCATGCCTTTAATTACGCGGCGATCGAAATCCTCGTCGATTACGAAATGAGTCAAGCCGCCGGAGCAGAACACCGCGACCTTGGCATCTTCTTTCCAGCTTTCGATCGCCTTCACCAAGGCAGGGCCAAATTTCAGGCAGCGACTGATTTTCGGGCGGTTATCCGGAATACCAGCGTTCAAGAAAAACGGAACGCTTGGCGGGGGATTATCGACCATGATGCGCCGGTACAGAAAACCGAACGCGTGCGGGATGCCGTGCGCGTGGCCATCGACTTTCGGCAAACGCGACGATTCCGAAACGTCAAATTCCTGATCGATCAGCGATGAGACGAGATGCTTCGCGAGTCCGGGCGCGCCCGGGTACTCGGCCCCGCCAGGAGGGCAATGGCCGATTTCAGCGATGGCGATGCCCGGAGGCCATTTGGATTTGACTTCTTCGCTTTCGGGAATGTTTTCGATTTTCTCGCCGGCATAAACGAGCATCGCCGGCGTGTTTTCATCGGTGAAAAGCTCGCGCTGGTCGTTTCCGACGATGACCACGGCGTCGGGCTTCGCCTCCGCGAATTTCGCGGCCAGTTTGTCGAGAGCGCGCTGGCAGGCATCGAAGCGCTTCTGGCGTTCGGCGGGAGTAATGGCGTCGGCAAAACCCGGCTGGCGGGCGGCCAGCAGTTTCTGAAAGTCGTACATTTCACCGCGATAGAAATGCCGCGCGTTCTTGCGGTCGGCTTCGCCGCGCAGGTGCCACTGATCGGGCGGCGTGGAGAGCATCGGACCGTGCGAGGAGCCGATGCCGAGAACGATCTTTGCCATACGAGCCTCCGTCTGCTGATGCGGCAGAGAATCTTAGCCCCAAACGCGCCGTGCAGTATCGGCAACGAGCCGCATCTTGGCCCATTGCTCGTCTTCGGAGAGCGCATTACCCTCCAACACCGAAGCGAAGCCGCACTGTGGGCTGAGCGCAAGATTTTCCAGTGGGAAAAATTTGGCCGCCTCGTGGATGCGCCGGACGATGTCGTCCTGATTTTCGAGTTGCGCGAGTTTGGAGCTGATCAAGCCGAGCACCACGACTTTGTTTCTAGGAATAAAACGCAGCGGCTCGAATGTGCCGGAGCGCGGATCGTCGTATTCGAGCAGGAAGCGGTCAACGTCAAGGGTCCCGAACAATTTTTCGGCGACGGCATCGTAGCCACCCTCCGCGTACCAGTGGCTGCGGGCATTGCCGCGGCAGAGATGGATCGCCAGCGTCACGCCGGGCTTGCGCGCAGCCTTGAGGCAGGTGTTATCGGCTTTGACGGCTTCTGTCAGCGCGCCTTCGGGATCCGTGCGCATATTTTCGCGAATCCAATCGCGCCACTTCGGGTCCATGTAGTAGCTGTAGCGGGGCGCGTCGATCTGAATGTATTTGACGCCTTCCGCGGCGAGCCGGACCATTTCGGCTTTGATGATCTCCACGATATCCCAGAGCAAAGCGGAGTGATCTTTGTAAACCTTGTCGCTTACCCCGAATTTGAACGAAATGGCGGGGAATTGCGTGGCGCTGGGCAGGGTCATCTTGATGTCGCCGGGGCTGTGCTGCTTCATGAACGGGAGCTCATGTCCGGTGAGCGGGCGGACGACGCGCAGCTTTTCCGTGACGATGCCGCGCACCGGGCCCTGCATGCGCTGCTCCGGTTTTTGTCCCTGCCAGGTGCGTTGCAGGCCTTCCATGAAATTAAATCCCTGGACCGCGTCGGTGAAATCGCCCATGAAATTGCTGCGGCGAAATTCGCCATCGGTGAAGATGTCGAAGCCGAGCTCCTTCTGCTTTTTGAGCACGCGCAAAATCGCACGATCTTCGATCTCACGCAGACGCTCCCGATTCGGAGGTTCAGCTCGGCGTGCTTCGATGAGTTCCTGTGGTCTTAAAAAACTGCCGACGTGATCGGCCCTGTAGGGAACGGGCATTCTGTTGGTCGCCCCTTGAGATTCAGATTTGTGTTGCCGGGAGCTACGCCGCCTTTGCGCCTACATCCAAGCGGAACAGCCTCTTTGCGTTGTCCTCGAAAATCGTCTTTTTGTCCGCGGCGCCCAGCCAATCGAATGCGTCGATATAAGACTTGACGTCGTCCATCCACCTACCGGTTTTCGGGTCCTTGGCAGTGCCTACACCGGGGCGTTCGGTGCCGAAGACACAGCGGTCTGCCCCGACGGTTTTGATTAACAATTCGCAGGCAAGCGGGGTGTAGAGAACTGTGTCGAAATACAGCTTGCGAAGGCTATCAAGGAATCCTCCCTGGCCGCCGCTCGGGCCCGCGGTAAGAGAACTGCCGCGCCGCAGCGATGGTGCGATGAATCGGCCCACATGATACGGCACGGCGCCGCCGCCGTGCGAGCAGACGATCTTCAGCTTGGGAAAGTCCTGAAACACGCGCGAATTGGCTAGCGAAATCACGGATATCGTTTCTTCGTTGATGAAGTGCAGCGAGTAGCTGTGGCGCTGGGAGCGGCAGCCGGCGCCGTGAATGTAACCTGGCACGTCGAGTTCAACGAGTTTTTCGTAGAGCGGATACCAGAACTCGTCGCCCATGCCGGGCGTGTCGTAATTGGTGGCCTCGCTGGGATCGGGGTTAATTAGGCACCCCACGAAGCCGAACTCTTTCACGCAGCGCTCCAATTCGGCAATGCAGTTTTTGGGACTCACGCCGGGAGCCTGCGGCAATCCGCAGATGCCGCGAAAGACGCTGGGGAAAAGGCGGCACTGCTGCGCGATGAGGTTGTTGCATTCTTCGATGAACCACTGCGAGACCTTGGCCGGTTTTTCCGCGTGCATCATTTGAAACGGCCGCGGAGAAAGCAACTGCATGTCCGTGCCGACTTCCTTCAGTAGATCGATGTGCGATTTGCCCGTACCGAAGGTGGGCTTCGTCAGAAACGCAACCATCTCATCATCGCTGATTTCCACCTTGCCGCGGCCATGGGAGCCGCGATGCGAAAGTATATTGGCCTTATAAACGTAAAGTGAATCCGGAGCGGTAAGATGCCCGTGAACGTCGATGACCATGGCCGTTCCTCCAGTTAAGACAACCGCGGTAGCTGAACGGAAGCCACAAATGGCGCGCTCTGCGACTGCCGACGCCGCGCGCAACACGCAAACTCTGTAAATAGACCGCGGGGCGGCCAATGTCAATGTATTCAATCTAATACATTGGTGGCAAGCGGTTCACGGGAGGAGAGGAGCGGCAGGCGGCGATACCGTGCTCGCTTTCATGATCGGCAACTCTGGCGCTACTCGCCAGGGTGATTGGGTTCCCCATTTCTGGAGCTGGAGGAGAGCCCATTGCGGCGATTTGTCTCTGTGGCAGTTGGTGCACGGGTTGGGGACGCCCAATTGGATCGTTTCCTCGGGCGAAATGAACCCGAACGTGTGCGCGTGGACAAACTGACCGGGCACGCCTTCCGTCTCGATTTGAGGCATGTGGCAGGCGATGCAGTCGTTCCCGGCGCTGCCTGCTTTGTGGTGCGTGTGAGCTTCGATGGATATTGCGTAGGGGCCATTTTCAGAATCGGGAGCGTGGCAAAGAGAACAGATCTGCTGCGGCGAGGTCTTCAATTCAAACGGGTACTGAGTGCCATGGACATCGTGGCAGTCGTAGCAAGTGACGCCATGACGGTACATTAGGCTTTGGACGAAATCGTTGCCCTGCATCCGGTTCTTATGCGCAGTGCCATCCGCATAGTAGTAGAAGTTCGTTTCGCCCGGCTTGTGAGGCTCCAGCTTCCAATAGTTGTCCAGGTTTTCCAGCACGGCCGCAAAACCGATCTTCGGAATAGCCGCGTAATACGCGGGAGGCCAGTCAAAGTATTGGCCGTCTGTCGGTGACTGCGCGGGGCGACCCTGCACGTGGCATTGCATGCAGACGTTGTTTCCGGCCACGTAATCCAAGTTGGCTGGATTGACGATGTTTTGGGGGGTTGGATGCTGGACGTGCGCGCTGCCCGGCCCGTGGCAATCTTCGCAACCTACATTCCATTCCGTCACTGCGCGAGTCTTAATGTTGTAATTGACTGAGTGGCAGCCGTTGCACGTCGGCCCCGTGGGACGCTGGCGGTTGTCGGGCGGATAAAGCGGAGCCCACCAATCATCGCCCGCGAGGTATGGCATCCATTTGTGGTGGGCGATATCCCACTTCGCATTCAGCGGATAATATTCGGCACCGACTTTCGTGAAGTAGTTCTGTTTCCACACGCTGCCATAGACGAATGCGATCTGGTCCTTGGTGAAGTTCACGAACGGCGGTGCGTTGGAAAAATCCGCGAGAATGGCGTCTGGATGCTCGCGCGGGTCGCGCACCACATTGGCCATTGGAGTCTTCTTCCAGCGCGCGTAAACCGATTGATGGCATCGAGCGCACGCTTTAGAGCCAACGTAACGGAGACTGGATGGCTGGACGACGTCTTTAAGCGCCATGGGCGCCGGTTCTCGCCGGATCGCGCCATCGACTCCGTAGCCGTAGCGCCCCACCATTTCCGCGCCGCGATCCGTGCCGAGGATCATGAGCACTGCGAGCACGACCAGTCCGCCGGTCAAAACGGCTCGTCTAGCCAGATGTTCGTGACCGGCGAATAACGCCAATACGGATAACACGACGGCAAGAAAATAGCTCGCGAGCATCAGTTCTTTGTGAGATCGCAAGACATTGTCAATGCCGGTGGGAACGCTGCCAGCCGCATGTATGCCGGTTATGACGGCGAATGTGCCGGCGATGGTACCGAGCCAGAGGATCCACACGGCCGCGCGATGAATGGAGTCGTTGCGCCGCCAAAGCGCAACAAGTTCAAAGAGAAGGGCAACCAGCCACAGCGCGATTGGAAAATGCACAAACGCGCTGTGATGATTGAGAGCGAAGTGCCACCCGGGTAGAAAGTTCACGGCCAGAGCCTTTCAGGTTGTGGCATTTATAGCGCACCGGAGTGCGATAACGAAGCGTTTAATCGGCCTTAAAAGTAGCTAGCCCAATAACGGCATCAATCCCGGCCAATATTCACTTTTTTTTCGGCCAGAAAACAAAAATGCCTTTGCCGACCACCGGGACGAACACATGCCGATTCCGAGGGTTCGCGGCCACAGAGTGGCTGGGAAGGGGAACGCTGCCGACGTATTTGTAGGTGGTGGCGTTAACGATGGAAAGAAAATCGTTGCGCGAGAAGTAGTAATTGTTTGAGCCGGGATCGTACCAGACTTCGTCCGCGTCGCCGCCCTCCGGCACAATTTTGAGGATTTTTCCCGAAACTGGGTCGATAGCCGCGCCGCCAACGCTGCCGCATACGGTCATCAACTGGCCCTGTGGGCCGACCGTAAGGCCGCTCAAGGTGAGGCCGAGCAGACCGCCCATGCAATCGACAGGGATGCTTTTGACTAACCGCGGCAGCTTCCGTGGATCAAATACGTCGATGCGGTTCTTGTCTCCCGGAACATTCTGGTAGAAAAAGCCGGTGCGGCGGTCCCAGACGGGCTGCTCCATACCGTCTTGCCCCTTCGGATAGACGTAGCGCCCCAAGATTCGCCCATTCCTTGCGGAGACGAACGTGATGTAAGGCGGAAAATCGCCGTCATTTTCCGCCATCACGATTTGACGAACCGGGTCGTAAGCGAACTCATCAATCCGGCCTTTTCCGCCGGTGGGAATCTTTCGGAGGATTGATGTTCCCGGCTTGCGCGCGTCAGCTTCGATGATGTTGGCGTCGCCATCTCCGGCCCAAACGTGGCCGAGATTGTCCGTGATCACGCCGCTAGGTCCGGCGCAAAGGCGCATGTCGTTGGGCCGATCAGGGCACGGTCGCGCACCGGTGTACTGCCCCTTGCCGATGAATCCGAGAAATGTGTCGGTGGCCGAATCTACCATGTCGATCGCGTTGTTGGTGCGATCGGCGAGGTAATACCGCTGGGTAGCGTCGTCATTCCAACTAACATCGAAGTAAAGAAGGTTTGTAGGAGAATTTTTCACCAGGACGGGCTGCGTGAAACCGGTTGCTGGTTTCGCGGAAACCACTGCCGCCGCGGGTTGCGCGCCACGTGCGACGACGATTCCCGAGATTGTTAAGGTGGCAAACAAGAGCGCTGCAATCGGACTTCCGGCAGTCCGTTTCATGTCGTCCTCGCCTTAATGAATCGTAATAATCTAGAGCCACAGTTGAGCGGCCAAGGCCGCCAAAAGCCTTCACATGTACACCGCACGCGACAAAATTGCAATCGTGCTTTCTGGGAGCTGCTTGCTACGCGAAGTGAAGCTCCGATCTTTCATCGCCGGGGTGAGAAATCGCGACAGGGAAGCGCAGTCGCGGCGCCGCTACGGACCGGCGCAACGGAACGCCAAGGGATCGACTGTGAAGCACAAAGGCAAGGGCGCGCGGATAGATGCATCCCGTGCCGCCCGAACCTTGCGCTATACTCCCGGCATGCGACATCTCGTCGATATCGGCAGCCTTGCCGAGAAGGAGGTGATCCAGTGAGGTTCGGTTTACGTTGCCGCAGTAGCAGAGGTGCCTGTGGGTTGGCCAGGCGCCTCTCTCTATTTTTCCCGGCTGGTCTGAAAGACGAAGCACGGGGACAAGGTGCATTCCAGAAGAAACTAGGGTTTTTCCCGACGTTGCCTGGTTCGCTCGAAATATGCCTATAATTGGGACGCGAGGGAATCTAATCGGCGAACCTCTCAGCCGGAGGCATACCGCATGCCCTCTCAGGTGAGGGTTAAAGCACCCCAGTTGGATACGTCGAAGTACCACGGCCTAAGCCGCGATGTGCTGGTGCGGCTTTACCGTACCATGTTTCTTTCGCGGCGGCTGGACGACCGCGAGATCCAACTGAAGCGCCAGAATCGCACGTACTTTCAGATCAGCGGAGCGGGACACGAGGCCGTGCAGGTCGCCGCTGGGTTGCTGTTGAAGCCCGGGTACGACTGGTTCTTTCCGTATTATCGAGATCGCGCGTTGATGCTGATGCTTGGCGTCACGCCGTACGACATGCTCCTGCAAGCGGTGGGCGCTGCGGACGACCCGTCGTCCGGCGGGCGCCAGATGCCATCGCACTGGGGCAGCAAGCAGCTGAACATCGTGGCAAGCGCTTCCGCCACGGGAATGCAGTATCTACATGCGGTCGGCGCGGCCGAGGCGTCGCTCTATTATGCCCATCATCCGAAAGCGCTCGATCAAGCGCGCAAGGCGCCGCTGGGGGAATCCGTCTCCTGGCAGCACGATGAGATTGCGTACGTGTCGGGCGGCGACGGATCGACGAGCGAAGGCGAGTTTTTTGAGGCCATCAACGCGGCATGCCTGCGCAAAGTGCCGGTGCTCTTTCTAGTGGAAGATAACGGCTACGCCATCTCCGTACCCGTGGAAGCGCAAACGCCCGGTGGAAATATATCCAAGATTGTTTCCAGTTTTCCCGGGCTGCTCGTTCAGGAATGTGACGGTACCGACCCTTTGGCGAGTTACGAAGCGCTCGGCCGCGCAGTCGGCTATTGCCGGGAACGCCGCGGTCCGGCGCTGGTTCACGCGCATGTGACACGCCCGTATTCGCATTCACTCTCTGACGACGAAAAGCTATACAAAAGCCCGGAAGACCGCGAGGCCGAAGCGCGCCGGGACCCACTGTCGAAGTTCGGGCTGTTCCTGGTGCGCGAGGGGATTCTCGACGGCGCTGAGATGGAGGCTATCGAGGCCGAAGTCGAACGCGAAATTCTCGATGCCACCGATCGCGCGCTGGCGGCTGAACCGCCGGCCCCGGATTCCATCTGCCTTCACGTCTATTCTCCGACCGTGGATCCTTGTGGGAAACAGTTCGATTCCGTCGCGAAGCCCTCCGGCCAGCCGAAAACGATGGTTGAAACCGTTTCGGCGACCCTCGCTGATGAGATGGAACGCGACGAGCGCATTGTAGTGTTCGGTGAGGATGTGGCGGATTGCACGCGCGAAGAAAATTTGCCTCTGGTGAAAGGCAAGGGCGGAGTATTCAAAGCAACCGCGGGATTGCAGAGACGCTTCGGGTCAGAGCGCGTTTTCAATTCGCCCATTGCCGAAGCCGCGATCATCGGGAGAGCCATCGGTCTGGCGGCGCGCGGCCTGAAGCCGGTGGTGGAAATTCAGTTTTTCGATTACATCTGGCCGGCAATGATGCAATTGCGCAACGAGCTCGCGACGATCCGTTGGCGCTCGGCAGGGCATTTCCATGCGCCGGTGATCGTGCGGGTGGCGATCGGCGGATATCTGGGCGGGGGGGCGATGTACCACAGCCAATCGGGCGAGGTCACGTTTACGCACGTTCCGGGGCTGCGGGTGGTGATGCCGTCGACCGCCGAAGACGTATGCGGACTTTTGCGCACGGCGATTCGCGCCGACGATCCGGTGATGTTTCTCGAACATAAGCATCTTTACCGCCAGCCTTACAACCGCGCGGTCTATCCCGGGCCGGATTTCACCATTCCTTTCGGCAAGGCCCATGTGATACGCGAGGGCAGTGACCTCAGCATCATCACATACGGCGCGCTGGTTCACCGCGCGGAATTGGCCGCCTCGGAATTGGCGCACGAAGGCATTTCGGCGGAAGTGATGGATCTGCGCTCGCTAAGTCCCTACGATTGGGATGCGATCGCCACGAGCGTGGCAAAAACCAGCCGCGCCTTGATAGCCTACGAAGACTGGCGAACGTGGGGCTACGGCGCGGAAATTGCGGCGCGAATCAGCGAGGAGTTGTTCGACCAATTGGATGCGCCGGTACGACGCGTCGCCGCCATGGACACGTTCTGCGCGTACAGCCCGGTGCTGGAAGACGCGATTCTGCCGCAAAAGAGCGATATCGTCCGCGTGGCGCGGGAACTCTGCGGGTATTAGCGAAACTTTTTCGGCCGGAATTGCGTATCTTCCGGTGAGGCCGGAAGGCCGCCGACAGTCAGGGAGATCTTACGATGATTTGTGGCCATTGCCAGAGAGAAATCGCCGATTATTCGAATTTTTGCTATTTTTGTGGCGCGCGGCAACACGGCACTCCGGCGAGCACGCCCCGCGCGTCGCGAAGATTGATGCGCTCGGTAGTCGACAGCAAGATCGCCGGCGTCTGCGGCGGGATCGCGGAGTATTTGGAGATCGACTCAACGCTGGTGCGGTTGATCTGGGTATTGCTGGTGCTGATGCCAGTGCCGTTGGTTCCCGCCGTGCTCGGGTATATTGTCGCATGGATCGTAATGCCGCAGGCGCCGCTGCCGGCCACTACGGCGCGTCCCGCGCACGAGCCGAACTCGCATTCGGCCGCGTGAGCTCGGGCGGGGAACAAAGCGTTTTCTAGGCCCTCGCTTTTGCTCGTGCCGGCCGTGAAGGCCCGCGCGATTCCCGGGAGAGTGCCCGATCAAACGACAGTGCTCCCGCGCCTACGGCCGCCAGGGCCAGCGAAGCGACCGCCATCATCAGCGGGAATTGGTAATTCTGCACGGCCAGCGGGTCCGCCAGCAGTCCGTGGACCCGCCAGAGCGCAACGGCCATCTCGATGGCCAGCAACAAACCCGCGACTCGCGTGAAAAGCCCCGCAATAAGCAGGAGTCCTCCGAACAGCTCCAGCACGCCGGATAGATATGCAAAATATCCAGGAAATCCGTGCTGCAAGAACCAGGCCTCGCTGCCACGGGGATGCACGAACAGCTTGGGGTAGCCGTAATGCACGAAAATGGTCCCCGTTGCCAGACGCAACAGGAGCAGCGCAACCGGCTTTAGTTTCTCAAAACTCCGCATTCGGATCGTCTCCTTGTTCGATAATCGCGCGGAAAATCAGAGGGCGTGCCGGATTGTAGCAGAACGCCGCGCACGGTATCGTGTAGAATCCTAGGTTATTCGGAGAAGGAAATGCAGTAGCGGCGCGTCGCGATTTGTTGTGCAGGCGGTGCGCGGATTTCGTTGCTGCGATTGCGTAGATGCGAAAAATTGTGCTTGGCCTTCTGCTCGTTTCGGTGATCATCACCGCCATTTATCTTCACCGCCACAAAAAACAGCCGGTTGAAATAGGCTACGCCGCGAACCGAAGTGTCACGATCTGGGACACAGTCGCGGCCGTGCGCCAGCCGATCGCTACCGTGGACTACGGAACGCAACTCGATGTGCTGCAGCACTTCGAAGATGAAGTGAAGGTGCGCACCCCGAATGGCGCCGTAGGCTGGACGAATACGTCGAATCTGCTTTCTTCCGAATTCTGGGAACAGATGAAGCAATTAGACGCGCAGACCGCGAAGATGCCCGTCGAGGCTCGCGGCAAGACGGCGGTGCTCACAAACCTTCACATTCTTCCCGGCCGCGGTGCGGCGCGAATTCGGCAACTTGGAAAATCTGTTCCGGTGGACATGCTTGAACGAACTACGATGGTTGTGCCACCGGCCTCACAAGGAGCAGGCCAAAGTGGGCAGGGAGGGACTGTAGCGCCGCCGCGCAAAGAGGACTGGTGGCTCGTGCGCGCGTACCTGCCCGATAAGCGCACTGCGTCCGGTTGGGTGCTTGGCCGATTCATACAGCTCGATCTGCCCGAAGCGCTTTATGACTATGCAAGCTCGGCCGGTATGCGCCCGGTGGCGTGGTTCGATCTAGACCGTGTGCCGGATGGCGAGGGAAGCACGAAGCCTCAGTATCTGCTCCTCGGAACTCGTGGCCCCGAAGGCCAGCCCTGTGATTTCACTATGTTGCGCGTTTATACATGGAGTAAAAAGCGCCGGCAATACGAGACGGCCTACGTCGAAAGCGGCCTATGCGGAAAACTGCCTATGCAGATCAACCAAGTAGCCGCCGAAAGGGTGAAATTTTCATTCAAAAACTTAAACGGTGGCCTTTCGACTCCGGCGGTATATCTGTTGGACGACACCATCGTCCGTCGGCAAAAGCTCTCCGGCTTCGAGGCCGTAGCCAGGAAGCGGATTCATGGCTAGCCTCGGGCATTCGTTGGCCGGCACAAAACCCCTCCGAAGCCGCTTGCTGACGCACGCGATTCACTGTTCCGAAAAGTCGACAAAATCGCTCCGGCTCTGGGCTATCATCGCATTCTGCGTCGCCACGACTGCTCTCACGGGATGCTCGCGAGGTAGCGCCCGCGTGGAAGCGCAGGCGAGCGTTACGCCGCCCTTGACCTATATCGGCCAGTGGGGCGCCAAGGGCAGCGGACCTGGGCAACTCGATGATCCCGCCTGCATCACCACGGATATGCTCGGCAATATTTATATTGCCGATGACGGGAGCCATTTCGTCCACAAGTTCGGTCCTAGCGGCGTGCCGCATCTTTCTTTCCGCGATCCCGCCTTGAGAGCGCCGCAGTCAATTGCAGTCGATAGCGGTGGCGCAATTTACGTGACGGATGCGAGCCGCGGGACGGTTACCATATACCTGCCGAGCGGAATCCGTCTGCGATCGTTGCGCCGCAACCTGCGCGTAAACGGTGAAAATGCGCTCAACGTGGCGGTGGATGAAGACGGCCGGATATATGTCTTTGACTCGCAGATTCATCGCGTGCTTACTTACACGTCCCGCTTTTGGCTGATTCGCGAATGGCAGCCGGCGGCAAATGTGCCAAATGAGCGGGTTCACCTCGCAGCGATGACCGGCTCGCCGGACGGGTCCCTCTATTTCGCCGATCCCCAGGATGATCGCATCCTGCATTTCAGTGGCGACGGGCACTTCATATCCGAAATCAATGCCGAAGCGAACGGAAGCGCCCGCAAGCTGAGCGATCAGATCGCAGCCTCCAGCCAGTTCGTATTCGCCATGGATGACAATGGCCGCACAGTGCATGTATGGGCTGTCGACGGCACGCCGAAAGCGGACGTTGATCTTGCACCCGAACTCGGGGCAGGCCGTCGGCCAGCCCCGCCGATCGCGGTGAGTCCCCGCAAAGAACTTCTGGTGCTCGACACGCCCGAAGGGCGCGTTCTTCGATACCGCATCAACTTCTGATATTTTGGACCATGCCCACGGACGCCCAATTCGGCTTCTTGGTGCAGCTTTCGCGGGCTAGCTGTAAAGGAGACCTCCACACATGGCGCTTTATCTCACTGAATCTGACGTGCGCCAAATCCTCACAATGCCGATGGCCATCGATTTGGTCGAAACATCGTTCCGCCGTCTGGCGGCAGGCACTGCCACGAACCATTCGCGCCTGCGATTGCAGGTGCCCGGCAAAACGATTCTCAACTATATGGCCGCCGCCGATTCCGAGGGCGGCTACCTGGGGCTGAAAATCTACTCGATTGCTAGGGGCGCCGCGCGGTTTATTGTCCCGCTCATCAGCGCTGAGACGGGAGACATGGCAGCGTTGATCGAGGCCGATTATCTGGGCCAGGTGCGTACCGGAGCGGCAAGCGGTGTGGCTACGAAGTTCATGGCGCGTCCCGACGCGCGTACCGCGGCGATCATCGGCACAGGCTCGCAGGCTCGCACGCAACTCGAGGCGATCGCCTGTGTGCGCAAGCTAAGCCGCGTTCGGGCGTACAGTCGCGATCCGCAGCGGCGCGAGCGATTCGCGAGAGAAATGTCCGCGCGTATAGGAGTCGCCGTCGAGGCCGTTGCCACCGCGGAGGAGGCTGTTCGCGGCGCAGACGTCATCTCGACCGCCACAACGGCGGCCAGCCCGGTGGTCGAAGGCCGCTGGATCGAACCGGGTGCGCACATCAACGCGATCGGCATAAACGTGGCGCATAAACGCGAAATTGATGCGGAAGCTGTGAACCGCGCCGACGTGATTGCCGCAGACTCTCCCGAACAATCGCGGCTCGAATCGGGCGACTTGATCGCAGCCTTCGGCGATAACGCGTCGAAATGGTCGGAAGTCCGCGAAATTGCCCAGGTGGTCGCCGGCAGGATTCCGGGCAGAACCAGTCCCGATCAGATTACGCTTTTCAAATCCAATGGCATTGCGATCGAAGACGTGGTTACGGCTGCTCGTGTGTACGAACTCGCCCGCCAGCGCGGGATCGGAAGGGAAGTACCGGTATGGCGCGACGACGCACGCGCCGCGGAGGGACGAACTGTTTAGTTTCTACGCGCGGTGATGCAAACGTTTCGCGAGCGCGTCGTGCAATCTCGATTTGGTTTCGGCGGGCAAGGGCGCTGGTTCGGAGTTGCAGTAGATTTGAATCGTTTGCTTCGTGGTATCCACGACTAGCCGGCAGTCTTTGCACTTGTCCAGGTGCTGCTCAATGGACGCTTTCAGGGAAGGATCCAAATCCTCGTCGAGGTAATCCGCCAATTCCTTCACGATATCCTTACAGTTCACGTAGTTGCCCCTCGCCGAAAATAATGGTTCAGATTGTGGCGCAACTTAAGTCGCGCGCGCAACAATCTCGACTTCACCGCGGGAATCGAGAGCCCGAGCGCCTCCGCAGTTTCCTCGGTTGACAACTGTTCGATGTCCCGGAGTTGGAATACGATTCGAAAAGCCGGATCGAGGTCGCTGATCGCCTTCGATAGGATCTTGCGAAGTTCCGATTGCTGATAACGGTCTTCCGGCGAAGGGCCCCAGTCCTCGACTTCCCGGGGAATCGTATCTTCCCCCGTGTCCACGTCTTCATCGAGCGAAACTATGTTGTTACGCCGTCGCCGGAGCTTCATCAGCGCCTGGTTGACGGCGATCCGCACCAGCCAAGTATAAAATCGCGAATTGCCTTGGAATTCGCCAAGATGCTCATACGCCTTCAGGAAAGCTTCCTGCATGGCGTCCTCGGCGTCTTCGTGATTCTGCGTGATATTTTGGGTGAGACGAAATATCTTGCGCTCGTAGCGGTTTACAAGAGTCTCAAACGCCTGGATATCGCCCGCCTTCGCGGCGCTCACCAGCGTCGGTTCATCCTCCTTCACCACCTGCGACGGCAGGAATGTTGTCTGTGCCGGATTGAGCTTGGGAGAATTCATCATCGGGTCCTACGGACCGCATGTTAACACACCTCTCGGAGTGCGCCCGGAACGAAACAGCGCGGCAGGATGCCCCCCTTCTAGCCGGTGCGCCCTGCGGTTTCGAGCAACACGTATACGAAAGGGCAACGGCGCTGAGATCGGCCGATCCCCCGCGCCTGGACTTAGATAATCTAAATGCACATGCGGACTCTGCCGGATTATTTGAGAAAAGGGATGAAGATGGTCCTGGTGGGAATCAACCCCAGCGACCGGTCTGCGCGCGTAGGCCATTATTATGCCGGCCGCGCGAATTCATTTTGGCCGCTCATGTATGAAACCGGAGTGATACCAGAGCCGCTGGGGTATGAAGAAGACCGGCGCATTATTGAGTTTGGCATCGGAATGACCGATATCGTCAAGCGCCCCACTCGCGGCATCGAGGAGATCGAGCGGCAGGAATTCGCCGAGGGGCGCGTGTTGCTTGCGCGGAAACTCGAGGACTTGCATCCGCGCGTCGTCGCCTTCAACGGCAAAATTGCCTACGAAAAATTCACCGGACGCTCCTGCAAACTCGGGCTGCAGAAAGAAAAGCTTTACGGCGCGTTCGTTTTCGTGCTGCCTTCCACCAGTGGTCAAAATGCAGGCGCGACGCTCGCCGTCAAGAAGCGTTATTTCAAAAAACTCGCCGATTTGCTAAAAGACCTGAAAGACTGAGATAAAATACGCCGGTTTCACGGCTAGAATTGCAAGAGCGGAGCGATCGATGGGAGCGACGCAACAAGCTGCCAATTCGCTGGTGCTCGAGCAGCGCTCGGGCGCCGTGGTCACTTTGCGGCTAAACCGGCCGGAGAAATTGAATCCCTTTAATCCTGAGATGTGCGGAGCGCTCGTGCATGCGCTCTTGCGCGCCGGCGACGATCGCTCGGTGCGAGCTGTTGTGATTACCGGCGAGGGCCGCGGCTTCTGTGCCGGCGGTGACCTTGCTTACATTCGCGATGCTCGATCGCGTAAATCCGTAAGTGATCTGCAGGAACTGTTAAAGCTGGGGAAAGAACTGTGCCTGGCGATCGCCACAATGCCCAAGCTCGTGATCGCCGCTGTGAACGGCCCAGCCGCGGGCGGTGGGATGAGCCTGGCTCTGGCTTGCGACCTGAGGATCGCGTCCGAGCGGGCGACGTTTAAGCAGGCATTTAGTCAAATCGGTCTGTATCCTGACTTCGGCGCTACATTTTTTCTTCCCCGCCTGGTGGGTCTCGCTCGCGCCTCGGAACTCTTTTACACAGCCGAGCAGATCTCCGCTGCGGAGGCTTGCCGCATCGGGATCGTCTGCCGCGTGTGCCCGCACAATCAATTGGAGAAGGAAGCTCACGAATTGGCGCAAGCCGCCGCGGCGGGACCGCCGCTCGCCTTTCGAGACGTGAAACGCACTATGATCGGCGACGCGCACCAGCAGCTCGCTGAAGCGCTCGATGAAGAAAACCGCCTTCAGGTCCACTGCTTCCTCTCGGAAGATTGCGCCGAAGGGCTTGCTGCGTTCTTCGAAAAACGACCGCCGAATTTCCGTGGCCATTAGCGCACCGAGCCTGCCGTTTCTTCCGAGTGACGGAAGCGGATGCGCCGATCTTGCCGCGGTTGCAATTTGTCGCTCGCGTGGTCACAATCGGGAATGAGGCGGCGAATCAGGTTCCGACAGGGAGATTGAGCCGCTCAAGGTGCGAGGGGTTTTTGCGCGCGGCGCTTAAATTCGGCTGGTGGATGTCCGCGATTCCTGGAAGGACGAAGCTGCTGGCATCGAAAGGAACGTCTTAACTGCGCCGCGTGAAATACGGGCAAGCTTTCGCGTGCGGGAAGTACTTGGCCAGCCGTACTCCGCTGCCATCACGGCGTTCGGAGTCTGGATGCGGTCGTCTGGCTTTGGGCACGGGGCATGACGAGTGCCCGCTCGATGACCGGGTGAATGGGAAAACGATCGGCGGAAGTGGATACGACGGTGCCTTGCTATTGATTGCCAAAGCGTAGGGCGATTCAGATGGCGACGCAAAAGGGAAATTCGGAGAAGTCCGGGCATGGCGCGGGGAAAAAAGTGCTCTTCTTCCACAAGCCTACCTGAACGACCTGCCGAAAAGCCCGGCGGTTCGTCGAGCATCAAGGTTTCCAGCTTGAACTCAGGGATTTGGCAAAGGAACCCTTGAGCGCCGCCGAACTGGACAGGTTGATCGGCGACCGCGACTACACGGAGTTTTTGAATCCGCGCAACGAACTTTTTCGCCGCCGAAAGATGAAGTTGAATCCTCCAAGTCGCATGGAGGCGATCCGCTTGATGGCAAAAGAACCCAACCTGATCCGGCGGCCGCTTATCTTTGCAGGCAAACGGATCGTCCTTGGTTTCGACGAAGATGCGATCAAAAGACTGTAGCGGAAATCGAATTGCCGGCGAAGGGATCAAGACGATCGGCATTGTCGGTGCGGGGACGAAGGGCAGGGAACTCGCCGCTTTCGCGCTGCTCGGTGGATTTCGGGTGATCCTCGAAGACGTTTCATCGAACCGCTTGGCCAAATCAAAAGCTTATATCGCCTCCATGCTTGACGCTGCGTCCGCTGCAGGAAAGGCCGGCGTTCGCCGCGCGGAGGAGTTGGCTGACAAAATGTCAATTACTCAGTCCGTGGATGAAGTTTCGCGCGGCGCTGATTTGCTGATCGAAGCTGCTCCGGAAGACGCCGAATTGCAGCTCGAAATATTCACAATCTTCGACAAGTTCGCGAAGCCCGGCACGATTCTGGCGAGCACCGCACGCTCGGTGTCGGTGGCTGATCTTTCCGAAATGATCAGTTGCCCCGAGCGGTGCGTCGGAATCGTTGTTCCCAGCGAGTCATCGCGCCGGGGGTCGATTCGAATCATCAGGACGGAGAAAACCAGCCAGCGCTCCGTGGATATTTGCGCGGCTTTCGCCCGCAGACTGGGTTTCGACCCGGAAATCGTAAGCGAGTCGGCGACATCCATTGGCTCCGCACAGGAAATTGCCAGGTTATGACCGTTTTCGACCGCATTGAACTCCTCCAGGGTGATCTTACGGACATGGACACAGACGCGATCGTCAATGCCGCCAACAACGACCTGAAGCTTGGCGGCGGCGTGGCTGGCGCGATTCGCCGCAAGGGCGGGCCGCAGATCCAACTGGAATGCGACGCCATCGGTACGATTCCCCTCGGGGGCGCGGCGATCACATCGGGAGGAAATCTAAAGGCGCGCCACGTCATCCATGCCGCCAGCATGGAACTCGGCGGCCGCACGTCCGCGCTCACGCTGCGAAGCTCCACGGCTCACAGCCTCCGCATTGCCTCTCAAAATGGATTGAAAAGCATCGCCTTTCCCGCCGTCGGCACCGGCATCGCGGGCTTTCCCCTTCGTGAATGCGCGGAGATCATGCTTCGCGAATCTGTGCGCCATCTGGAGGGCAAAACGACAATTGAGAAAATTTATTTCGTGCTCTTCGATCGAGAGGCTCTTTCGGTGTTTAAGGACGTGCTCGCCGAAATGAAATCCACAGGCGCAACCGCGGGCTAGCGAAGCAACTCATCCCGAGCTCGCTTCGTTCCTTCGCGGACGGCTGCTCGGAGGCAAAACCGGACGGTAGGCTAATTGTTGTCTGTCCGTCTTTTCAGGACCGGCTCGTTGCTTTGCGAGGAATCGCCCTGCGTTGTGGGCTTGGCAGGCACGGCGGCTGTCCCCGTTGAGGTCGGCGGCGCGATGTTATCTCCCTTGTACGGCGACTTGATGTACATCGCGGCTTCTTCCTGTGCTCCAGCGGTATCGTCGTGGGTATGTTCCGCCAGGCTATATTCGTTCACCGCGCGCGCCCGTTGTCCGAGCAAGTCGTAAATCTTCCCAATATAGATGTGGCTCCAGACAGCTGTCCACTTCGGGTCCAAATCCCCGCCCAGCGCCGCACGAAACGCATTCGCCGCCGCTTGATAATTTTTCTGGTAAAAGAACGCCTCACCTTCGCGAAAGTGCGCGAGCGAGTAATCCGGCTTGATCTCAAGCGCCCGCTGGTATTGCTGCACGGCTTGATAGTAATTTCCAACGGCCGCGTACGATTCACCCCGTGCCACCGTCGCGCGTACGCGGAGTTGCGGGCTCGACTTCAGCAAATTGTCATCCGGGTCGATGCTGATGCCGTTTGGAACCGGCCGTCCGAACGTGTCCACTTCGAATTCCGTCGCGGTTCCATCGACCATGATGGTCTTATCCACCGGATTGCCTTCCGTCTGCACCCGGACGTCCACCGGCATTCGAAACGTGTCCAGCGGCTGGCGAATCTTCCCCACGACTTTGAATCCCTTTGTCGTCCGATACACGATGTACTCGAGGTTGAATTCCGGAATCCCCGTGGAATTCAGCCATTGTGAAAAGAACGCCACCAGATTGACGTTTGGCTGATTGGGCTTTGCCGGAGGGAGCTTTTGTGCCGCCATCTGCTCAAATTCGTCGATCGATGCCGTTTTTCCAGCATGCTGCTTATAGAAATCGCGCAGCAGCGAAGTGAATGCGTCGTCGCCCATTTCCGCGCGCAGCATGTGAAATACCATCGCGCCTTTGTTTTCCACCACGGAAATATATTGATCCGAGTACGGCTCCAGATGTTGCGCCTGGCCAATCGGCCCGGCATCGTCGTACATCAGCGCACCGATCGCGAAATTGCTCAGCTCGCGATGCAAGCCGGCTATGCCGTCCGCTTGCTCCGAGTAAATCGCCGCGGAATAACGCGCGAGACCATCCGTGAGCCACACATCATTCGCGGACGCGGGCAGCACGCTATCGCCCCACCATTGTCCCGCGGCCAATTGCGCCAGCAGCGCCCCATTAGGTTTGGTGCTCCATTGGCGCGCGCTCACCAGTAGCAGCCCCGGGGCGGAAAATCCGTCGAGCGAACCATCCGGCATCTGCGCCACGGTCAGCTTCGGAGCGCCCGGTCCATTGTTGGCCAGGGCGCCGAACTCGTCCGTCAGATCGTTCATCACCATCGCCAGCGTGCTTCCGTAATCATTCGCTGTCGCTGCCCGTGCCGGCGGCGTGTAGATCGAAAATTGATAGCCCTGGGCGGATACGGGCGAAAGCTGCAAACTGCCGGCAACAAAAGAACCGGCAGGTGACGGCTCGTCGCAGTGAAATACATACGACGCTTGCTCCGGCGCTCCCGGCCCTATTCCCGCTCGCATCTGTGGCTGCTCGGACTGGCCGGTGCCGGCGACGGCGAAATTGCTCGGAACGATGATGTTGAACGTGCCGGTATAACGGTTCGACGGGTAATTCGTCAGCGGGAACCACCGCGCGGGAAGCAAAAGGTACGCCGAAGTTTTATCGACCGACGCGAAGCGTACGCCTTTTGTCGGGCTGTCGTCCTGGCTCGAAACGGAGCCGCTGTATTCGAAGGTGAGCGAAACCTTGTCGCCGGGCGTGGCCGTATTTGGCAGAGCCACGCTGAGCAACAGCGGCGTTTGCCCATCGCGATCGAACGACAGCTCCTGCCCCGATGCCGATTTCACCGACGTGACGCGCAGGTCCGGATGCAGTTCCACCAGCACCGTCCGCCCCACCTGGTTCGCCACGAAATCCACGGTTGCCTGTGCGGAAATCGTCCTTTGATCCGGAAAGATAATCACCTCCACGTCGTAGTTGGTGGCGCGAAACGGAAAAGCACGCGGCTCTTGTGCCCGCGCGATGCGAGTCGCGCAGAGCAAAATCACAAGAGATGCTGCTGTTCGCCAGATGCGACGGCAGGGTCGTGAACTTCCGGACAAGGCAAAATACCTCAGCCTCCTAAGATACCAGATAACCTCCGTCAGTTGCCCGAAGCTCGAATCGCATCGCTTCGAAATCGGTCCTCAGCGCCGCGCCCACGGAGAGTCACTCGAACTCACCGGCTGCTTCCGGGCAACATCCCGCAAAAAATCTCCGCTGCTCGTTCCATCGCGCCGCCCGTGCCGAGCTTTGCGCGAACCTCGGCTAAAGCGGATTTCATTTCCGCGCGCGCGTCCGCGGATTCCAGCAACCGTCCAACTTCTGCCGCCACCTTCTCTGGAGTGAAGTCATCCTGGATAAGTTCCGGCGCCACGCGGCGTCCCGCGATCAGATTGACCATGGCAAAATCGCGGGTGCGCACCATGCGCCGGAGAATCGCCGCCGTCACGGGCGCCACTCGGTAAATCACTACCAAGGGCGTGCCCAACAGCGCGGCCTCCACCGTGGCCGTTCCGCTGGCCACAATTGCGCAATCCGCCGCGGCTAGCACGTCATAAACGGCTCCTTGCACGTGCCGGATGTCGATGCCCAACGAGCGCTCATATCCGGCGAATGACCGCAAATCGATCCCCGGTGCCGCGGCGTGGACGAACTGCACTGCGCCGCGCTGCGAATGCTGGCGCGCAATCAGCGTGCATGCGTCGAGAATCGTCCGGTAATGCTGAGCGATTTCCTTGCGCCGGCTTCCGGGCAGCAGCGCCACAATCGGCCGCTCCCAATCCAGGTTGTTGCTTGCCGCAAATTGCTCCTTTGCGATCGACGCATGCACGAGGTCCGCCAGCGGATGCCCCACAAAATCCACCGGCACGCCCGCATCACGGTAGATCTTCTCCTCGAACGGAAAGATCACCACCATTCGTTTCACCAGCCGCTTCACCACGCGCACACGCCCCGGCCTCCACGCCCATACCTGCGGCCCGATGAAGCAGCCAACCGGGATGCCGCGGTTTTTCAACCGCCGTGCCACTCCCAAATGCGTCCCAGGTGAATCGACAAGTATTGCCAGCGATGCCTTGCGGCGCGCAGCCTCGCGCGCCAGGCGATGCTGAACCCGGATGACTGTTGGAATCTTGTGCAGCACTTCAGCGATGCCGACTACCGCAACCTCGTGGTAATCCGCGATCAGCTCCACTCCGGCCTCCGCCATGCGCGGTCCGCCCATGCCGAAAATTCGCGCGCCGGTGCGCTGACGAATCGCCTTCGCCAGCCGCGCCGCGTACATGTCGCTCGATGCCTCGCCCGCGGAAATCAGGATCGTTGGCGTGCTCATACGGCAGGAATGATGCGAATACAGAAGAAATCCAAGCTACCTTGCGAATTGCGCGAACTCCGTGCACGCGCGCCAGAAGGAGACAGCCGATCCGGCTTAATCATCTGCCGGCATGGGTTGCGTGAATCCGCTCGCTGCGGGCCCGGAAAGCGAAAGCTCCAGTTCCTGATCCTTGTACTGCAGTTGATACAGCCGGTGATAAATGCCGCGCAGCGCCAGCAGCTCTTGATGCGAGCCCTGCTCGCGCAATCGGCCTTTGTGGAACACAAGGATGCGATGGGCGTGCTGAATCGTGCTCAGCCGGTGCGCGATCACCACGGCCGTCCGCCCGGTTAGCAAACGATCCAGGGCTTCGCGGATCAGAAGCTCCGTCTTCGTATCCACACTCGAGGTTGCCTCATCGAGGATCAGGAACTTCGGATCGTGGGCCAGCGCGCGCGCAAAGCTCACCAGTTGCCGCTGTCCCACCGACAAACCGCCGCCGCGTTCGTTCACCGGCGTGTCGATTCCCTTCGGAGCCGAATCAAGGAAGGGCCCCAGCCCCACTTCGCGCAAGGCGCGTTCACACGTGGCCCGATCGATGTTCGGCGTGCCTAGCCTGACGTTGGATTCCAACGTGCCTGTGAATAGAAATGGATCTTGCAGCACGATCCCGAATAGCCGCCGTAATCCTTGCAATTCCATTTCGCGGATATCCACGCCATCCAGCAAAATCTGGCCGCGCTGAATCTCATAGAAACGCAACAGCAATTGGATGATGGTCGTCTTGCCCGCTCCCGTATGTCCCACAATCGCGAGCGTTTGCCCCGGCTCTGCTCGGAACGAAACGTCGCGCAGCACCCATTCTTCATCCTTCGGATTCATGCCGCCACGGTATGCGAACCACACATTTCGAAACTCAATTTCCCCTCGCGGGTTCGCCAGCTCACGTATGCGCGCGGAAGACTCGATCGCCACCGGTTCGTCCAGCAATCCAAATATCCGTTCCGATGCTGCCATCGCTGTTTGCAGGATGTTAAATTTGTCGCTCAAGTCCTGAATTGGCCGGTAAAAGAGCTGCGCGTACACCATGAACGAAAAGAGCGTTCCCACGTCGGTCGTGCCCTTGATCACTCCCATCCCGCCAATCCAGTACAGCAGCGCCACGCCGCCCATGCTCAGAAATTCCACGCCCGGGAGAAAATACGCGTAGGCCTGAATCGCGTCCTTATACGAATGTAAATAGTGGCGGTTCAGTTCCACGAATTGCTCGCGCGACTTTTTCTCGCGATTAAACAGCTGCACCAGCGCCATTCCGCTGATGTGCTCTTGCAAGAACGCGTTGATCCGCGCCACGCCCGTGCGGATCCGCCGGTTTGCGTCGCGCACCTGATTCCGAAACACGTAAGTCAAAACCACCATGAAGGGAAGAGGCGAAAGCGTTGCCAGCGCCAACCGCCAGTTGAAGATCAACAGCCAGATCGCCATGCCGAAAAGCATCACGAAATCGTTCAGCATGGCCACCACTCCGGACGCGAACAGGTCGTTCAGCGCGTCAACGTCCGTCGTCGCGCGCGTCACCAGCCTGCCGATCGGGCTGCGATCGAAAAAGCTCATCGGCAACCGTTGCAAACGCGCGAAGATTTCCTTCCGCAGATCGTACATCGTCCGCTGGCCGACCACCTGCATGATGCGCACTTGCGCGTACTGCAGCACAAAGCTCGCCACCAGCGTTGCCAAATAGACCAGCGCGACGACCAGAATGCCCCTCAGCGCGACATGGCGCGTGATTTTGTGCGAGAAGCCCGGATCGATGTAGCCGTCAATCGCCACTTTCCACAAATACGGTTGAATCAGTTGCGCGGCGGTCCATCCAAGCGTCAGCGAAAACACCAGCGCCACGAGCCAGCGGTAAGGCCGCAAATATCCCAGCAGCCGCCGCGTCAGCCGCGTGTCATAAATCTTTCCGAGCTTCTCTTCTTCGCGAAAGTCGCTCATTCGCGCTCGAGTTCCTCTTCTAGCAATTGCTTTTGATACAGGTCGGCGTAGTAGCCGCCAAGGGCGAGCAGTTCTTCGTGCGTTCCGCGCTCGATGATTCGCCCATCGCGCATCACGATGATCTGGTCGGCCGTCCGCACCGTCGAGATTCGGTGCGATATCAGGATTGTGGTGCGCTGGCTCATGACCCCGCGCAGTTGCCGCAGGATGCGCTCTTCCGTTTCCGTGTCGACGCTCGAAAGCGCGTCGTCCAAAATCAAAATGCGCGGCTGCCGCAAAATGGCGCGCGCGATCGCTGTGCGCTGCTTTTGGCCCCCTGAAAGCGTGATGCCGCGCTCGCCAACCAGGGTGTCGAACCCGTGCGCAAAACCCTGAATCTCCCCTGAAATGCCCGCGATCTCCGCCGCCTCGTAGACGTGCTCTTCGGCCGCGTCCGATACGCCGAACGCGATGTTTTCGCGAATCGTGTCGCTGAATAAAAACGTATCCTGGGGAACGTACCCGATGGCCCGTCTCAACTCCGAAAGCGGATATTCCTCGATCGGCCGTCCGTCAATGAGCAGGGAACCGCGCGGCGCTTCCCAAAGCCGGCCAATGAGCGATGCCAGTGTGGATTTGCCGCTTCCGGTTGGGCCGACGATCGCAAGCGTCGCGCCGGCGGGCACGTGCAGGTTGATGTCTCGCAGTACCGTGGGTGCCGGGCCGGCGTTCGATCCCGCCGGATAAGCGAAAGACAAATGCCGGAATTCAATTTCGCCGCGAAGGGAAGTCGCCGCTGCGGCCGCTTCGTCTCCATTTCGCGCGGCGGGCTGGCCGTTGGAATCCGCCGCGACCGCGGCGGAACGGTCTTGAATGTTCGGCCTCGCGTTCAAGATGTAGTTCAAGCGGCCCATCGACGCCGCCCCGCGCTGAAAAATGTTCGTCACGTATCCGATGGCGATCATCGGAAACGTAAGCTGCGTCAGGAACATGTAGAACGCCGAGAAGCTGCCGAGCGTCAGTCGCCCGTCGATTGCCTTGGGCCCTCCCAGCGCGATCAGAATCACCACCGTCGAGCCGATCAGCACCGAAAGCGCCGGGAAGAATAAGCTCCAGCTGCTGATCAGCTTTATGTTTTGTCCCACGTATTCGCGGTTCGCTTCATCGAACGCTTCGATTTCCGCCTGCTCCTGCGCGTAGGCCCGGATGATGCGAATCCCGGTCAAATTTTCCTGTGCGCGCGTCGAAAGCACGCCCAGCGCCGCCTGTATGACTTCCGAGAGCCGGTGAATGATCTGCCCGAAATACCGCACCGCCAGCGCCACAAATGGCACGGGTATCAGCACCCACAGGGTGAGCGACGGCGAAAGCTTGACCATGAAAAAGATGGCCAGCACCATCGTCGCAAACGTCACGGCGGTGTACATGATGCCCGGGCCCAGCACCATTCGCACCGCGTTCAAATCGTTGGTCGCGCGCGACATTAAATCCCCCGTTCGATTGCGCGCGTAAAATTCCGGATCGAGCGCCAGCAGGCGCGCCAGCACGTCGTTGCGCAGATCGTATTCGATGTCGCGCGACATGCCGATCAGCACCCACCGCGTCCAGTAGGAGAAAAAACCCTTCGCGATCATCACCCCGACGAGGATCGCGCAGTAGAGCCCCAGCGCGTGATCGCTATGCGGTGAATAGAAGGCAAAAAGAGGGTGCAGCATTTGCCGCGCCGTGCCGGAAAGCGTCGAAAGCGGCACCGGTGATCCCCGCAGGCAATCCATGATGGCGCCGATCAGCAGTTGTGGCAGCGCGCCTACAATGCCCATCATTGCCAGCGTGAAAAGGCCGAGCGCCACGAAGCGCTTGTAGCCCAGAACGTACGGAACTAGCGCCTTAAGCTCGTGCCAGCCGGATGGCTTGCGGGCAGGCTTGGCGGATGTCCCGGAAACGGGTTGTGCGATGGCGCTCATGCGCGAGCATTAGACGCGGGCCATTGCGATTTGATTTCGATCATGGGCGTGCGATCACCGTGGTTTTGAAAGTCTGTGGCTCTGTTGACATCCTCACTACACCAATGAAAATTGGAGATATCCGACCGTTCGAAACTGTTGTTTGCTATCGAGGCAGGAGGTGCGATGGCCGAAGTCGGACTCCTGCCCTTCGCTCGGATCGCCCTGCAAGTCTCCCAAGCGGTGCTTCCGCGCTACCGCAGCCGTTTCAGCAAACACC
>Ga0209061_1001368_pt1 | contig 41355 bp, 37 predicted proteins | sample Coa_R1_10_FD_187157 | JGI IMG/M metagenome (GOLD analysis project Ga0209061, IMG submission 187157) | Surface soil microbial communities from Centralia Pennsylvania, which are recovering from an underground coalmine fire - Coalmine... | ecosystem: Environmental > Terrestrial > Soil >... | reverse complement strand
CTGTAGGGCTCGGGACTTACGGGGGTCGCCCCTACGGGGCTCCCCCCTCCAGTCCCTCCCCCTCTAGGCCGGCGGAGGGGAGGATCCCGTACACCACGTCAGCGGACGCAAACCGTCGGCATTCGGCTTGTCGGACCAGATGCGTCGGGCGTCGCCACCGTAGTGCGTCATGACACGCCCGGCTGCCGCAGCGACCCACCTCGGCATCTTCTCGACGTAGCGGTGCAGCTTGGGTTCTGTCGAGATCGCAGTGGCGAGCGCCGGTAGGGCGTTCGCCATCTTCTCCGGGGCCAGATGGCCGAGCCTCTGGCGCAGTTCATATGGGGCGCGCCACGCACGCTCCGCTGGCACACCCTGGTCGAAAATGACCCCGCACAGGAAAGCGAAGGCATTGTTTCGGAGGAATTCGTTTGCCTCGGGTCGAGGCGTGAAGTCCACGGCGCCTGGCTCCGGTTTTGGGTTAGAGGCGGCGTAGGCCAAGAGGGTCTTCACGACTGCTGCCTGCTGGTCCCTTGTGGTCTCATCGACCCCGGCAGCTGGCGCAGGCCCAGGGGCCGACTTTGATGGCAGCGCGGAGCGCTCTCGTCGGGCAGGTGCCTACCTCAGGCGGCCCCAGGCCCAGGCGCGGAGGATGGCATGGTGCACCCACGCGTCGACGTCGTCTTCCCAGATCTTTACCGCCAGGCTGCGAGGACTGTACGGTCCGGAGGCCGCCTCTGCCATAACGACAATATGGAACTGGCTGTACCCCTCCGGAGCGGGCTCGTGCGGACGGAGGTGCTTCTTGGTGACCTTGATCAGGCTCAACAGAGCGCCGGACCGGTCGTAGTCATCGGCGCCGACGCCCTCGACGGTGGGTTCGTTGTCGACCCACGTGACTGAGTGGGGCCGAGAGGCGCCAAAGACGTTCCGCCGGCCTATCCCGTGGCGCACCTGGAGCTCTGTCCCATTCAGGTCGACCAGGGCGAGCCACCCCCGCTCGAAGTGTTCGACGTCCTCCGGCCACCGCCAGGAGAACGGTCCTAACGCCTCGGTCGACACGACCCGGAAGCCCGGGACGGGATCCACTCTCAAGCGTCCTCGGGTACGGGGTCGGCGGCCGGGCCGCTGACGAGATGGTCGAGGGCGACACGAGGTAAAAGCGCTCGCCGACTTGTCCGGATCGAGGGGGTCTCGCCCCGACGGAGCGGGCACGGGAAGTCACCAGGCGAGATGATCTCGAGGAAGCTTTTCAGCTTGGAAGACGAACTGCGTGAGCAGCTGGCCCCGACAACGACGGAGCCCACTATATGCCTGTCCACTTCAGCCGCCTCGTCTTGAAATCTCCGACGCCAGTGTCGTCGGTTTTGCCTTTCGCGTGAAGGACCTTTATTGTGGCGCGAACATGTTTAGCTCCGGCTCGCCCCAGCCTATCACCGTGCACGTCTTCGACATCCTCTACAGGCCGAATGTGACCACGGCTCTTCAATAATGCCGAGAGGTGCCGCGGTAGGTACTCAGAGGCATCTTCTTCGAGCCGCTTCGATCTCTCCAATGGCGGGAGGTGTGTCTTTGAAGAGAGAAAGCACACCTAGGCTTTCGTTCCGGCGCAAGTTGGCCTGGTAATCTTCGGTACTGCAGTGAAGGAGCCAGTCCACGTGGGCTTTGGCGGCTTGGTCTGCAAAGTCCCAGTGGGCGCGTTCATCGGCAGTGAACAGCATAAGCAGGTACTTTGGCAACTGTTCGGGGCGCTGTCGTACAGGGACAGCCGTGCTGCGCCGGCCCGTAGCTGTCCTGACTGGTTCTCCGAAACGCTTCGCCACTTTTATGGCCGCACCTGTTGGACTGTGACGTCCCTCGGCCTCCTCGAAGTCACGCCGCCAGCCGACCGGGCCGAGAGCGTCGTCCAGCTTCTTGGCGTTGAGTTCGGCAACTGGCCCGTCGAGAGCTCCTGAGCGTCCCATCCGCGCCACCGAGCTCACGCTGAAGTGGTAGAGGACGTCGATTGGCTGCCGGCGCGATGACCTCCGAAGGGCCCGCTCGAGCGTTTGGTTGAGGCGGGGTAGACCGAGCGCATCGCGTCGCCCAACAAAGCGGCCGCTTCCCGGTCGGCAGCGTCTAGGAAGTGGGCGTAGGTGCGAAGTGTGGTCCCTGGGTTGGCGTGGCCCGGCAATCGTCCGAACGTTGACACCCTGGGCGGACAGGGTGCTGGCAGAGAAGTGCCGCAGGCCATGGAACGTGATGTGTTTCAACCCGAGGCGGTCACGCAGGCTCAAGCTCCCGCTCACCCGGTCCGGACGGTAAGGTTCGCAGCTGTCGACCGCCTGTGACCACACGTAGGAAGAGGGGCTGAGGGTCGTCGCCGCGGCGTTGGCTCGTGCCTGAGCGCGCTCGCGCTGGGCGAGCAGGACCTCTACCGTGCCCGGGTCGAGTGCCAACCGGCGGGCTTGGTGGGTCTTGGTCCCCTTGACCGAAATCGTTCGGCCCGCGTCGGAGATGGAGCGCGCGACCGTCACCGTCGCAGTGCCTAGGTCGATATCGCTCCAGCGCAGGCCGCAAAGCTCGCCGCGGCGCTCCCCAGTGGAGGCGGCGGTGTAGACGAGGCTCGCCAACTCGGGGTGTTACTCTGAGCAGGCCCGTAGCAGCTGGCCAAGTTCGTCGAGTGCCGGGGTTTGATGTCCCGGCCGACCAACCTTCTCGCCCCTCTGGGACTGTCAGAAACCGCCTCTGAGCTGCGGAGGGAGAGGGATTTGAACCCCCGGGGAGTCGCCTCCCAAGGCTTTTCAAGAGCCCCGCATTCGGCCGCTCTGCCATCCCTCCTAGCGCCGGCGAGCTTACCACCCACCGCCGGCGTTCGGCGCCAGCTCAAGGCGTGAGGTGGCGGCGGATCGCGCTGACCCACTCGTCGGCGGCCCTCCACGCGTCGCTCGCCTCTTGGCGCCGGCGCTGGCCCACCGGGCCGGCGGCGGGGTAGGAGCCCAAGAACTTCACTGCGGGCAGTGTCGCATGCAGGTCCCGCAGGCAGTCCGCGACGACCTCGTCGGCTACGTGGCCGTCGACGTCTATCACGAAGCAGTACTCTCCAAGCGCCTTTTTGGTCGGACGTGACTCGAGCTTGGTCAAGTTCAAGTTGCGAGCTGCAAACTGGCCGAGGATCGTGTGAAGGCTTCCAGGGTGGTCAGAGGATTGGAAGCACACTACGGTCGTCTTGTCATGGCCGCTCGGCGGCGGTATGCCCCAGTCCGGTCTGGCTACCAGGGCAAAGCGGGTCGTATTGCCGTCGTGGTCTTCTATCGCCGGCGCAAGCACTTGGAGCCCGTAGAGGTCGGCAGCGTGGACGGTGCCGATGGCCGCAACTGCTGGGTCTCCCGCCTCGCTGGCCCGCCGGGCTGCCTCGGCTGTCGAGGGGGCAGGTTCTTCGTCCGCTCTGGGGAGGTGGCGCGAAAGCCATGCCCGGCATTGAGCGGCGGCGACCGGCATAGATATGACTTTCTTTACTGCCTCCAAACGTGCTCCTGGCGCACCGAGCAGGTGCTGGGACACAGCCAGTTGCACCTCGCGGACGATCCAGAGCTCATGGCTGAAGATGAGCGGGTCGAGCGCGAGGTTCACGGTGCCCTCGATCGAGTTCTCGAGTGCGACGAAGCCGAGGTCCACGCTCGCGTCCCCCACCGCTTGGAGCACCTCCCAGAAGCTCATGAACGGTACGCGCCGGGCATGAGCAAGGTCTTGCTCCGACAAAAGGGCTTCTTCGCTGAAGGTGCCGGGTGGCCCCAGGTACGCGACGGTGGTCGCCGGCGTCACTTGCACTGCGGTGAGCCTAGCGACCGCTGCCGGCTCGGACTGCCCTTCCGGCGGCTGCCGGTGCCTGCTGTGGCAAGCGGGGCCCGCAGGTGGTGCGTCACGAGGCCGGCGGAGGTGCCTGGTTCGGGGGCCCCCGCTCGAGCGGGGAGCCCCCATCTCTCTTCGGGCACACCGGCTACGCCACTGCCGGCAGGCCCCCTTCGTCGGCGGGCAAGTCGAACCGGGACGCCGTTATGAGCACTGCGGAAGCGACCATGGCCAAGGCGAGGATGGCGGCGCTCACGACGAAACCGGTGGCGTAACCGTGGACAGCACCCTCGGCGAGACTGAACAGGCCGTGATGGGTGGCAATGTAGGTGGCCGTGGCCGAGGCCGCGACGGTGTTGAGGAGCGCAGTCCCGAGCGACCCTCCGACTTGCTGGGTGGCGTTGACGAGCGCGCTCGCCACCCCAGCGTCGTGAGGGGCGACCCCGACGAGCGCGGTGTTGGAAAAGGGCACGAACACAAAGCCAAGGCCAAGGCTCACTACCAGCTCGGGGGGCAGCACGTGGGTGACATAGGGAGTGCCGACGCCGATCTGGGTGAACCAACCGAGGCCGGCGGCCGCCATGAGCAGTCCCCCGGCCATGAGCACTCGCGGCCCGAGCCGAGGTAACAGCTGGCTGGCCAGCATGGCCGAAACGATCATGCCGCCCGAGAACGGCAAGAAGGCAACACCGCTGCGCAGCGGCGAGTAGTGCAAGATCCCCTGCAGGTAGTAGGTGAGGAACAAGAAGGTGCCGAACAGGGCTATCCCGACCAGCAAAGAGGCGAGGAAAGCGCCGCCGCGGTTGCGGTCTAGCACCACCCGGAGAGGCAGGAGAGGGTGCCGCGCGGCCCGCTCCAAGAGGACGAAGGCCACGGTCAACAAGGCGCCGGCGGCGAGAAGCCCGACGGTCGTTGCCGCACCCCAACCGGCTGTCTCTGCCCGGGTGAACCCGTAGACGAGCGCGAGCAAACCTCCAGTCACCAGCACCGCACCGGGGAGGTCGTAGTGGCGGTCTCCTTCGGCACGGCTTTCTCGCACCACCCGGAGGGCCGCCAAGGCGGCCACGATCGCGATCGGGGTATTGATGAGCAAAGTCCAGCGCCAGGAGGCGTACTGGGTGAGAAGCCCTCCGAGCACGAGGCCGATGGCCGCGCCGCCCCCGGCGACGGCACCGTAGACGCCGAAGGCCCTGGAGCGCTCTTTGGGGTCAGTAAAGGTGACCGTGAGCAATGACAGAGACGCCGGCGCCATCACGGCCGCGAAGAGGCCCTGGAGCGCTCGAGCTGAAAAGAGCATGGCCGAGTCTTGCGCTAACCCGCCCAAGGCCGAAGCGCCGGCGAAGGCGAGCAGGCTGAAGACGAACGTCCGTTTCCGGCCGAGGTAATCGGCCACCCGGCCTCCGATGAGGAGCAGGCCGCCGAACGCCAGGGTGTACGCGGTGAGCACCCACTGGCGGTTGGCTACGGAAATGTGCAAGGCGTGCTGCGCCGATGGGAGCGCGATCGTGACGACAGAGGCATCGAGGACGATCATGAGCTGTGCGATCGCGATCACGATGAGAGCTCGGAACCTGTTGGGGTCCGGTGCAGCCTCATTGTCGCCAAGGTTTGTCTTGCGGCTTTCGAGCATTGTCATAAGTTGGCCTCCATACCTCTCGCTCGTTTCTTGAGATGGGCCGGCCACCCACTTCGCTTGGCCGGGCCGTGCCCGCAGTGCTCTCACCGGTTGCAGGCCGCCGCTGCTATCATGCGGAACCAGTCCTCCGGTTTGGCACCTGGAGACACTATACGGAACCTTGGTTCCGTTTGCCAACCGATTTTGAGAGAATGGTGTTGATGGGAACGTGACATCCGCCACACCGAGCGGGGCGGCGCAGGCTAATGCGGGCACCGGCGCTAGAGAGGTGAGGGCTCCCGGAGGGCAGGTGCGGGCCGCCAAACAGGTGAGGGCCGACGCCAAGCGGAACCGGGCTGCCGTGCTCAAAGCTGCAGAGGAGGTCTTTTCCGAAGAGGGCCTCTCGGCACCGGTCGACGAGGTGGCGCGCCGCGCCGGCGTCGGCGTGGGGACTATCTACCGGCACTTCCCGACCAAAGAAGCTCTCTTCGAGGCCATAGTGACGGCCCGCATCGAGGCTATCGCCGAGCGGGCGGAGAAGCTCGCGACATGGGGGGACCCGGCCAAAGCCCTGTTCACCTACATCTCGGAGCTTGTGCACACGGCGGTGGCCAAAAAGGACTTGTTGGACGAGCTAGAGCGCTGGGGCTTGGTGCCGACTGAGGAGATCCACGCCCAAGTGAAACAACGCTTGTCGGCGGCGGGAAGCGAGCTGCTCCGGCGGGCTCAAGCTCTAGGCGCGGTCCGGGCCGACCTCACCCTTGACGACCTCACCGCAATGATGATGGGGACTTGCGAGGGTGCCTGTTGCCCGATGATCGACCCCAAGCGGCGTGAGCAGGTGGCGAGCCGCATGGTGGAGGTGCTCTGCGCCGGCCTGAGAGCTGGGGCGACGACAGCCGCCTCCGTCGCCCGGGGCCGCCATGCACGCCTGCCCGGCGAGCCATGACAGGGCCGGGCGGGCCAAGTTGCCCAGAGCCACCGATCTCGGTGAGGCTCGTCCTTGTAGCTGCAGCCGTGCGCCTCTCAGGGCGCTCCAGCTCCCTAGGCTCGAGGTGTGGACGAAGCCAATCTCCGCCAGTTGCTCGAGAGCTACAAAGAAGGTGCCATCGGCGCAGACGAAGTGGTCCGCCGGGTCCGCCGGCTGCCCTATGCAGATCTCGGCTTCGCGCGTGTCGACCACCACCGGGTGCTGCGCCAGGGCCTCCCCGAGGCCGTCTACGGCCCGGGCAAGACGCCCGAGCACTGTGTCGCCATCGTCGGAGAGCTGTTGGCGGAACCAGGCGGGGGGCCAGTAGTACTGTCACGAGCTTCCGAAGAGCAGGTAGCTGCGGTGCTAGCTGCGCACCCCGCTGGCGAAAGGCGCGGCACGACGGTCGTTTGGCGGCCGGCGCCCCCTCGCCCCGAAACAGTCGCTCTCTTGGCTGCAGGTACCGCCGACTTGCCGGTGGCCGAAGAGTGCAGGGCCACGCTAAAGGCGCTCGGCTGGGACCCGGTGTTCGTGGCAGACTGCGGGGTAGCTGGCGTCCATCGGCTCCTCGACCAACAAGAGCTGCTCTTTGGCGCTGACGCAGTGGTGGTGGTGGCGGGCATGGAGGGAGCGCTCGCCAGCGTCGTCGGGGGCCTCAGCGCCGCGCCCGTAGTGGCCGTCCCTACCAGCGTCGGCTATGGCTCCTCTCTCCAAGGTGTGACCGCGCTCTTGTCCATGCTGGCGAGCTGTGCCCCTGGCATCTCGGTGGTCGGCATCGACAACGGTTTCGGGGCGGCGTGGGCCGTCGCGCGCATCCTCGGTCGGGCCGGCAGAGCGGCTGCGGGGCTCGACGTCGAGGTGCCGGCCGCTCCGCGCCCGGCCGCCACGGCCGCGACCGGGCCACAGTCGTCAGGGCGGCAGTTAGGGCCGGCACTGGGAGCCACCTCTTGAGCCAGCCTGGCTCGCAGCCAGCGAGAGCAACACCCCTCAGGGCTGCAGCGCCTGGGGCGGTTGCTCCAAGAGCGCTTTGGTGGCACTGCTTCTCGGGTATCGCCGGGGACATGGCCCTTGGCAGCCTGCTAGACGCCGGCGCCGACGTCGCCGAAGTGCGGGCGGGCCTGCGACGGCTCCCCGTCGGCGGCTGGGAGCTGCACACCGCTAAGACCGAGAGGTCCGGCTTGTCTGCGACCCGGGTCTTCGTGGACGCCGACGACCAACAGGAGCGTACCTGGGCCGACCTGCGCGGCGTCATCGAAGGCACCGAGGGCCTCCCTGAGCGCGCCCGGCAGCGGTCGCTGGAGGTCTTCTCGGCCCTGGCCGCCGCTGAAGGGCGCATCCATGGCGTAGCGCCCCAAGACGTGCATTTCCATGAGGTCGGCGGGACAGACGCCCTAGTCGACATAGTCGGCACATGTCTCGCCCTCGAGTCGCTCGGCATCGACGTGGTTTACGCGAGCGAAGTCAGCTTGGGCATGGGCACGGTCGGGTCTGCTCATGGCGAGCTACCCAACCCGGCGCCGGCGGTGCTCGAACTGCTGAAGTGGGCGCCGCTCAGCGGTACCGCTCAAAAAGTCGAGCTCGTCACCCCCACGGGGGCAGCGCTCCTCGCGGCGCTCGTCGAGTCTTTCGGGCCCATGCCGTCGATCACTTTGCGGGCGAGCGGCTACGGGGCTGGCTCCAGGGACACCCCGGGCCGGCCCAACGTGCTGCAGGCGGTCGTAGGCGACCTGGCGGCGGGAGACTTGGCCGACGTCGCTGAGAGCTCGCTCGTCGTCCTCGAGGCCAACGTGGACGACGTGACAGGTGAGGTCCTTGCCCACCTGGTTGCCTCGCTTCTCGGAGCGGGCGCCCTCGACGCCTGGCTAGTGCCCGCCATAGGCAAAAAGGGACGGCCCGTACAAGTCATCTCGGTTTTGGCTGAGCCCGAGGACGTCCCGGGGCTCGCCGCTTTGGTGCTGAAAGAGACCGGGGCGCTCGGGTTGCGCCAGCACGCAGTGAGCCGGTGGGCTTTGCCTCGGGGCTGGGTCGAAGTGGACTTGGGAGGCCACAGGGTGCGGGTGAAGGTGGGCCCCCACCGGGCCAAGGCGGAGCACGACGACTGTGCCCGGGCGGCGCTGGCGCTCGGCTTGCCCGTTCGCGAGGTTGCGAGGATGGCAGAAGAGCTGGCTGCCTCCTCTGCGGGTTAGCGTTGCCGGCGATGGCACCTGACCTGGCTCTGGCGCTCGCTTTGGCCGACATAGCTGACGGCTTGACCATGCCCTCGTCCCGCCGGAGCGGCCTTGTCGTCGAGACTAAAAAGGACCGCACTTTGGTGAGCGAAGTGGACCGCTTAGTGGAGGCCGCCCTTCGGGACGCTCTCGGGGAGCAACGCCCCGGCGATGCGGTGGTCGGCGAAGAGGGGGGAGAGAGCGGGAGCGGCCGACGCCGCTGGATAATCGACCCGATCGACGGCACCGCCAATTTCGTAAGCGGCGTGCCCGTCTGGGCCACTTTGATCGCGCTCGAGCTGGACGGTGAGGTAAACCTCGGCGTGGCTTCGTCGCCCGTCCTTAGCCGACGGTGGTGGGCAGAGCGCGGTGGAGGGGCATTTGTCAGCAGGGCTGGTGGCCCCGCTGAGCGCATGCGGGTCTCTAGCGTCGCCAGCTTGGCTGAAGCGAGCGTTTCGTCAGGTTCGGTGAGGGACTTCAAGCGGCCTGAAGCTTTTCTCGAGGTGGCGCGCCGGGCGGGTCGAGACCGGGGTTTTGGGGACTTCTGGCAGCACATGCTGGTCGCAGAAGGCGCACTGGAGGCTGCAGTCGAGCCGGTCTGCTCGCTGTGGGACGTCGCCGCCCTCCAAGTAATCGTGGAAGAATCAGGAGGAAAGTTCACGGACTTTTCAGGAGAGCGCCGGCTGGGCACCGGCAATGCGCTCTCGAGCAACGGCCTGGTCCACGACGAGCTCGTCGGCGTGCTGTTGGGGGCAGGCTCTTGAGCGCCGAAGAGCAGTTCATGCGCATTGCGCTCGAGCTCGCTGCTGGCGCCGGCGAGATGGGCGAGGTCCCCGTCGGCGCCCTCGTCGTAAAAGACGGCGAAGTGCTGGGCACGGGCGCCAACGACCGTGAGCGCGCCGGCGACCCCACGGCGCATGCCGAGGTGCTAGCGATGCGCGCGGCCGCGACCGCCCTGGGCTCCTGGCGGCTGGACGGCTGCACGCTGTACGCGACCTTGGAACCGTGCCCGATGTGCGCCGGCGCGGCCGTCTCAGCGCGCGTGGACGCGGTGGTCTTCGGGGCGCCAGATCCCAAAGCTGGCGCCTGTGGCACGCTTTACAACCTCTGTGCTGACCCCCGTCTCAACCATGAGATGACCGTCACGCGCGGTGTCTTGGCCGACGAGTGCGCCAAGTTGGCCTCAGAGTGGTTCGAAGGCAGGAGGCCGGCGCCTCAGGGCTCACGCCGCCGCGACGCCGACCACTGATGTGGCGCGTTGCGCACGGCCGGCTACACGGCCGGCTAAGAGCGCGGCTCCTCCAAAGGAGAGCACGGCGCCGTCGCGGAGGGCCAGCCAGTAGCCGTTGCCTACCGGAGGTACGGCTATGCCCACGACAGTGCCTCTGACGTGAGATCCACCGAAGTCCTTGGCGTCACCGAAGGCATAGACCCGGCCCTTTTTTGTGACTAGCCAGTAACCGTGCCCGTCGTGGGTGGCAGCCATGCCGACCACGGGTGCCGAGAGGGCCAGCCGGTGGTCGGGGCCGAAGAACCGAGCGCGGCCGAACGAGTAGACCGCACCGTGGCTTGTGAAGAGCCAATAGCCCTTTCCAAGCGGGGATGCCACTATCCCTACTACGAAGCTGCCGGCATGGCCTCGCGGGGTCCCGAAAAAGTGGGCGTCACCGTACGAATAGACGCCACCATTTGCCGTCGCCAGCCAGTAGCCCTTCCCGGCGCGAGCAACAGCCATGCCGACTACCCGTTGACGCAAGTGCAGGGGGACCGTCGAGCCGTAGAACTTAGCGTCGCCGAAGTTGAAAACGGCACCGCTGGAGGAGACTTCCCAGTAGCCGCGCCCGTCTGGGGCGGCTTCGACTCCGACGATCGGGCCACCTGCTCGCACGCGTGGCGCCGCCAAGGCCAGCGCCGTCCCGCCGGAAGAAAAGCTGGAGGAAAACACGGTGCCGTTGCTCGCTATCTGGAGCAGGCCTTCGTTTGGCGGAGCCTCGCCCTGGCCAGCGGGCTGCTCAGGGACGGGCGCTGCGCCAGCGGGCATGCTGAAGTCGAGCTGGCCCGGGGGCGCCGAGGAGAACACCTCGGTCATCGAGGTGACCCCGTCGACGATTGCCTCGGCTGCTCCCATCGAGGGTTCCGGGCCGTAGTCCCCGAGGATGTTGTTGCGGTGGTCCCAGCAGCCCCCGGGCTGCGCAGCCGTGCAGTCCATGTTGGGGGACCCCGGCCCGTCGTCGTACATCCAGTCGTAGTCGGCCAACAGGGCGCTCGCCTCGCCCCCGGCCCAGTTGGAGCCCCAGGTGGAGCCGGCCGGCCCCGTAGGGTCGGTGCCAGCCTGGGCGCCGGAGCTCGCGAGAGCGTCCAGGGCGGAGGACAGCCCGCTGAAGCCGGGCAGGCCGCGGTCGACCCGTTCCAAGTCGGCAAGCACGAGCAGTTGTTCGGGCACGTTCAGCGAGTCGTAGTTCGCCGGCAGTACGAGGGGGCCGACGCCTTCGGCGGCGCGGGCTTGGTCTATGGCTGCCACCACGGCTTGCTGGCAAGCCAGTTGGGAGCCGGACTGGCAGGCGAGGGTCATCGCGGCCGTACGTGCCATATTGGCCGGGGGGTCGGTCACTCCTTGGGCGGACACGGAGCCGCCTAAGGCGGGGAGGGCCAAGGCCGCCACAAGGGCACCTAGGGCGCTGCGGCCGCGCAAGGGAGCAAAGCGCGCCGGGGACCTTCTAGGCCGCCTTCCGGCTGAGCGGGTAGTTTGTCCAACTGGCTCTGGGCCCATCGTCGCGGTGCCACCTCCAAGGCTCGAACACTCGGACCCGATTGGTTTCGGCACGCGGACGGCGGGACTGTAAAAACTGCGGCTGGACAAACCGGAAGAACTTGACAAGCAGGCAAAACACGAAGCTCGCACGGCTTGGGCGGAGCGCGGGGCCGGCCGGTGGGGAGGGGTGACTACCCCAAAGCGCCGTCACCTGCGTTTAATGCTGGTTGGAGAAGGTTAAAACCATGCGGCGTGACAACGGTCCTGGCCCTTTGGGCAAAGCTCGTCCCCCTGGGCACGCGGCGCCCGCCAGATGGGCGCGCCGTTACCGCCTGGCCCTGGTAGCTGCAGGCGCCGGCGCCCTGGTGGTAAGCGGCGCTCTCGTGTCTTCTTCGCTCTTGCCGGCAAGCACGCCTTCGGGCGCGCGCCTAGCGTCGAGCGCCTCGCGAGCAAGTGGACAAGCGTCCCCCACTACGACCACCGCCGTCTCGGCCACGACGACCACGGCCCCGGCCGCTACGACCACCACCCTCCCGCCCGTACCAGAGGTGATCTCTGTCACACCCAAACCAGGGGCCACTGGGGTGGCTCCGAGCACGCCGGTTGTAGTGACCCTCTCGGGGCCGCCGCTGGCGGGCTCGCCTATGCCTGTGCTGTCCCCGCCGGTGGCGGGTTCTTGGACGCTCAGCGGGGCTACGCTCACCTTCACCCCGGCAAAGGGTTGGGTGCCCTGGTCTACCGAGCAAGTGACCGTACCAGTGACGCTCGCAACGCCCGAGCAGTTCAGCTTCACGGTAAGGGGGGTGCCGCTCCTGCGGGCCCAGCAGCTGCTGGCCGAGCTGCACTACCTGCCGCTCCGTTTCGGGCCTACCGCCGCCCAGTCTGCGCTCCCGAGCGAGCCGACCGTGGCCTCCGAGGTCTCGACCGCTCCCCAGCCGGGCATCTTCACCTGGCGGTTCCCTAACGTCCCCGCAAGCTTGGCGTCCCAGTGGGCTCCCGGCCAGGAGACGGTGGTGACCCAGGGGGCGGTCATGCAGTTCGAGTACCTAAACGGCCTGCAGGTTGACGGCATCGCCGGCCCGCAAGTATGGGCGGCGCTCACCCGCGCTGTCGCACGGCGTGCTCTTGACCCCTACCCTTACGACTACTTGATGGTCAGCGAGTCGCTCCCCGAGAGCTTGACCGTATGGCGGGAGGGCAAGGACATCTACCGAACTCCCGTGAACACCGGGGTACCAGGCGCCAACACGCCGGTCGGGACGTGGCCGGTCTACGAGCACGTGCGTTACAGCGACATGCAAGGGACAGACGTGAACGGCTACCACTACAACGTGCCCAACGTCCCCTTTGACGCTTATTTCTACGACGGCGACGCCGTTCATGGTTATTGGCGGTCGAGCTACGGCTACCCCCAGAGCAACGGTTGCGTCGAGCTGCCCATCGGCAACGCCGCGGTCGTATGGCCAATGGACCCGATCGGTACCCTGGTCAACGTGAGCGCTTGAGCGCCTGGCTACACGGCCAAGCCCGACGGGCCGCTTCAGGTGCCGGCCCGACGGCCCGCTGTTGCCAAGGCACAGTGGGCGACCGCCACCTCGCCGGCGAGGCGGGCGTTCGCTGAGATCAGTTCGCGGTTGAGCCTAGCCGTTTCGCCTCCGCTCGCTTCGTGCAGGTAGGCAAGGACGGCCGGGGTGACCGCTTGGCCTTTCGTGCCGCTGGCGCTGGCAGCTGCCAGGGCCTCTCCGATCAGGGTGTCCACGTCGAGGTTACGCGGAGGCGGCTGAGCGAGCAGGAGCCCACCAGCGCCGGCGAGAGACCAGTGGTAGGCGGCGACCCTGGCGGCTTGGTGGGCGTCGTCTACCCGAGCCGTCAGCGCCGGCCCGCCCTCGGCCGTGTAGAAGCGGGGCAGCGTGCTTGTGCGCCAGCCGAGGACGGGGACTCCGAGGGTTTCGAGGACTTCGGCCGTCGCCCGCACGTCGAGCAGCGACTTGGGGCCAGAAGAGACCACCAGCGCCGGTGTGCGGGCAAGTTCGTGAAGGTCAGCCGAGATGTCGAGGGACGCAGAGAAATCGCGGTGGACCCCGCCAATTCCCCCTGTGCCCATGAACCTTATGCCTGCCGCCCGGCATACGGCGAGCGTGCCCCCGACCGTCGTCGCGCCGAGCGCGCCGCTCGAGGCGCACGTTGCGATCTCGCGCGGCCCGACCTTGTGCGCTTGTTGTTTGCCCACGAACCGCCCGAGCTGCTCCTCGCTCAGGCCGACGACGACGCTGCCGTCCACTATCCCGACCGTCGCCGGGACGGCGCCTGACGCACGCACCTGCTGCTCGGAGCGGAGCGCGACGGCCAAGCCCTCCTCGCCAGGGAAACCGTGCGAGACGAGGGTGGTCTCCAGGGCTACGACGGCACGGCCCTCGGCGAGGGCGGTGCGAACTTCTTCTGCTAAGCTGAAAAACTCCGGGAAGGTCATCACCTGGTAGCAGCCTTTGCTTTGAGAGGAGGCATCGCCCCTCGCACTGAAACCGACTCGGCAGCGGCGCTAAGGGCCAAACTTGGCCCCCCGACGAGGAAGCCGGCGCTGAACGCATCGCCCGCACCGGTCGTGTCGAGCACAACCGTTCCCGGTGCGGCGAAGAGCTCACCGTTCACGAGAGCGCCCCGCCCCCCCAGCTTCACGACCACCGTTGGGACATTGGAAAGGTCCACCATGCCAGCTTCTTGCTCGGTAGCGAAGACTACTTGAGGCTCCGTCAAGGCGAGGAGCCGTTGGACCTTTTCTTTCCCCATCTCTCGAACTACTGTGACCGAGGAAAGGTCGACGCTCGCCCGGCGAGCCCAACGTCGTGCTGCCAAGGCGGCCTCCCTTATGGGCGCATCGACCAGGGAGTAAAGCGGCAGGTGCAGCCAGTCGCAGTCGGCGAACCACTCTGGCTGTAGCTCGTCTGCGCTGAGCGTCGGCGAGACCCCGCGGTCGGTCAGCATGCTGCGCTCGCCGTCGAAGCCGGACAACGAGACCACGATGCCTGTGCGGGCGTCGCCGCCGGCCTCGGGCCCGAGGATCTCGACGCCCCGCTCAGCCATTTCGCTTTGCAGCATCCTTCCTACCGGGTCGACGGCCCGTTTTGCCACGAGGGTCGCTTTGGCACCGAGCGCGGCCGCCCAAGCGGCGACGTTGGCGGCTTGGCCGCCGGCGCCGACCGTGATCGCCGAGTACGTGTCGGCTGCTCTTTCTAGCGGCCCGTGGCCTGTCACGACCACGTCGAGCAGGAGGTCGCCGAGCGCGCAGACCGACGACTTTAGGCCTACGTCTTTCACGAGCTCGGCCCGAGGGCGCGTGCCCACCTTGACGCCTGAGGGTTATTGGGCACTGATGTCCGCAAGCGTGCCGGCGGTCAAGCGCGCGAGTTCTGCTGGCGTGGTCGGGAAAACGGCGTTGGGCGTGCCCGCCGCTGCCCATATTTCGCTGAAGCGGGCCAGGCTTTGGTCCACCAAAGCTGTCATGGGCTGGTTGTGCCCGACCGGGGGTACGCCACCTATCGCGAAGCCAGTCACCTCCCGCACGACTCCTGCTGGGGCCCGCTCGACTTTGCTTGCGCCGAGAGCCGCGGCAGTCTTGGCGAGGTCCACCCGCCGGTCGCCGGCGACGAGCAAGAGGACCGGTTTGCCGTCAGCCACAAAGACGAGGGACTTTACTATCTGGCCCACCTCCGTACCGAGGCTGTCCGCCGCTTCCTCCGCCGTCCGAGCGGAGCTCGGGACCTCAACGACCTTGGCAACCGAGCCCAAGCAAGCGAGGACCTCTTGTACCCGCTGGGCGGTCGGGTGGAGCGCAACGGCGCTGTCGCCGGCGCTAGGGATTTGTGCCATCCTTGCAAGTCTGGCAGATCGTGCCCGCCAGGAGGCAGTACGCTCGTTAGGCCCCAGCTGCTTTGGGGTGCTCGGACAGGAGGGATATGGGCGACGGCGGCGTTAGGGTCAACCGCCGGCTGGTCGTCCCGCCGGCCGAGCTGTCCTGGCGCTTCAGCGGGAGCGGGGGCCCAGGGGGCCAGCACGCCAACACGGCCAACACGAGGGTCGAGCTCACCTTCGACGTGGGGGCCTCGGCCGTCCTCGGCCCTCGCCAGCGCGCGCGGCTCCTCGAGCGTCTCGGGAGCAAGGTCCGCGTGGTGGTGAGCGAGGAACGCTCTCAGGCCCGCAACCGCGAGATCGCAGTGGAGCGGCTGGCTGGACGTCTGCGCGAGGCTTTGCGGGTGGAGCGCCCCCGCCGGCCTACGTCTCCGACCGAGGCCTCTCGTGAGAGGCGGCTAGAGGACAAGCGCCGCCGTTCCGAGCGCAAGGCAGAGAGACGGGCCCAGGTGGTGGAGCGGTGAGCCGGCGGCTGGCCGTGCTGGTCGCGGCAATGGCGACGCTACTTGCAAGCTTGTTCATTTCCCCTACGGCTGCTCCAGCGGCGGCGTCGGCGCTCGCGCTGACCAGGTTGTCGGTCACCCCCTCGAGAGGGCTGATAGACGGCCAAGCAGTTCAGGTGCAGGTGTCGGGCGGCACCTACGGGACGACCTATGTGGTGGCAGACTGCGGCCCCAAGGCGCTGTTGTTGCTGCTCGAGCCGGGTGCCTCGCCTCAAGACGGCTGCGACAGCCGCCACGTGGGGCTTATGACGGTGGCTGCCAGCGGGGACGCCGGGATGACCTTCCACGTGCCGGCGCTGCTCACGACCGCCCTGGGCGGGGCCGACTGCCGCAAGGTCGGTTGTTTCTTGGCCGTCTATGCGGTCCACTACTTGGGCGGGGCTCGGCTGTTGGCCCACCCGCTCCGCTTTGCCGCCGGCGCTTGTGCCTCGGCGGGTTCGTGCGTCGTGCCAGCCGACGCGTGGAGCCCCTCGCTAGGCCCCGCTCCAGCTCGGGGTACGCCGGGCGCTAAGGGCGCCGCCGGCTCCCCCGCCGCCGGCACCACCACGGCCGTCTCCCGCCGGGCTGGCGGAGCGCCTGAGCCCGTAAAGCTCTCGGGCAGCGACTTGCTGCAGCCTGGCAAGGCGGCCTCGGTGACGCTGGAGCCCGTGGCCGCCGGGGACCTGTCCCTGCCGGGCTCGGTCACAGGTCCTTACCACGCGCCCCTCACCGGTCCCACTTTGACCAAGACGGCGACAACGACTGGCGAAGGGCTCTTGAGGCTGGCGCTGGAGGCGCCCGGCACCTCATGGGGGCCGGGCCAGCCGAGCTCGACCGTTGTAGACGCCAGCCTCACCGACCTCACGACCGGCCAGCATCTCGGTGCTCAACAGTTCGTGCTCTTTTGGGGGAGCAAGCCCTTTGTCTACGCCGGCTTTACTGGCCCAGTGCGCACGTCGGACCGCTACAGGCTCACGCTCGCAGTTGACAAGCCGGCCTCAGAGGGCGGCCTGTCGTGGCCCTTGCCCGGCCGAGCACCTAGCGCTGTGCTCCTCGCTAGCGCGCTCGAAGTCGTGAGCCCGACCAACCCCTCTTACCTCGCTTACACGTACGCGCCCGTGATGTACGGCCGTTCGACCTCGGCCCTTCACGACGTCCCACTGCTCGTGTACGCGGACGAGTCGCCCGCCGCGGGCGGCGCCACAACACTCTCTTACGTCGTTGTCTGGAGCCACGAGGACGCAGGTACGGGCTTTGTTCCTTTTGTGGAGTGGGGCCGTTGGGGGCGGATGACAGACATCGAGGGGGCCATCTCGCTCACCGTCGAGCCCGACGGCAAGGTTTTGAAAGCCGGTTACCTGTGGGGCGGCGAGCCGCTCAGGGGCTTCCCAGACAGCCGCTCGGCGCTAAGAGAACTTGAGGTCCCCTTTTCAGGCAAGTGGTGGGGGCACCACCCCGTGGTCCGGGACGCTACGGGCAACAACGACTTTTCCGACGAAGGCACGACGCGCTTTAGGTTTTTGCTCGCGCCGGTCGCGCCGCCTGCAGCGGGCGAACTACGCGACGCCGTGATGGACGCCAACCCCTGGACTTATACGGTCATGGGTGAGGAGGTCGCTCGCTGGTACGCCGATGTTTCGACTGACCCCGCTTCTCCGGCCCCGGGCGCTGCCGAGCAGTACGCAATTGTGGACCTGAGCACGAGCGGGAGAGGGGCGTCGTCGGTGGCGGTAGATCTCCGCCTTGGCTCCCAGTGGTACCGGAGCGACCTTGGCTGGGGGTTCCCGCTCGTGGGCACGGGCCACGTCCGGACCGTCGTGAAGCTCCCGCTCGGCTGGGCGACCGAGAAGATAACCGCCGCTCAGGTGGCGGTCGAGCCGCCGGCGGCTGCCGCCACGGTTTCGGTGAAGTTCTTGCACGTCCTGGCTTTCAACGGCAGCGCGGTGGTGCCGGTGGCCTGCCCGGCGCCCGCTGTCGTCCCCGAAGCTCTCACTGTCGCCGCCCAGTACTAGCCTCGGGCGCCGGGCAGCCAGCGGAGAGGGAGGGATTTGAACCCTCGGACGGGTTTTTAGCCCGTCAACTCATTAGCAGTGAGCCCGATTCGGCCGCTCTCGCACCTCTCCTAGTGTACCTGACCTGCTACTTTGCCTCCAGAGCTTGACCCTGGGAGGCCGCTTGGCCTCTTCTTAGCCTACAAGGCTCGCGGCGTGGGCATCCCCTGTAGGACAAGGAAGGCAGGAAATAAGACTTGGCAGGCAAAGGCACCACTAGAGAGCGTAGCCCAGGAACCTGGCAGCTGCGCGTGTACCTGGGCCGTGACGAGCAGGGCCAGCCCGTCCAGGTCAGGCGCTTCTTCAAGGGTGGCAAGCGCCAGGCCCAGGCCCGTGATCGCTGAGCTCGGCCACGTCAGGCTTACCAAGCTCGGTCGGTGCCCAGGAGATCGACAGCGCCTACGCCCGCTGGCTCGCAGCTGGCCTCGCGTCGGCGACAGTCCGGCGCCACCACTGTGCCCTAGCCTAGCCTAGCGGCCGCGCTCCACCAGGCCCCGCGCTGGGACCTGGTGACCCAGGTGGTCACTGACCTGGCGAGCCCGTTCACGCTCGGCCGCCCACCGTCCCCGACCCTTCGGCCGTCCAGGGACTGGTCAGCGCCGCCGAGGAGAAGAACCCCGCCCTCGCGATGGCGATCGTCCTGGCGGCTATCGCGGGCGCGCGCCTCGGCGAGCTGTGCAGCCTGCGCTGGTCCGACATCGACCTCGAGGGCGGCACTGCCAAGTCGTTGCCGATGACAGTTCAGAGGGCGTTCCGCGACCTGCTCGGGGACGATTGGGTAGTGCAACAGCCTTCCAGGCTGCAACCGCTGACCGTGACAGTAGGCCCTGGCGGTGCAGTACCGCAGGCTTTGCCACCCCTCACGGTCCAAAGCTTCACGGTCAGGGACAGGATGACCGCGGTGGCGCTCACCGAGGAGAGCATCACCGTCCAGACCACGAGCTACCGCCACTACCCCGAGTTCCGCCAGACGCTCTCGCGGGCCGTACGAGCGGCAGCGGAGGTGGTCGGCCCCGACGGTGTGACCCGCGTCGGCATGCGTTACATCGACGAGGTAAGGGTGCCCGGGATAGCGGACGGCGACCCCGCCCGCTGGCTTGAGTGGGTCGACCCCTCCTTGTTGGCACCCATGCTCGGCCCGATGGGCCAAGCGGGCCTCCCCGTTGCCGGCTGGGAAGGTGCGGCCCAGTACCTTACCGGTCCCGAGCAGAAGCTCGTCCTCCGTTACGCGACACGCACAGGGTACGCGGTCAACCCAGAGGGGCTCCTCAAGCGCCCGCGCCTGCCTGCCTCAGGGCCCTTCTTCTTGCTTGACTTCGATTCGTTCTGGGAGCCGTCTGACATCCCTGAGTTCGAGCCCGAAAGAATAATGGGTGTTTGCGACGACCTCCGCGCCCCGATAAGGAAGTTGTTCGACATGCTTGTGACCGACAAGCTGTTGACCGAGTTCAGGAAGGAGAAGAGCAATTGACCGACCTGCTCTCTGACCACGGCACGAGGACGAGCGCCGCGACGTCAGTGCCAGTGACACCGCCGAGGACCCGCACCATAGACGACTTGGTAGAAGAAGTCGGCTACAACCGCAACGTCGCGCGGGTGCTCGGCGAGGACATCGTCGAGGTGGGACGCCAGCTCGGCCAACTTCATCACCGGGCCTACAATGCACAGCTCAACACCAGGGCCCGGGACATCGCCAGGCGCCCTCAGGCCGCGATCCTCGAAGAGATCGCAAACCATGGCTTCGCTTGGCGAGCTATTGCCCGCATGCTCGGGGTATCGGTGCCTGCACTGCGCCGCTGGCGCCACGGGGAACCAGCCACCGGCGAGCACCTACTGTCGATGGCTCGGCTCCTCGCGGTCGTCGAGATCCTGCGGGAAAACCACCTCGTAGCCAATGTCGCGGCGTGGATGGAGATGCCGCTCGTGCCCGGCCCCCCGCTAACGGGGGGTCGACCTCGCAGCGTCCGGCCGGCTTACGGACCTGCTGGACCTGGCCGCGCAGCAAACGCGCCCAGAAGACGTACTGGACGACTGGCAGCCGGACTGGAGAGAGCGCTACCGCTCCGACTTCGAAGTGTTCCAGGCCCCCGACGGGGATTTGGGCATCCGCCCAGCGGCTCGTAGCGAGCCCTGACCGGACGGCAAGAGACCGTGCCGCTCGAGACGTACGAAGCCCGGCGCCTTGCCCTCCAAGGTGCACCTCAGGGCAGCGTAGCGTCTGACTGAAGCCCTCACGGGGAGAGGGGCCCGGCTGGCACCTCGGCGGGTTCGCACATCGTTGTCCGCTCAGCCAGTGGCTTCGCCGGCCCGCGCTGAAGTGCGGCCTCGTCCGTGCCGATAACCCATACGTGGTACTGGCTGGGCAGGATGATCAAGTCGTGCCCGAGAGGCGGCACTAACGACCGACCGTGCCCGAGTTCACGGCTGCACAGCGCCGGGCAATCGGCACCATCGATACGAACCTGCAGGTAATCGCCTGTGCCGGCTCAGGGAAGACTGCCGTCGTGGCAGGACGGGTGGCGCGCATCCTGGCAGACAAGCACGCAAAGGGCATCCGTCCCTGCAACATCGTGGCCTTCACCTTCACCGAACGCGCCGCGGCTGAACTGAAGGACCGTATCACCCAGACCGTCGGACAAATGACCGGAATGGCGGACATGTACGTCGGCACTATGCACGGCTACTGCCTCCAACTGCTCCAATCGCGATTGCCCGAGTACTTCAAGTACTCGGTGCTCACCGAGGTGCAGGCTCGGCTGCTCGTAGACCGTGGCTACGCCAAGTCAGGTATGAAGGGCCTCGGCCTCCGCCGCTGGGTGGAGTCGAAGCTCTACTTGGACGTCCTGTCGGTCCTCCGCGAAGCCGACATCGACAAGACTGCACTGGCTGGGCACCCGGCTCTTGAAGCCCTTTCCAAGTACCGCTCTTACCTCGACGAGAAGCGCTATCTCGACTACACCGAGATCCTCGTCCGAGCCGTAGACCACCTGGAGAGGGATGACGAACTTCGACGCCACATTGCTGAGCAGGTCAAGTACCTAATCGTCGACGAGTACCAAGATGTCAACCCTCTACAAGAGCGGCTAGTCCGGGCGATCCACGCCCTCGGGGCGAACGTCTGCGTAGTAGGCGACGACGACCAGACCATCTACCAGTGGCGAGGTAGTGACGCAGAGAACATCTTCACGTTCCAGCGCCGCTATCACCCCGTCACGCAGGTACCCATTGTGGAGAACTTCCGCAGCTCGGAGGCCGTCGTCGACCTCGCCCGTACGCTGATAGAGCGTCTCAGCCCCAAGACGCGCCTCCCCAAGCAAATGGTGAGCGCGGGGACGGTCCGGTTCGAGGAGGGCGACCTACTGTGCCAGACGTTCACAGACCCACGGGAGGAGGCAGCGTGGGTCGCGAGCAAGGCCAAGGCCATGCTTGGCATTCCCTTCCGTGACACCCCTGGCGGGGAGGCGCGGGGCCTCGCCCCTTCGGACATGGCCGTACTGCTCCGATCTGTCAAGGGTTCGGCCGCGCCCATCGTCGATGCTCTGCGCGAACGAGGCTTACCCGTCGTGGTCGTGGGCATGAACACATTGTTCGATACCTGCGAGGTCTGGGCGGCGGCGCTCTTATTCCAGTTGTTGGCCGGGAGAGCGACCGAGCACGAGCTTCGGCGCGCTTGGCAAGACGCCGACCTCGGTATTTCTGCCCCAGCCCTCAGCGCGGCTGTTGCATTTGCGACCCGCCAGGCGAAGGCGCTTACAGCCTCCTCGTCCGCCGTAACCGCGGGCCCTTCTCGTCACGCGACGTACAACCTCCAGCGAAGTTTCCTCACGTTCTTGGAGATCGCCCAGCTCCGCGAGGATGCAGTGCCAAACCGGCGGGGTGAGGTCGTCTACTACAACCTAGGCAAGTTCAGCCAAGTCATCTCTGACTACGAGCAGGTTCACTTTCATAGCGACCCGGCCCAGAAATACCAAGCCTTCGCCTGCTTCCTTGAACACCAAGCCCCTAATTACTATCCAGAGGGTTGGCAGGAGGCCGGGTACATAAAGCCCGATGCCGTTCAGGTCATGACGGTCCACCAGGCCAAGGGGCTCGAGTGGCCTGTCGTGTTCCTGCCATGCCTTCAAGCCAACCGCTTCCCTCCCAAAAGACCGGGTGGGAAGAGCCGGTGGCACGTACTCCCAAAGCAAGCGGTCCGAGGCGCCGACAGGTACGACGGGTCTGTGGTCGACGAGCGCCGCCTTCTCTACGTCGCCTTGACGAGAAGCAAGAAGTACCTCTTCGCTTCTTGGGCGCCAGACCCCGCCAACCAGCTCTACCGGCACCCGTCCCCGTTCGTGCCCGAGCTCGCGGCTGGCCCAAGAGTCCTCTCAGCCGAGCCACGACTGCCAGCTCTCTTCCGCCTCTCGCCTCAACCTCGGCGCACGATGGCCAACGTGGCCCTAAGCTTCAGCGAGCTCAAGTACTTCTTTGAGTGCCCTTACGAGTTCAAGCTCAGGTTCCTGTACGGCTTCAACCCACCCATTGACGAGGCTCTCGGCTACGGGAAGTCGCTCCACGACGCGTTAGCCGAAGTACACAAGCGAGCCCTTGAAGGCGACCCATTAAGCCAACACGATGCTGAGGAAATCGTGGACCGCCACTTGCACCTCCCGTTCGCCTACCGAGGACTGCAAGAAACGCTGCGGGAGTCTGCAATCGACGCTGTAGAGCGCTATCTTCGAGATAACGCTCACCTGCTGCCGAAAACCGAGCACGTCGAGCAGGTGGTCGAGATCGACATGGGCGGAGGTGTCGTCGTGAAGGGCAGGATCGACCTCATCCGGCGCACCGACCGGAAAGAGATCGTCGTGATCGACTTCAAGTCGACTGCCCGCGCCCAAGAAGAGGACGTGTCGCGCGTGCAGTTACATATTTACGCTCTCGGCTACCGGGAGCTGACCGGCCAAGCGGCCGATTTGATACAAATATACAACCTCGACAAGGGACAGCCGTCCCCGGTCGAGCCCGTCAGCAATGCCCTCGAACGGAGAACTCGCAAAGACATCAAACGTGCAGCTGACGCCCTCCGCTCCAACCGGCTCAACAAGCTTGCGCAGTGGTCCAAATCCTGTTCACGCTGCGACGTGTCCGGCATCTGTCGTTCGGCACCGCGCCTCAGAAGCTGACTACGATGCACGTTCTGGCAGCAACCGAGCGAGAACACCGGATGTCCCGGCCAAGCGGGGCAACGCGGAGCCCTAATTCCTGGGCCGCCAAGTTTCAAAGGCGGGGCTAAGGCTAAGCCACTGGCCCGCCAAGGCCGAGGCCGCTTTCTGGGCGGCAAGGCGGGTACCAAGGCCAAGGCGGCCTCGCACAACGCCGCCCGGGGTGGCCAACGGCCACCCTGTTCTGGGCGTCACAGATTGGTCTGCGCCTCGAGGAAGTCGGGGTAGCGGCCACCTTGGATCTCGATCGAACCGGATAGCGCGGTCAGCTGGTCGAGCTCCTGCGGCGAGAGCTCGATGTCGGCCGCTGCGATGTTCTCTTCTAGGTGATGAAGCTTCGTGGCGCCAGGGATGGGCACGATCCAAGGTTCGCGGGCGAGGAGCCAGGCCAGCGCGATCTGACCAGGCGTCGCTCCCCTGGCAGAGGCGATCTGCCTCACCCCGTCGACAAGCGCGAGGTTGTGCTCGAGGGCTTCGGGACTGAAGCGAGGGATGCTGGCGCGCAGGTCGTTGTCCTTGTCAAACGCGGTCGCGGTGCCGATCGTGCCGGTGAGGAAGCCTTTGCCCAGCGGACTGTAAGGGACGAAGCCGATGCCGAGTTCGCGGCAGGTGTCGAGGACGCCTTCCTCCGGGCGCCGCCACCAGAGAGAGTACTCGCTTTGAACCGCGGTGACGGGTTGAACGGCGTGGGCCCGCCGGATGGTCGTGGCCGCTGCTTCGGACATGCCGTAGTTCTTGACCTTGCCGGCGGCGATCAGGTCGCGCACGGCTCCGGCGAAGTCCTCGATCGGAAAGGCTGGGTTGACGCGATGCTGGTAGTAGAGGTCGATCGCTTCGACGCGGAGGCGTCTCAGCGACCCTTCGACGGCGCCAGCCACCTCGTCGGGGCGCAGGAAACGGCCGGTTCGCTGGTGGGTAGCGGGGTCGATGTGCCAGGCGAACTTCGTCGCGATGACGATCTCGTCGCTTCGGCCGGCGAACGCCTCGCCGAGAAGCTCTTCGTTGCGGTGCGGGCCGTAGGTCTCGGCGGTGTCGAAGAACGTGACGCCGAGGTCGACGGCGGAGTGGAGCAGGTCGATCATGGCGGCCCGGTCGGGGCGGCCGCTGTACCCACCGGTCATGGTCATGCAGCCGAGCCCGATAGCCGAAACCTCGAGCGCGGCGTGCCCGAGCGTGCGTGTCTTCATCGTTAGCCCTTTCTTCATCGTCAGTTCTTCAGGGTCGCGGGTGCGGGGACGGTTGGGGTCATGTTCGCCAGGTGATGCGAACGGTGGCGGTTTGTACCAGGCCGACACCCTCGGCCACATGTAGCGCCTTGCCGAGGGCGTTGGGATGCCAGTTGCTGTGGGGACCGGGCGAGAACCGCACGTTGGCGGCGCTGGCGCGCTGGCCGTCTGCGTGGGAGAGGACCGGGTCGACCCGCACTTCACCGGTGAAATTCGCGGGCGGGTTCTTCACGGTGGGTTTCTTGGCCGGTCGTCCCATCAGTTCAATTCTTTCGTGCCGATGGGCTTCGCAGCGCTGCGGCCGAAGGGCGGAGTGGCAGCCCACGAGGCGAGCAGACGCAGCGCGTCCGCGGTCGCAGTACCTGGCTCTGCGGTGTAGAGGAGCAGGCTCAGGCCGGGGTCGGCCATGAGCTCGGTACCTTCGAAGACCAGGTCGAGAGGACCAACCACAGGGTGGATGAAATGCTTGACGCCGGTGGCGTGACGGCGCACGTCGTGGGCTGCCCACCGCACCCGGAACTCGTCGCTACGCATCGACAGTTCACCGACGAGGTCTTTGAGATCCTTGTCGTAGGGATCATGTCCGGCTTCGGCTCGCAGTATGGCGACAGTCTGGTCGGCAGCGAGGCCCCAGTCGGGGTAGAAGCGTTCGGCCCGGTCCCGGTCGAGGAAGCAGTAACGGGCCAGGTTCATCGGGCGGCCCGGCGGTGTCGCCTCGGGACTGTCGTAGAGGTCGGAGTAGACGGCTCGGCCGAGACCGTTCGACCCCAGAACGTCGAGCCGGCCGTTGCGGACGAACGCGGCGCCGCCCGTGAACGCGTCGAGGACCAACTGTAGGGACGGGCGGACGTTGTGAGCGCGGGGCGCTCGGCGCTTGGCGGGGATCCCTGACGCGTTGGCGGCTTTGGCGAGGTCGAAGAGGTGGTCGCGTTCGGCCTCGTCCAGCTGGAGGGCGTCTGCCAGGGCGTTCAGCACGCCGTCGGAGGCTCCCGCGAGGCGTCCCCGTTCCAGGCGAGAGTAGTACTCGACGCTCACGCCGGCGAGCATCGCCACTTCGGCCCGGCGAAGGCCGGGTACTCGCCGGTTCCGACCGGTGGGAAGCCCGACCTGGTCGGGCCGGGCTCTGGCCCGTCGCGAGGTAAGGAACTCGCGCACCTCGTCAGAGTTGTTCATACATCGACACTATGAGCGGTCCCGGAGGTTATGGGATGCCCTGCCAGTACACCTCTCGTCAGGGCATCCTTCAGGGTGCCCGCGAGCAGCCATGCTGGCGACATGTCATCCACGATCGTCGGCCCCCCCCGTGGCCGGACGACCGGGCCGGGCCCTGGCGTTGGCCTCGCTGGGGTTCTTCCTGATCACCCTCGACATCCTGATAGTCAACCTGGCGCTCACGAGAATCGGCCGGGACCTGGGCGGGAGCATCTCAGGCCTGCAGTGGGTCATCGACGCCTACACGTTGATGTTCGCGTCGCTGCTCCTCTTCGCCGGCAACCTCTCCGACCGCGTCGGCCCGAAACGAGCTGTCGGGTGGGGCATCGCCGGCTTCCTCATGGCCTCCATCGGGTGCGCGGCGGCTCCCAACCTTGGCGTCCTGATCGCCGCCCGAGTTGTGCAGGGGTCCGCTGCTGCGGTGATGCTGCCAGCCACCATGGCACTGGTCCGGGAGGCTTATCAGGGCCCCGGAGAGCGCGCTCGCGCCCTCGGCGTCTGGGCTGTCGGAGGCGCCGTCGCCGGCGCGATCGGAGCCGCTCTCGGGGGAGTGCTCACCAGCCTCGACTGGCGGCTCGTGTTCGCGATCAATCTCCCCGTCTGCGTGCTCATGCTCGTCCTGCTCCGCTCGGTGAAGCGCTCCCCGGTTCGGCCGACGCCGTTCGACTGGGCGGGTCAGGTCGCCGCTCTCGCGACCCTCGGTGGCCTCGTCTTTGGCCTGATCGAGGGCGGTTCCCTCGGTTTCGAAACACCCGTCGTCATCGGCGCCTTCGTCGTCGGCGGAGCCGCGCTCGTCGTGTTCTTGCTTATCCAAGCCAGGTCGCCCCATCCCATGATGCCTCTACCGCTCTTCCGTCCCCGAGGCATGCGGATCGCCTTGCTGGTCGGGTTCGCCTTCATGGTCAGCAACTTCGGCACCGTCTTCGTCAACAGTCTTTTCCTGCAGCAGCATCTCGGCCTGTCGCCCCTCGCCGCCGGCCTCGTGATCCTCCCGTCCTCAGCCTTCAGCATCACCGGCAACCTCGTCAGCGGCTTGTTCACGAACCGCTACGGTGCCAAAGTCCCTGTCGTGTTCGGCCTCCTGTCGATGGTCGCCGGGCTGGCGCTGCTGGTCCTGCTGGCACCGCTCGGATGGCCGTGGTCGGTCACCATCGGCACGATCTTCACCGGTGCTGGCGGCTCTGTGGCCATGCCTCAAGTGACCTCGGTAGTGCTGGCAGGTGTTCCCGCCGAGCGAGCTGGAACGGCCAGCGCCGTGTTCAACACGTTCCGCCAAGTCGGTGGCGCCGTCGCCATCGCCGTGTTTGGTGTCCTCGTAGCCGACCGTGCCCACTTTGTCGAGGGCCTCCAGACCAGTTTCGTTATCGCCGGCGCCCTCATCCTGGCGGCGGCCATCGCGGCGACGTTCATCCGCTCGCCTCGAGAGGACAGCCCGCCGCCCAAAGCGAGGAGTTCCCTCACACGGCGCCAGAAAGATGAGGCGGTTGGATTTCCTGGACGCGTAGACAGAAGCGAAAAAGTACGCACATGTCGTTGTTGCGTTTAACTTTAACTACGCCCGAGGAGACGGACCTTGTTGCCGTACGAGACCTTGGCCCTTATGTGACTGGCAGAGAGGAATTGCTAAAGTTTTACAGGCGTAATACTTGAAGGTGAGGAACCCGCGGTGAGCAAGCAAGCACCGCAGGCTCCTCACTTTGCGCTGGGCGAGGATTGGTTGCGCCGGCGATTTCGAGCGGGGCATCCGTGAGGGCAAAGACAAGCCGCTTGGCAGGCTTATCTGATAATCATGGTCCCATGAGTGAGGTGAGTTCTACTGAGGCGGCCCGGAGCTTCTCCGACATCCTTGACGCTGTAGAGCACCGAGGTGAGGGTTACACGATCGTCCGGAGGGGAAGGGCCGTGGCACAGCTCGCCCCGCTCAGTACCGGGAGGGGCGCAGACCTAAAAGCCCTGCTGCGACACCACGCCGGCGACACCGGCTTCGCTGAGGACATCGCGTCGGTGCGCGACGTGCTTGAGACCGAGGCGCGACCCTGAGCCGTCTCCTGCTCGATACGACCTTCCTGGTAGACGCCGACCGGAACGGCGCAGCACTCGATGAACTGGTCCAAGATGACGACGAAGTGGCAGTCGCCGCTGTGACCATCGCTGAGCTTTTGGTAGGCGTACTGCTCGCCGATGACGTCCACCGCCCCGGTCGCCAGCGGTTCGAGGACGACGTGAGAGGCATCGTCCCCATAATCGACTACGACGCTACTGTCGCGGCTTCGCACGCAGAACTGCTTGCCGCCGTCCGCCGGCAAGGACGCCCGCGAGGGGCGCATGACTTAATTATTGCTGCCACGGCCCGCGCCACACAACGAGAAGTCATCTCAGCCGACGTTTCTGCTTACCAGGACCTGCCTGGGGTCAGCGTCCACGCCCATTGAGGCTGATCGCTCCGCACCGTACCTCGCGCCGTCGACTTGTCTTTGGCCCCGCCGTTTTGTGGCCAGATCACCCTTTTTTCGTGCGGGTGGCATTCATGCTCTCACCACAAGCAGCTCGTCGGCGTCGCGCAGAAACCGCGTGGCGCGAGCAGCGAGGTCGGGCGGGTCTCCAGTGAGGTGACGGACGAGGCGATCTCAAGGGGGTACGATCCCGGGCGCCGTCGCCGCCATGGCCCCGGAGAGCTCGGTTCAGCTGCTCCTGTGACTGGCGCGGCCTAGGATCACGTCCAGGTACTAGTCGGCTGGACAACCTGGCAAAAGCTCTGAAGGGGGAACTCATGACCGATGCCGTCAGGCGCATCGAGTACTACTACACCACGCTGCCCGACTCACCCGGCGAAGGATCGCGGCTCGCGTCGGTCCTTCGAGACGCCGGCGTCAACTTGGTGGCCATGCTGGCCTTCCCGATCGGGGGTGGGCGCTCTCAGGTGGACCTCGTCCCCGACGGGCCCGAGAGCACCGAGGCCTTGCGCCGGGCAGCAGGCCAGGCAGGAGTGGAGCTCTCGGAGGCGAAGCGGGCGTTCCTCGTCCAAGGTGACGACCGTCCCGGCGCGACGGCCGAGCATTTCGCCAAACTTGCCGCCGCCGGCATCAACGTGACGGCTGCAGCTGGCGTAGCGTCGGGCGAGGGTCGCTACGGCGTTGTGATCTGGGTAGGCCGATCGGACTACGAGCGCGCGGCTGGGGCGATCGGCGCATAGTAGCGGTGGCCTCGAGCCCTCGCCCGCCCGCGCCGCGGCCGGCTCAACTGGCTCGCGGCGGAGGCCTGAGCTGGGCGACGAACTTGTAGCGGTCTCCCCGGTAAAACGAGGTCACGAACTCGACGGGCCGGCTGGCGTCGTCGCGGCTCAGCCGGGTCAGCAAGAGCATCGGGTAGCCAACCGTTACCTCTAGGAGCTCTGCTTCGTGAGGCGGGGCCGGCACGGTCTCGATGGTCTCCTCCGCTTGGACGAGGTGGACCCCGTACGAACTGGCCAGGAGGGCGTAGAGCGAGACCGAATCTCCCAGATGCTTGGCGAGGCCGGGGAACCGAGCGGCTTCGAGGTGGGTGGTCTCGATCGCCATGGGCTCGTCGCTCGCGACGGCGTCCGGCTGAGCGGGCAACTTCGCAGGTACTGGCCTTCCGGCCAGCCGGAGCCGTTTCACGCGCAGTACCCGGGCACGCCGGCGCAGCCCTAAGCGCTCTGCCAGGTCCTCGTCCGCCGGCACGTAGTCCACCGAGAGGAGCCGCGAACGCGAGGCCAGGCCTTGGCGGCGCATGTCTTCGGTGTAGCTCGTGAGCTGGAGGGGCTGGGCCACCTTGGGCAGGGCGGCGAAGGTCCCCCGTCCGTGCATGCGCACGAGGCGCCCCTCGATCGTGAGCTCGCGGAGGGCTTGGCGGACGGTGGTGCGGCTGGTGGCGAAGCTCTCGGCGAGCGCCCGTTCGGGGGGCAGGGCGTCTCCTGGGGCAAGGTCCGCGAGCATGTCGGCCAAGCGGCCCTTTACGACGTAGTACTTGGGGTGCCGCCTAGCCGGCGTTCCCTCGTCTTTAGGTGGGCCTGCGGCCGTCGCTGCCCTAATGGCCACGTAACCTCCTTTGCCGGCTCGTCGCGCCCCCAAAAGCTAACACTTTGCCCTAAAGCAGGCGTCCCGCTACGCCGATCACGCTAGTGCGGGCACCGAGAACTTGGAGGAGACGACCATAGCCAGACCAGAGACGGCCAGAGCAGAGGGCCCGGCTGGGGCAAAGAAACCTTGGTGCGCCGCCGGGCCGGAGGAGGACGAACGGCTTTGCGCCCAGCGATGGGCGTTTGAGTGCGACTTGCCGGGAAGCCCCGAGGACTTCAGGGCACTGGTCGAGGAGGGCGCCCGCAACCAGTGGCCCGAGGTCGTGCGTTCGGGGCTCTATGGGCTCGTGCGCCACGCCGCTGAAGGTGGCAAAGAAGGCGACGGGCAAGCTGACGAGGAGCTGCGTAGGCTCCTCGAGCAGGCAACAGCCGACGGCGACGACGACATGGTGGCCTTGGCGCTCGCCTGGCGCGCGTGGGTAGCGATCACAAAGAGAGGCGAGATGGGCGGCCAAGCTGACGAAGACCTCGCCCGGGCAGCAGTAATGCTCGAAGCTGCTGGGGGCGACCCCGTCGTGCGGACGGCAGCCCATTTCCGGGTGGCCTTTTCGTTTTGGCATCGCCGGCTGTGGGAGCTAGCCGACGAGCAGTTCGCCTTGTGCGAGGACATGGTCGACACGGTCGACCCTTTTGCCAAGGACCCCTACCTCCACCGCGCTGCTTTGGCCTTGGACCGGGTGATGGTCCAAGTGGACCTTGCGTACACCCACCGAGAACTCGGCGACAAGAACGCCCTTCGGCGGCGGCGCAAAGCCCAAGCAGAGCTGGTCGCGACCTGCGAGAGCCTCGACATGCCTTCGCAGTGGAGGGACCACGTGCACGTGGCTGCGCTGCTCGTGGACGTCCTCGCAGGCAGGCGGCGCGCCAAGGACGTAGAAGAGGCGCTCCTGCGTGCTCAGGCGAACGAACATTTGGCAGAGTGGGAAGGGCATCTGTACCTGGCGCAGTCTCTTTGTACCGAGGGAGCGTCGCTCAGCTCTGCCACGGAGGCGGTAGAGCGCGCTGTTAGCGTGCTCGCCGGCGCAGGCGAGCAGGGCCCCGCCTATTTCATGGCACTGCGCCAAGCGGCTGAGCTCGAGGCCCAAGCAGCGGGGAAGAAAACCGCGGGACTTCGCCTGGGCGAGGCCTTTGCGGCCCAGCGCGAGGCGGACCGGCTCGCAAGCCTGGCGGGCATGCGCGCGACTCTCGCCTCTGAACGCATGAGAGCCGAGCGTGAGACGCTTTTGCACCACGCCTACACCGACTCTCTGACCGGCCTTGCCAATAGGTGGGGGTTCGAGCGTCACATCGGCGAACTGCAAGGTGCGGGGGTGAAGCAGGCCGCCATATTGCTGTTCGACCTCGACAACCTGAAGCCCCTGAACGACCGCTTCGGCCATTTTGTCGGCGACGTCGTGTTGCGCAGGCTGGCAGAGGTGCTGAGCGCGAGCGTGCGCCAAGGGGACTTCGCTGCTCGCATCGGCGGTGACGAGTTTGCTTTGCTGCTGCCGGGGGCAGGCCAAGAAGCTGCGGCTAAGCGTTCCGAAGAGGTCGTGGCCAAGTTGGCGGCGCTACGTTGGGACGACATTGCGCCTGGGGCCAAGGTGTCGGTGAGCGGGGGCGTGGCGGCTGGTCCTCTATCAGAACTAAAAGCCCTGTCCAAGGAGGCCGACGCCGCGCTGTACAGGGCCAAGTCTGCTAAGGCATCGAGCCGGCTCGCCCAGGCTGCCACGTCCGGGCTTGCCCCGGGTTAGGGCCGCTGAGCGGCCGGTAGTTAGTCCCGGTCGCGGCCAGCCTTTCCAAGTGCCCCGCCAAGCGGGCTTGGAAGTCAGCCCATTCTCTCTCAGGTCCCGACCAGGTCGCCTCCGCCAGTGCGCACGCTCGTGGCCAGAGCATGTACTCGGCATGCTCGGGCGAGGGGACGTACTCGGTCCAAAGCTGGCATTGAGCACCTGCGATGTTGCCGGCGAGCTCCTCGGGCAGGCCGGGGGGGACAGGTTGCAAGCTGTACGCCTTCTCGACGCTTATCGCCGGGCGGATAGCGAGCGGCTCGGCCGGGTCGGCTGAGTACGCCCAGTCGAAATAGCACCAAGGCTCTGGCGCCATTACGACGCGATGGCCCTGGCGGGCCGCCCGCTCGGCAGCTCCAGCGGCCGTCTCGGCCCTCCAAGGTTCGATTACGGCCCCTGGCGGGGCGCCCGCATCGAGGACCTCTTCCCAGCAAACGAGCGTTTTTTTGGCCTGGGCGGCAACTGCTGCCATGCGCGCCGTGAACCAGCCCTGCAAGGCCCGGGGGCCTGCGAGCCCACGCTGTCTTATGAGCTCGTGTGCTCTCGCGCTAGCCTCCCACTCTGCAGTCGGGCACTCGTCCCCGCCTATGTGGACGTAAGGCGAGCCAAAAAGCTCCATTACCTCGTCGAGGACGTTGGCACAGAACTCGGCAGTGCTTTCCTCCATGTTCAACACGTGCTCGCTGATGCCCCAGTCTGTAGAGACCTCGAGGGGCTGGCCGCTGTTGCCGAGCTCTGGGTAGGCAGCTATGGCGGCTTGCATGTGGCCCGGCATGTCTATCTCCGGTACAACCGTAACGTGGCGGCGAGCGGCGTAGGCGCACAGCTCAGCGAGGTCGGCCTTGGTGTAAAAACCGCCGTGGGGCTTGCCGTCTTTCCGTCCCTCCCTTTGGTGGCCGGCCGGAGACTCTCTCCGCCACGCGCCTACCTCGACTAGGCGAGGGTAGCGGTCTATTTGTACCCGCCAACCCTGGTCGTCAGTCAAGTGGAGGTGCAGTACGTTGAGCTTGTGCAGGCTCATGAGGTCCACCAAGCGCAAAAGGAAGTACTTGGGGAAATAATGGCGCGCAACGTCGACCAACACGCCTCGCCAACCAAAGCGCGGTGCGTCGTCTATTTCCAAGCCCTCCACTTGGGCTGGAGCGGCTGGTCCCGAGCGGGCTTGACGGAAGAACTCGACGGGTAGCAGCTGGCGGAGAGCCCTCGTGCCGTAAAAGACCCCTGCGGCCGAACCGCCGAAGATCTCTACGAAACCTCGGCCAGTGCGCAGCCGGTACGCCTCGGCGCCGAGGCGGGGGTCGACCTCGAGGCGGACGTCCCCGTCGGTTTCAGGCACGTTCGCGCCGGCTCTGTGCACCCTCCAGCCTGCCCCCGCTTCAAGCTCGCCGGCGAGGAGGCCCGCCACTTCAGCGCAGCCCGGGCCGGCCGCTATCACCATGCCGTCAGAAAGCGTGGCCCCGCCGGCAGTTTTAGTCACCTTTGCGGGTCGGGGCACGAGGCAGTTCAAGGTGCTGCCTCGAGCGCGCCTAGGAGGCCGGCTGGGTCGTGCACGGCACAGCCCGCGACGACAGTGGCGAGCGTGCGCAGCGCTGGGTCAAGCACGACCAAGTCAGCGTCTGCGCCTGGAGCGAGCCGGCCTTTGCGTTTTTCGCCCAGCGCGCTGGCCGGGTTGAGGGAAGCAGCTTGGAGGGCGACGAGGAGCGGCACACCGGCGTTGTTTACTGCGAAGCTGACGGCGCGGTCCATGGTGAGGACGCTACCGGCGACCGTGCCGCTGCCGTCAGCGAGGACCGAACGCTCTTCTGAGACGAGCACCTGGACCGGGCCTAGGTGGTAGCGGCCCGGGGGAGCTCCGGCAGGGCCGATCGCGTCGGTCACGAGGACGAGGCGTTCGGGTGCCAGGCTAGCGACGAGCGAGATCACAGCGGGGTGGACGTGGACACCGTCGCATATCAGTTCTATGGAAACTCGTGGGTCGCCGAGAGCGGCACCGGCGGGGCCTGGCCGGCGGTGGTGGAGCGGCGGCATGGCGTTGAAGAGGTGGGTGACGTGCCTCGCCCCCGCTTCGAACGCTGCCGCCGCCGTCGTGTAGTCGGCGTTGGTGTGGCCTATGGAAGCCACCACGCCCGCGCCGGCGGCGGCACGGACCAACTCGAGGGCGCCCGGCAGTTCGGGCGCGACTGTGATGAGACGGAGAGTCCCCCGGGAGCGCTCGAGCAATTGCGAGAACTCGCCCGTTGAGGGGTGCCGGAGCGCCTCTGGGTACTGCGCGCCGGCACGGGCCCGAGAGATGAACGGGCCTTCGAGGTTCGTGCCGAGGATCCCCGAGCCGGCTGGCTCTGTCACCTGGGCAATGCCTGTGACTGCGGCGAGGAGGACCTCGTGGGTGTCGGAGACGGTCGTAGCCACCAGCGAGGTCGTCCCGTGGCGAGCGTGGTACCTCGCCACCTCGCGCGCGGCGCGGGCGGCGTCTTCAGGAGTGGGACGGTTGAAGTCGTGCCCGCCCCCGCCGTGCACGTGGAGGTCCACGAAGCCCGGCGCCAAAAGCACGTCTCCTAGCTCGACAACCCGTCCTAGGCCGGCGGGCGGCTTGCCCTGGCCGACCTCGCGCAACCTAGCTCCGTCGATAGCGACGAACGCGTCCTCCAACAACTCGGTCGGCGTGGCCACCTGCCTGGCACGCAACACGACGCCCGCGGCCTGTCGCTTGGGGCGGCCGCTCACGTAGCTGTCACCTTGCTAAGCCCGGGCGGGAAGTCTGGGTCGCGCCCGAGCCGCCTCGCGAGGGCGAGGGCGAGCTGTTGGCCGCGCACTACGGCGAGCACTGGCGCCAGAGCTTCGGGGGCCGAGGCGGGCCAAGGCAGGTCGCTCCCGGTTACCGGTCCCGCTAGGTGGACTTTGGCCCCCCTCTTGGCAAGTTCGCCGGCCAGGTCGGTCACGTCGTGTGCCGCTGGCCCCGGGTGTGCTAGCGCGAGCACTAAGGGGCCGGTGGCGGCTACGGCGATCGGCCCGTGCCGGAGGTCAGCTGCCGAGTAGCCGGTGGCGAACAAAGACGTCGTCTCCTCGATCTTCAGCGCCACTTCACGGGCGGCACCGTAGAGGATGCCGCGCGCGACCGTCACCATCCGGTCGTTGTCGTGGATCCGGTCAGCCGTCGCCTCGGCCGGCCCAGGATCGCTCAAAAGTTCGCCAACTTGGGCAGGGAGCTCGGCGAGCGAGCGCTCCTGGAGCCCAATGTCGCCGAGCGCGTCAGCCACGAGGGCAAACGCTGTCAGCTCCGCTGTTACGGTCTTGGTTGCCGGCACGGCCCGCTCTTGTCCCGCCCCGAGGCCGACCACGACCTCGGCTGCTTTCGCCAGCGGGCTCGCAGTGTCGTTGGTGAACGCGACCGTGCAGCCGCCCTTCTTCCTCGCCCGCTCGGTGACTTCGGCTATCTCGGGGGTGCGCCCGGACTGGCTGACGGCGATCACCAAGAACCCCCTGAAGTCGGTCTCGGCCTTGTACAACGTGAGCACGCTCGGCGAGACCAGCGCCACCGGCCTCCCCGTCGCTATCTCGAGCAAGTACGCACCGCAGGTGGCGGCGTGGTCGGAGGAGCCCCGCGCAACAAGGGCGGTGCCGGCGAGGGGCTGGGGAAGGGCCCTTCTTATCTCCTTGGCGATCTCGTGCCGGCGCCCGAGCAGCTCTGCCAGCCTCTCAGGTTGCTCAGCCATCTCGGCAGCCATCTGGCCCCCACCCTGGCTCATCGCTTCTCTCTTTCTCCTCGTGGCGCTCTTGCGACGCCGGTCACCCTTTTACCGCTCCCGCCGTGATGCCGCTCACGATGCGCCTCTGCACTGCAAGAAAGAACACCACGACCGGCAGCGACATAATGGTACAACCAGCCATGAGCCCTCCGTAGTCAGTACCCGTGTTGGTGCTGAAGGAAAACAGCCAAACAGGGAGTGTCTGGTGGTAGTTCTGCTGCATGATCACGTTTGCGTACAAAAAGTCGTTCCACGCCGTGATGAAGGAAAACACTCCCGTCGTGATGAGCCCGGGTAGCACGAGCGGGAAGAGGATGCGCAAAAAGGCACCGAGCCTGCTAGAGCCGTCCACCATGGCTGCCTCTTCCAAGTCTACTGGGACGGCGCGGACGAACCCTCGCAGCGCCCAGATGGTGAACGGCAGTGTCAGCGTGACGTAGGTGAGGATGAGGCCCAGGTAGTTGTCTGTCAAATGGTACTTGTCCAGCAGCAGGAACAAGGGGATGACCAGAGCCGTCGTGGGGACCATCTGCACCACGAGCACGAGCACCAAGAACGCTTTTGCACCCCGTAGACGGAAACGAACGACGGCGGTCGCTGCCAGAAAAGCCACGATCAGCACGATCACGACAGCCGACGTCACGACGACCAGGCTGTTGCGAGCGTCGTCCCAGAACCAAGGCCGGCTCATGGCGTCGACGAAATCGTGGAGCGTGAAATGGGCCGGGAAAAAGCTCGGCGTGAGAGAGGTGATCTCTCTGTTGGGTTCGAACGCAGACTGCACCATCCAATATACGGGGAATAGCGTGACCACGATGAAAACCGTGGCGACGCCGCGCCACAGCCACGTCATAGCCTTGTAGGCGGGCGTGCGGGCCCCGGCCATCGTAGCGGTCCGGTTCAAGTGCTCACCTCCCCCGTCCTTACCATGACCCGGATGTAGTAACCCGTTACCATCAAAAGCAACAGCACCGTGATGACGGCGACCGAGGAGCCGAGCCCGTACTGCTGCGACGCGAACGCCTCTATGTACTGCCACACACCGAGCGGGACCACGTCGATGACCTGGGCGCGCCCCCCTGTCAAGAACCACACCTGGTTGAACACGTTGCCGTCCCATATCACCGACAGGACGGTCAAAAGGACGAAGATCGGCCTCACGATCGGCATGGTCACCTGCCTGAACGCAACTGCCGGCGAGGCGCCGTCCACGGCTGCTGCCTCGGCGAGGTCGTCCGGCACGAGCGTGAACGCTGAGTACATGGTGAGAGCGACGAAGGGGACTGCCTGCCAAACGATCATCGCTGTTATCACGCCGTAGGCCGATAGCGAGCTTGCGAACCAGTCGTGGTTGGTGAAGTGCAGGCCGATGGCGGACAGGAGGTAGTTCACAACCCCCCACTGCGTCTCGAACAACCAAGACCACACGATCGAAGCGGCCGCGCTCGGCATGGCCCACGCGAGCAGCATGGCGAGCGACATTGCGGTGCGCATGGGCTTGCCGAGCCTCTTCATGAGCAGCGCCACAGCAGTGCCGGTCGCCATCGTAAGGCTGACGCAAGCGGTCACGAAGAGGGCCGTCTGCTCGAGCGAGGCACCTAGCTCGCTAGAGGAGAACAGTTGGCGGTAGTTGGCAAGCCCGTCCCATACGACGTGGTGGCCGATCAGCTCGAAGAGGCCAAGTTGCTGGAACGAGGTGGCCACGAGCTGGCCGATGGGCCAGCCGAGGAGGCCTCCTATCAAGACAAGCGCGGGTAGCAGTAGGGCAATCGGGAGCAGGTTGCGCCCGAAGCGGCGCGAGCGGCGGGAAACGGTGCCCGGGCCGTGCCAGCGGGGGCGCCGGCCGGCCTGCCTTGTCGCAGGCTCGGTAACGCCCGGCAGCCCGCCGCTCGCTCGAGCTCCTTGTGGGAGGCCCCTCAGTGCTTGCACGAGGCTGGCTAGCTGGCGTCGAGGGGCTTCGCGGTCGGCCCGTTCACGGCTGGGCGTTCAAGAGCGTGTTGAGCTGGGAGTCTACAGACTTGGCGATCTGGGCCACGTTTTGCTTGCCCTCAGCGACCTGCGAGAAGAGGGTCTCCATCACGTTGTCGGCCTCGACGGTCGCCCAGCCGGGGGTGGGTGGGGTGAAGTTGCTCACCTCGGCTGCCTTGTAGAAGTCGGCTTGGTCGGGCAGCTTGGCGCCTATGCCGAGCAGCGTGGTGGCGTTCGGCATGAGGCCGTCCACCTTTGCCATCTCGACCTGGTACTTCGGGCTGGTCATGAGCTTAACCCAGGCGAGCGCCTGAGCTCGGTGCGGGCTGTTAGCGGCTATGGCTATGTCGGAACCCCCGATGAACACGGGCGCGGGCTTGCCGGCAGTCGGCCCGGGGAACACGAACGTGCCGAGGTCGCCTTTTAGGGCCTTGTTGTCGGTCGTGATGGCGCCCAGTTCCCAGCCGCCGCCGACGATCATGGCGGCCTTACCTTCGGCGAACACCGAGTCCTGGTCGGGGGCGTTGGTGTTGACGTCACGCGAGCTCGGCACTGACAAGTCGTTCTGCACCGTCTGGAACTCTTGGAGGCCGGTCAGGGAGCTCTTGGAGCTGAGGTCGCCGGCCCACTTGTGCCCGTGCTTTATTGCGATCTGGCCTCCGTAGGCCCAGACGAAGGGGAGGCCGGCGTACCAGTACTCGCCGGGCAGGTAGAGCGGCGAGAAGTTCTTTACCGTCGAGAAGGCGTTCTTTAGGGCCGTGCCGTCGTTGAGCAGTTGGTCTATGCTGGTCGGCACCGAGCGGATGCCTGCCTTGGCGAACATCGCCTTGTTGTAGATGACTACGCGGTCGCCGGCGAGGAGCGGCACAGCGTAGAGGCCGCCGTTGTACTCGGCGGGCCCTTCGAGCCCAGAGAGCCACTTGTTGCTGTCAGGCAGCTGGGCCTTGTCGCCGGCCAGGTTTTCGAGGCCCCCTGAAGCGGCGAACTCGGCCACGTCGGTGTTACCGATCTCCATGGCGTCGGGCGGGCTCGAGCTTGCGAGCGCAGCAGTCAGCTTGGTGGAGATGCCCGACCACTGCTGGATCTCGATGTTCACGGTCCAGCCGGGGTACTCCTTCTCGAAGGCCGCGTTCACCTGGTCGGAAACCGCCGGCGTGATCTCACCGGTCATGAGCCACACGGTCAAGGTGTGGGTAGCTTGAGCCGATGCTGCTTGAGCAGCCGCGGGGCCGAGCGCCGTCACGGCGGCGAGCACGGCTGCGGCGGACGCGAGGTAGGGCTTTTTCATTGCGCTCCGTTCCCCTTCAGACGCTATCGGGCCGTTCGAGGCTCCTGGGCCAAGTCACGGCCGCTCCTATGTTGGTCTAGACCACGTGGTCTAGACCAACATTGTTATGCAGGCCGCTCCCGCTGTCAAGACGCGCGGCAAAGATTTTTTTACCTACATGGCGGCAAACAGGTGTACGACCAGCCAGCGCTGACCGCTCACCTTGTAAGCGGCCTTCTCGCGCCGGCGGGTGGGTCGGGCTAGCGCCCTCGTTGCGCTTGAGCTTCGGTCGGCGACGGGCAGGGGTGCGCGGTGCCTGAGCCTTCTGGCGTTGGGGCGCTAGAGGCTACCTAGCATGAGGGCGTATGGCAAAGAGGGTGGCCGTGACGGCCGGCCGTCGCCACGACGAGCAGGCCGCGCTATTGGGGCACCTAGGCCTCGAGGTCGTCTCGTTCCCGCTGCTGCGCACGGCACCGGAGGGCGCAGCGGCTCTTCAGGAGCGAACCGAGCAAATCTGTGCGCGCCCGCCAGCGTACTTCGTGGCCAACACGGGTTACGGGATGAGGAGCTGGTTCAAGATGGCTGCTAAGTGGGGCCTGCTTGAGCAGCTGGTGAACGCCCTCAGCCACGAGAGCGCGATCGCGGCTAGAGGCGCCAAGGCGCTCGGGGAGCTGCGCAAGGTGGGCCTAGACGCGTTCTACAAAGCGGGCGGGGGGACGCTCGACGAGGTCGCTGACCGGCTGTTGGAAGAGGATCTCGTCGGCAAGGAGGTAGTCGTGCAGCTCCACGGTGAACGGCAGGCCCCGTCTTTGGGCCGCTTGGCTGAGGCCGGTGCTCGCCTTGGTTATTTGTCCGTTTACAGGACCGCCGGAGCGGGGGGAGCTACCGCGTCGGCGCTCGTCAAGGCGGTGGTCGGAGGAAAGGTACAGGCGGTCACCTTTACGGCTGCCCCGCAGCTTCAGGTGCTGTTCGAAGGGGCAGGCCCCTTGCGGCCGGCGCTCGTCGCGGCCTTCAACGAAGGCGGGGTCGTGGCCGCTTGCATTGGGCCTGTGTGCGCAGCCGAGGCGCGCGCACAGGGCATCGCCGAGCCGCTGGTGCCTCCCCACCCGCGCCTCGGTGCGCTCGCTAAAGCGCTGGCGCAGCGCCTCGCTGCTCAGCCCGACGTCACCTTCGAATAGCTCACGACTTGAGGCGCCGGCGGTGCCACGACGTGGAACCTTTCTCCCCAGGCAGAGAACACGCTCGTCTGGCTGAGGTGCGCGCTTTTCACGTCCGTCACTTCGCTATGGGGCAGGGGAGGGCCGCTCGCGGGGACGGTGAGAATTTCAGAGACTTTCGTGCCGTTGTCGTTCTCTGTCCAGGTCAGTACCTTTTCCTTCTCGCCGGCGGTGAGCTTGGTGGTGAGCTTCACAGAGTCGGACTTCGCTGGCAGCAGGCTGTCGGGCAGAGAGCTCATCGTGTCTGCCTGAAAGAGGTCTTTGTACAAACTGGTGCCGGCCTTGTTTTCGACCCAACGTTTGCCCGCGCGCTTTGCAGCTTTCTTGGAAAGGCCAAGGAAGCTTTCCAGCCCCCCCGCGTTGCCAGAGAAGTAGGAGGCAAAGGGCGTTACCCTGATCGCGACCCTGTTCGCACCTTGGACGATAAACTCGTCGGCCGATTTCTCGCCAATGTCGCCCGATAGGATCTCCACGCCCTTGCCTTTTTGTAGGCGATGGATCTCTATATGCACGGAGCCCTTTGTCAGGACTGCGGAGCGTATCTGTTTCACGAGGGCAGTCTCCGCCGGGCTGTTGTGGACCGGCGGCGCACCGCAAGCGCTCAGCCCGACGGCCAAGGCCGCGAAAGCGATCGGGCTGACCGTCCATGGGTTGGGCCGCACCCTGGCAAGCCTACCTCTGGCGGGCAACAACGCGTTCGTTTGAGCGATGGCCTCGGTGCCTAACGGCTTGCCCAGAGCAATCCCCTTTCAACTGTCGTGCGGACCTCACGGACCTCCAAGTCAGCGACCCGGTGGCCGATCGTGCAGACAAAAACTCTGCCTTTGCCCCAGCGCCTTGTCCAGATGGCGGGGACGCTGAACCCCTCCTTCCAAGCAGAGCCTTCGCTCGGCAGGAACCGGGTGGTGGCCAGGACGTCGTTTAGGGGGTCGGTCAGGACCCAGTACTGTTCCGTGTGGACGGCAAAATCGCCGAGACCTCTTACGATCTCGTGAGCAGCACGTCCGGGGGCTATTTCAACTTTGTAGTCGACGAAGTTGCCTGGGTGCGCGACAAACTGCCCCCCCGTCAGCTGAAGGTAACCAGGGGAGTCGCGGAAACTGTCGACGATGCCCCCGTGCCAACCGGCGAGGCCAGCGCCTGCGCTTACTGCTCTTTGCAGGCCCTCTAGTTGCTGTTGGCTCAGCTTGCCCATGGTCCAGCACTGCACGATGAGGTCAGTACTACCCATGATTGCTTCGTCGGCATAAGCCTCGAGCGTGTCAGAGAGCACGACGTCGTAACCATTTTCTTTCAAACAAGGAACAAAGAGCTCGGTCGCCGCGAACGGGTCATGGCCCTCCCACCCTCCGCGCACGACGAGCGCCCGGCGTTGCCTGGTTGCTGCCATGGTCACGACCGTACACCGGTACACCGCCGAGGGGGAAGAAGCCGCGCACGTGGGAGCCGGGGCGGCAGGCACGCGGTTGACGAGGTACCCTCCACAGCGCCGTGTGCCACGAGTGCCTGTTCGCCTCCGAGACCTCCTGCGAGCGTTCGAACCGCTACCGCGACCAGCGTTGACCCGGGAACCTTCGCCCAAGCCGGTCTGGCTATGCTCCGGTGTAGAAGGCCCTGCCGGCCGGGTCCTGCCGTCGTCGGGACCACCCGGCCCACAAGCGTCTCTTGCCCAAATGTAAAGATGGGGCAAGGCAAAACGTGAAGACTTCAACAGTTAGTTAGTTAGTGGGTTAGCGACAAAACCCACCTGAACAGCTAGTTCATCGGCTCTGCAGGGCCCGCTTCCCCAGCTTTAGCCCGGCTTTTTCCCACCGGCCCGCCGGGCGCGGCGGCCGTCTGGAGGTGGGGTCACCG